>Ga0316204_10006970_pt1 | contig 16919 bp, 22 predicted proteins | sample 6monrhotite_MG_2_FD_205661 | JGI IMG/M metagenome (GOLD analysis project Ga0316204, IMG submission 205661) | Microbial mat bacterial communities from mineral coupon in-situ incubated in ocean water Damariscotta River, Maine, United States -... | ecosystem: Environmental > Aquatic > Marine >... | reverse complement strand
TGGCTAAACCGGCGGCACCTAAAACAGCAATAAATGAAGTGGTCGCAATACCCAGCATTGATGCGACAGAAATAAATAATAATAATTTCAGAATCCATGAAGTCAAGTTACTGATAAATGGAATCAATGTGGCATCAACTTTAGATTTCTCCATTGAAGCATGGAATAATCGCGTTACACCACTAATAATCCATAAGCCAATAATTAAAGTGACAATAGCCAAAGCTAATTTAGGCGCATAATCAAGGCCTAATTCATAGCCTTTCATGGTTAGAGTTTCCATTTTATCTAACGTGTTATCTAATTCGTTCATAATATCCTTCTTTTTTTCATTTTTTTGTTAGAAATTTAAATAGTTACACATAGGGCTTAGTTAAACTTAGCAATAAGCTCAGGAATCTTTGTCTTCCTTTAGCTGTTATGTGCTTAATGTATTCTTGATATGGTGAAATGCCTGTCTATAAACATCTTTCCAATTCTCGTTTAGAGGCTTATCCAGTGGTTGCCAAAAAAAACTGAATATATGGCCGCCATCATCTTGTGTTTGAAACTTCCACGCATCAGGCAGTACATCGTCATAATGCATAAGACAAAATCCCCAAACCTGATTTTTAAAATTTGGCTCCCAAATTCCCAATTGTTTTACAACTTTTCCTTGAATACCTGACTCTTCAGCGAGTTCCCTGATACATGCACTCTCAAGCGGCTCAGCCTTTTTTATATTGCCTTTAACCAGTTGATTACCGGCATTTGGATGCTCGAATGCAAGTAGTTCAAGTTTATTATTGTTATGTCTTAAAATGACAGGGCAGGCTTTATTCATAGTTATGTTCTAAATAAGAGGTAGAGGGCTACTCGTAAGCAATATTCTAGAATTACACCATCATTCCACCCTAGATTACAAGTCAAATTCCACCAATACATTAAGTCTTAATAGCGCCTCAGTTGAAACCTAATGTACTAGCTTCCATTTCTATCTGCTATCTATTAATCTAATGACAAATTGTTATTCGCGCTCTTGGCTATTTCAAGAGCACAATTCACGCTCAAACTCTATTGGTGTAAGCAAATGGGAGAAATCTCAACACTGTTTGTACACAAAGTTCTCGGTGCCGTAGATTTAGGCGCTGCAAGGGATGACTTGCTGCGCTCGGTAGGCCTTACACCAAATGCTCCAGTTGACCCGGCTCGCATGATTGCTGATCACGCTTACTACTCTTTTTTAGAGCAACTGACACAATTGGATTCGAACCCTAGTACCTTGCCGCTTCGCATTGGAGCTACGATGCGATGTGAAGATTATGGTGCCTTTGGCCTGGCTTGGAAAACTGCACCTAATCTGCTGAGTTCATTCGAACGGGCTGAGCGTCATGCGCGGGCGTTGAGCAGTGTGTCTACATATGAGGTGAATCAAACTGAGTCGGAAGTTTTATTTCACCTGCACCGCGATGGTGAACGCCGCCTTGGTATGCGCATATCCAATGAAGCTACCTTTGCCAGCATTATTGCTATTTGTCACCAGGCTAGCACAGAGCCCGTGAAACCTATTGGTGTTTTCTTTAAACATGGCGCACCCGAGTCGCTTAATGCTCATCAAGATTATTTTAACTGTCCTGTTCATTTCGATACCGACCGAGATGCATTATTGATTTCAGTTAAAGCGGCGCGTATACCAAATAAAGTGGGTGATGAAACCATCGCACGCTTTTTCGATACACATTTACAGGCTCAACTCGCACAGATTGATGACACTGATTCTCTCGACCGACAAATTCGCAACTATATTTCTCAATCTCTCAGTGAAGGTATTCCCGCGATTTCGGCGGTAGCGAGTCAATTTGGTATGAGCGGGCGCACTTTGCAGCGGCGCCTGTCTGATCAGGGGAGCTCCTTTCAATCACTGATTGATCAAACTCGTCGTCAGTTGTCCCATAAACTTCTCGCTGAAACCGACTATGCATTGGCGGAAGTAGCTTTTATGACAGGCTTCTCGGAACAAAGCGCGTTTACTCGAGCATTCAAACGTTGGGCTGGCCAAACGCCGAGATCTTTTCGAATTCAATCTCGAGCTTAAAAGCTTTTCCTTATTTTTAGCTATTTGGCGCGCGCGGTTAAAAACATGGCCGTGCCTGTCAATATTTCTTAAGTTCATCTCATTAACATAGTTTTCTCAATCAATAGGAGCAAACTATGAACACGCATACAGAACAAAAAACAGACGCTGATTTAATACTAGTTTTAGGTGCCACTGGTAAAACCGGACACAGAATTGTAGAGCGTTTACACGAGCTTGGCATGCCAGTTCGCCTAGGTTCACGATCTGCTTCGCCAGCATTCGATTGGCACAATGAAATTGGCTGGGATGCATGCCTTGATGGTGTGACAGCAGCATATATTAATTTTGCACCGGACCTTGCTATCCCTGGTGCAACAGATTCCATTGAGAATTTTGTTCAACGAGCAGAAAAGCATGGTCTTAAACAATTGGTATTGTTGTCTGGCCGCGGCGAGGAAGAGGCACAAGCCTGCGAAAAAATCGTGCAGTCGAGTAAGATTGACTCCACCATTATACGTGCCAGCTGGTTTAATCAAAATTTTTCGGAAGGCGCATTTGTTGAAATGGTGTTGTCTGGTGAAATTACATTACCTGCAGGTGATGTGCTTGAGCCGTTTGTTGATGTGGACGATATCGCCGAAGTAGCTGTTGCAGCACTTACGCAACCTGGTCATGCAGGTGAGCTCTATGAAGTAACCGGTCCACGGCTGATGACTTTCGCGGATATAGCCAATGATCTTTCTCAAGCTATTGGCACGGATATTAAATACACATCAATTCCCCATGAAGCCTTTATTTCCTCCATTTCAGAGTCCGGTGCACCTAAAGAAGTTGCGTGGTTGCTGGATTATCTTTTTACCACCGTACTCGATGGTCGTAATGCTTATCTTACTGATGGCGTACAACGAGCGCTTGGGCGTGAACCACGAGATTTTGCAGAGTATGCAAAAGACGTTGCTAATACAAATGTGTGGCGAAAATCGGCATAGCTTGATTGTGCAATCAGCATTTACAAGCTGATTAAAGAAAGATTTCTTAGCCGTACAAAATCATATATTGATAAATCAAAAAAAGGATAACGAGAAGTTCAATAAAATAGGAGTGGAGAATATGAAAGGATCAATATTTTATAAAATAGTTTTGTGTATCGCGGGAATAATCGCAATAGGTATTGGAGGTGCTATTCTAATCTCACCTATAGATTTTTTTGCTTCAAACCAAATTGATATTGGAAATAATGCAAGTCTGTTAAGTGAAATCAGGGCTCCTGCGGGCGCATTACTTGCTTGCGGTATTCTAATTCTATCAGGTGTTTTTGTTTCTAAGCTTACATATACTTCTTTAATCGTTTCCAGTCTTGTCTACCTGTCCTATGGTATATCGAGAATCATAGGTATTGGAATAGATGGAATGCCAAGTGATTCACTAGTATATGCAGCAGTATTTGAAATTATTATTGGGCTAGTATGTATGTTTTTTCTTTTGAAATACACGCATAAGCAGTGACTTCAATCTCAAAGAGCAAATCCGTGTTGAACGCGGAGGCGCTCAATGGAGAAAATTATGAACGCTAACATTTGGATGTACCTGTGCATAATCTTAGGACTCTCAAGCGCGTTAGTCGGCGGAGTGTTTCAGGCCTTTTCTGATTTTGTGATGCGCGGCCTCGCACGTTGCGATTCAGCCGCAGGTATCCAGGCGATGCAATACATCAATAAAACCGTATTTACATCTGTGTTTTTGTATACTTTTCTAGCGCTTATGCCAGCCAGTATTGTCTTCGCATTCTTAACACCTGATATGTTTGAAGCTGGACAGTATTTAGTTTGGATGGCCGCAGCTATTTATGGCATAACGGTATTTGGTGTAACAATTATTGGCAACGTTCCGATGAATGAAAATCTTGATCGTTTAAATTACAGTAATCCAGAGTCGCATGATTATTGGATTCACTACGTTAAACAATGGACGCGCTTGAACCATATACGAACACTAGGCGCCATAGCTGTCGCAATTTGTTATCTAGTCGCAGCTGTTACGATTTGATGAAGTCGTTATGCTTACAGATTTTTTACATAGCAGATTCATTAAAATAAAGAGCAAGATAGTAAAACATGTTAACTATTTATATTTAAATCGAGCGTTTATTTGCGAACTAATTCGGGCCTAAAATATTCTATTAAGCTATAACACATAGTCGATTAGTAAATTTTATGCCAAATATAAGCAAGTATCGATAGCCCTTAGAAAATAAGGTGGAGTGATAGAAATATATATTGGTTACGGTACAATGCTTGGAATATATTTAATAATAAGAAAACATTATGAGCTTATCTCAATCAGAGAAAAATTGTTATTTCTGTAAAGTAGTCAATGGCGAAGCCGATCCATTTATTTTTGAGAATCGTTCATTCGTTGGTATATTTGATACTAATCCAGTAAATCCTGGTCACGCACTAATTATGCCCAAAAGGCATGTTGCGTCGATTTTTAGTTTGAATGAAACCGAGCACGATGACTACTTTGATGCGATTTATGGCGTCAAGCAGGTTGTTGAATCAACTGATATGAAATCACTCTATGAAGGGATGCTAAAAAGAGACTATCTTCAAGGCCGCCCCTGTGATCACATTAAAACGGTTTTAAAACTACCGTTTCTGGGAAACCAGCCTAATGCCTATACGCTTGGCAATAATGATGGAAGAGAAGCAGGGCGAAGCATCGATCACTTGCATGTCATTGTGTTGCCTCGCTTCACAGGCGATGTAGAAAATCCAAGCGGTGGCATCAGAAATGTTATTCCCGACAGAGCTCAATACAAAAGATTGTAAGGCCCGAATGATTAATTCGATAGGTGACTTTGCTGATGCTATGCAATTGTCACCATGTCCTTTATATCCTTTAGAGGCCTAAATTTATAAATAGCTTTACTTTGAGCTATTTAATATTTTTTCTACTTTAGTTTTGATGCCCATATAGCTATTTTATGCTTCATTGACAACTGTGATATCTGAATTTCAGGAATAGGCTGTATTATTTTATCGTGTACCAATAGGCGGTATATGTATTCGATTTTTTCGGCGGCCGAATCTGTAGGCTCAAATTCGACAACGCCTCTTTTTTCACCATATTTCATTCCTTCAGCAATTGCCTTTTTTACTAATTCTTTTTCATTCTTAAGTTTTTTCATAGTTAGGAAATACCTTTAGCGCGTACTAATATGTTTTTTCTTTAGGTGCTCAACATGCGTGATTAGTGTATCAACTGTTTCTTTTAATAAATCTAGCTCATCAATCGTCAGGTCATTTAACTGTTCAAGATTATACTCAATCGTATCGATTATCTTTTTATGAGGGCGTTGCATTGGTCTCATAAAATATGTTGTAACAGTGGCTACTATCGTTCCAAAAAATAATACAGAACCAATAACTATCCAGAAACCACCAATTAACTGAGCCGTACCCGAAATCGGTGCATTCGCAATTCCTGCTGTTGAAAATGCGGCTACTCCCCAATATAAAGCATCTCCATATGTATGGATAGTCGCACCTTCAATGCCGCGTTCTGCCAGATACAAGCCAGTGGAGAAAACTAGCCATAGTGTTATTAATAGAAGCACCATTTTTGTAAATGGAGTGTGAATAGAGATATCTTTTATCAATCTCTTAAGTCGTGTATGACTTCCAGTTCTTCTCATCGCTTTGTTATTTTTCATAAAAACTTAGTCCAATATACACTCAAGGTATTATTTGAGGTCAAAACCTATGGCTTCAGCGCGCATGATTTTGCGCAGCGTGGCCAAATTCTGCTGCAGAAAGTTGATATAGTAATTTATTAGCCTTAAATTAGTACTAATTATTTTTTAATTCTTCCGTTAGCTTTAATTTTGTTAATATGAATTCAACTATGGTTTTCCGACTTTAAAATCCGAATCTAACAGGTACATTAAATCCAAACTGAAAATCAGGTGAGTCTTCAGTCAGGCCAATGCCAAGTGATGTATTGAAAGATGTTTTTTGATTAAGAGCGTAATTAAAGCCAAGAGAGAAGGTTGCGGTTGTTAGATTGGTGCCAGATAATTCTTGTTTATTGAATTCTGTTTTCCTTGTCCATGACTGACTAAAGCCGAGGTTCCAGCTACTTTTAAGGTTAATGGCAAGTGATGTGCCTAGAGAAAAACCGATTGTGTCACCAGGTTTTATATCACCTACGCTTTTTCTGTCGTGAGTGTTATAGGTATATGAGATTCCTCCATAAAAGGCGAGTGGGTCATCGACCGTGGTTGCGGTGTAATAAATATTCAGGGCATCGAAACCGGAGCCAGTGGTGTGATTCTCCGGATCTGAATATTCATAAGGATCTTTACCTGTTGTGGTTTTCCATCTTACGGCAATCAGGCTGTCTGGTAACCATTCGTGATTATTAGTCCATTGATAGCTTAGACCAAGCTCAAGGTCACCTGCGCCGGTATCATAAAATGTTTCTTCTTCTGTATCGGCTTTAACTCTTGATGCTCTTAGATAATTCAAGGCAATATTAGATTCAAACTGTAGATCAAAGGGTAGGCCTATTCGCCAGCCAAGTGATAATTGAGTGGTGTCTTTTCTAATTCTTTCTGAAACGATATCACCCACAACCAGTACCGGGTATATGGTGAAACCATCAATAATAATATTGTCTGTGGCGGCGTTAATAGTTGTTAATCCGAAATCTACAACTGATGCATAAAGAGGTAATACAAGTCCTCCACGATCAAGTAGCTGTCGCTCAAATGCCTGGTCAGCAAGAGATTGAATGTTTTCATCGATGCTTACTTTTGAATCGGTAATGGGCCTCTCTGTTTGTTCCTTCGTTTTTTGTGGAGTGACTGCTTGTTTTATGTCCTGTTGTTGCTTCTCGTATTGTTGAGACTCTTCCACAAGTTGTTTGATCTTGTCTTTATTTTTTATGGTTTTAACTTCGCCTTCGAGTAATTCGAGTCGCTTAATTAGGGATTTAATAATTTCATCACGCTGAAGTATGGCGTCCTGAAATACTTTGAACTGTTGCTCAATGATATTTTCAGCTAGCGTCTGTGTGGAAAAAATTGCTGTGAGCAGGCTTAGGCTAATAATTGTTATTTTATTCATGGAAAGACAATTCGACTTCTGCGTGTAACGGGCAGAATGGAATAGTTTCGGTCCCAGTTTATTTCTGTTAAATCAGCAATATTGGTATCGCCTCGAACCGCATGAAAGCGATGCTTTTTAAAATCTATTTCTTCGGAGGAGTTGACATAAAAGGCGATGCGACTTTTCCATACATCATATAGTTGCTCCTGTGTTAATGAAATATTTCCAAAAGCCGGGTCTCCAATATAAAAACGGTTGCCCACCTGACCCTTATAAACCACAAAATGATCTAGACCATAAAGATGAATAGGCAGAATGGCGGGTTTGTTCATATCAAGTAAATTGTCGATGGACATATCACCAAAACCATCGCCTTTGTAGCCAATAGTTTCTACAAAACGTTTTAGATCAAGCAGTGAAAAGCCACCTCGGGCACGCACTCTGTCGACTTGAGTGGTTTGTAATAAAGCGTTGGCAATCGTTTTTTCGTTTAGCGGCAAATCGTGATACCAGGTCATTAAGGTGCTGAGTGCCGCGGCACCACAGGAAATATCCCATTGTTGACGTATAAGTTGTTTTTGTTTTAACTCTTTCCAATTTTTTACGGAGACATTTAAATGACCAAAATTCCCTGCAATTTCTATAGCATAAGAGTAGGTGTTGAAGTTAAATAGCAGGGTTAAAAATAAAATCTTACTATAAATACTTTTATATTTACTGTGTGGGAATCGCGCCATTTAGATTGTACTGCTGAAGGTTGCCAACGGTTGAATCGATATTTATATTTAAGTTGAGTAACACGTTTACCGGCGAATTTACCGCATTGATATTGATGAGGCTAGAAAGGTTTTGTTGAGCGTTATCAGAAAGAACAAGGCTGTAGTTTTGAGTAGAGGCCTGCCATTGAATATCACCAGCCACATTAATGTGAGTGCCACGTGATGTCAGTTGATCAATTTCAATAGGCACAGAAACGTTGCCCGCAGTAACGTCATCCAGTTGAGCATTGGATAAAGGTTCAGCGCTGTAGACTGTTGTTGTAAATAGAAGGGTAGTAAAATAAAACAGAAAATATAAAAGCCGCATCCATGACTCCGTTTTGCATTCTTTAATCATTTAATAAACTAAGCGTACACTAAAGAAAAAATATTTGTCCATAAAAATTATTCTGGATTTTAATTATTTTATAACCTAGTATATTAATTCCCATATAAAGTTGTATCGGGATGTTGTTTGCATCCGTAATGTTGTATCAGGATGATGCGGTAAATTATGTAGTTATTTAATTTTATTAAGTTAATTTTTTAAAAATTAACTTAATAAAATTATAATGTAATTAAATGATAAAACAGGAGGTTTCACCGTGCGCAATTCATCAAGCATTCTTTTAACATCCATTCTCTTATCGTATAGTCAACTGAGTTATGCTGAGGTCACACCTATGTCCGTTGCGGATATGGATCGTGTCACTGCCGGTAGTGCAGAGCAGCAATCTGCCAGCGGTGGTGCGGTGGTTGGCAATGACTCCACAGCCAGTATCAGTTCACTCGGAACCGTAACGCTAGATAGTCAAGCACAAGAAGCAGCCAAAGCCCTTAATCTGGTCAACAGCTCTGAAAGCACCGTGGCTAATGGCTTAAACATTTGGGATGGTAAAGCAGCGGCAGAAGTAGCAGGTCCAACCACTAGCATCGACCAAAGTAATAGTGTTACCCAGGATCAGCGTCGACTCGCTTCACTGCCTGACTATAGTCGTCCAGATGCTAATGTTGAAGAGTCATGGGATAATAGCGGCTCTTCAAGTAGCGCAGCAACACATAGCGAAGTTGATAGCGTGACCGACTTGATAACAGCGTCAAAAAACAAGAATACGACAAACCTTAGTACCGAAGTTGATGCTTTATCTACTGTCCTGGGACAAGAAATCAAAGCTGGTAAAGGTATTGCCATTGCAGGCAATATTGACAGCATTAATTTTGCTGCAGGCTCATTAGAAATTTCAGGTGAAGCTGCGATTGGACCATTGCAAGGAGCTGTAACATTTACACTAACCGGTCCTGAATTAGATATAGCTGGCATTGAGGCTGCTGGTTGTGCTGCCATGACCGCATCCTGTAAAGCTAGTGGTGGGAGTATCCTGGAAGAAACATCAAACGAAGATCACTCAACTTTGTACTCGTTGGATACCAGCTCGCAAAGCAGTGAAGACTATACCGAAATTGGCTCTCGCTTAACTCGCTCCGCATTTGCGATAGAGGATGCGTTAGCAGAGTATATTGTTGTTGATAATTCAGAACTGATGGTAAGCACTGATTACTCAGTAAATCTAAGCGGTGCAGCTCAGTCCAATATGAATGCACTGAATGTGGTTAATGCAGCCGGCAGTGCCGTCGCTAATGGTGTTAACATCGCTCGTAGTGAGTCGCGTCCACAGTTGATGTTAACCCAAAGCAACGTCATCGTTCATAGCCGTTAACAGGCAATGCGCAAAGGAGCTGAGGGATGGGTAGTATTACTCATCCCGTTTTCCCTATCGGTTCACGCTGGTCAGCCACTCGATCTTGGAGAAATGGACCAGATCACCGCAGCGGGTGTTAATCCACAGTTCAACTGGATACAACGCGAGGGAGAAACAGTAGTTGCTGCTGGTGCCATAGCAAACGTCAAAGTGTCTGCCAGTGTCAATCTGGAAGGCGACGTACAGAGTGGTACAGACGCTCTCAACCTAATTAATGCCGCAGCATCAGATAGCGTCCAATTGCTTAATGTCGCAATTATAGACGACGAAAATACAAAACTCGATCAAACCAATAGCCTGGAACAGAATGCCCAATTTGTAGGCAGTCTCGCACATCTTTATTCTGATGGTCCAACGGTCTATCATCAGTTTGAAAGAATTTATAGTAGTGTATCTGGTCAGGCAGAAACTGCCGGCTTTATTCAAATAGACACAAGTAATGTCACTGTAACCACTACCAGCAACTTTGATGTTGCAATCACTAAGTATGATCCAACCAAAGACTTTACAATACCGTTAAATTTTTCACCTGCGAGTGCCTTGTGGGACGGCAATGGCTCGGGCCGAGTTTTACAGATCCCCGATATGAGTATAGGGGGTACCTTTAGTATCGATCTCTTTGGTATTGGTCTTGAGGAAACAGGCCTGGAGGCAAGCTTAAGAGATGCAACTATCAGTTTGCCCGCGCTGGATCTGGGAGTGCTGCATTTTATAAATGAAGATATTTTTCTGGAGAATGCAGCTATACACTTGCCGGGTATTGATTTTGGAATGGCAAGTGTAAGAGCTTGTTGGGATGGCGATTGTCTAGTAGGCAATACATCCTTACCGGCTATCCCTTCCGCCCGCATCGGTTTCGACAAAATTTTAATACCTGGTGTTCAAAATCCATTTGGCGATACAGAGATTTGGGATGTTAACCTTGCTACCGGAATTATAGCCATGGGTAGTGGTAGAGGTACATTAACCGGCCCTGGTGCCAGTGTTACTGTCACTCTGGAACTTAACTTTAATGACCTGCTAACTGGCTATGATGTTGCGTCGCCACTTTCTAGTTCGCCTCTCGGAACAATAGTAAGTGCAATACCGGGCCCCGTGGGCGATATAGCGGGCGACATTATCGGTGTTATTGAGGATTTCCCTATCCTGGGCGATGCCGTAAATGCTGTTTTCTCAATTGTACCCATTAATCAAATAGGCAGTGCATACGCTCTGCTACCCACTCTGACATTTGAAGAGACTTATGAATTTATTGCTCCGCAGACATTGGAGTTTGATATCAGTGATCTCGCTGATTGTTCTTTGGTTTTATTTGGGGGTTGTGAAAGAACCCAAACTGCTAAATGGACTGTGACTGATACCAGCGAAGACGGTACTTTCACAGACCTTACTGATCGCTATGATACAAGTCAGATGAGTTATCATGAGACTGAAACAACGCTTACTTTTATGCCTGGCAATCTTGAAGGCGCTCAGGCTGACATGATTGTAATGACAGACTCATCTCTCATACATGAAAAGGACAATAGCACTCGGTTGAGCGACGGTGCACAGAGAAATGTTAATACTCTCAATGCCATTAATGCCTCTAGAGCTCTAATTGGTAATGCCAGTAACATGGCTACTCAGCGCAGCCAAATAAATTACTCAAGCGTTCAAAACCAGAGCAACCGCTTTGTCCAAATTAGATAAAATTATAATTACAATCAGATCTCGAATTTAATATTTTATAATGTATTCGTTATAAAAATTTACAGCCTACATTTTTTTATGCTGTCAAAACCTAAAACCTCAGCTCACGTGATTTTGCGCAGCGTAGTCAAGTTCTGCTGCAGAAACTCGTTTAAGTAATTTATCATTTTAAATTATAGCTGAGTTTGCAATATTGCATCTCGCATTTAAAGTAATTTGGGCAGAGTAATATCTAACATTCAATCATTTAATAAATTTTACTCTGAACGCAATTACTACACCGCAAATACCAGTGGCAACTCAGTAAGTGGAAAAGGAGGCTATGGGCAGTTGAAGGTAGAGGAAGTGGGGTAGATAGTTTATTTTCTAGTACATTATAGAATACTGTGATCTGAACTCACCTATTCTGACCGACTTATTACGGGAGAAGAGAGGGCGATTGTATTAAAAACAACATGGTGTATATATTTTTACTTTTTTTTTACACTACACTCAATGCATTAAAGGATTAAGGCTGGATCACCATGAAGGATGAGTCAAATAATAAGGCTGCGGCAATTACAGATACAGTTTACGACCGCACATGGCATGAGCGCTTGCTTCCGCTCATGGTGTTCATGGCTGTCGGAATGACCGTATTTTTTCTAATTGCAAGCATGGTGCAACTCAACTCGCTTAACGTTGCTATTCAAAATGCACCAGAACTAGACCTATCAACACTCATTCAATCCCCTTCAAAAACTGTAAATGAACGTATCGATGCGCATCAGCGTGCGCTTCTGGCATTGGAAGCTAATGTTATCGACCGACGCCACCACGAAGCGAGCGTTGCACTAATGGCACGAATCTGGACACGATACATGGGATTTATTACGGGAATGACTCTTTCTATGGTGGGTGCTGTGTTTATCCTTGGGCGCCTCAATACTAGTACCAGTGCACTAAGCGGTGAAATGGGGAAAGCTTCATTTCAGCTTCAAAGTGCATCCCCCGGGCTGTTTATGATTGTTCTTGGAACAGCCATGATGATCGTTACTATTACGAACCATCCACGCATTAATGTTGTAGATAAAGCGGTATTTGTCGCGCCAATGGAAGGTGTTACTAAAATCGATGAATCAGGACTGGGTACAGCTGCAGGGACACCTCCTGCATTACCCAACTGGCCAATGGAGAGTAATGAACCTGGCCAGTAAATAACTATATAAAGGAGTATGTAAAATGAAAAAAGTAATAAACCTGTTAGTAAGTAGCTGTATGTTAATGGTGGTTGTGCAAACTTCGGTTATTGCAGATAGTCGTCAAGCTATTCAAGCTTTTAAAGACTTTGCTTTATCCTATGCAAAACTGCCGAAAGGAGTCTGCAGCTCTAAATCTTTATCACCCTATATATTAGCGCTGAGACAGCTTGAGCGTTTCGAAACATTGGCAGAAAACATTAATAACGTACCTGACTTAAGTGTGCATCGAGATTTTCTTGCAGATGTCATCAGTAGCCGTGAAACTTGTTTTAATCGTAATGCTGGAATTGCATTTCGTTGCGATGGCCCATGTCCTTCAATGGGAGCTGATTTGGGGTATAAGCAAACGATAAAGCTACCAGACAGCATTAATTTAGGTATGGGTAAAATTTTGAGTGTGAATGGCCGGAATGTTTACCATGCAACATACGATCACCGACCTGGTATGGGGCTTAAGAACCACTATGGCAAGGAATGGTATGAATATGACGAAAGTGGACGAAAGATGTTTACGTTTGAGGAGGTTGCGCGTGACGACTGGTCTGTGTATCTCAACGACAAGTCAAGGGATGTTCAATTACAGATAGACCTGCATCGTATGTGGATATCATATGGTGAGCATAATGGACCGCGGCGTGACCTATATAAAATTCGCCTAGTTGAAAGTTTGTAATATTATGGGGTCGGTGACTTTGCTATTGTTTCACAGTGGTCACCGACCTTATTAATTTTTGTTAGAGTTTAACTGCTTTCTTAGGTTAAATATTAAGTAAATATTTAATGCGCACAAACCACTTAAAATTAAAAGGAAGTAAAATGACTTATTATGCCATTTAATTAAGCCAGCATTAGTGTTATGCCTAAGTTTTACAGTAGCGGCAAAAGAATTTCTTAACCAATAAATATCTTCACTTGCTTTAATTTTTTCGATAGCTTCAGGGTAGTTCTTTCTTTCTTCAGTCCCACTTAAATGATTTGAAATGATGAACGTACTAAAAGTCCCGAATAGTAGAAGTACAAGTGTTAAAGCATTAATCAGTAAAATTTTGATTACATAGTTCATTATTGTATGTGTAGCGCCTAGTTAAGGGTGCGTGTCGCTTGTATTTAAAGGAATAGGTGACTTTGCTATGCTTCACAGTTGTCACCAATCCCCTTATTTCCTAATGTAATCCTGGAGTGAATCCAGAAGGGTAAAATTATTTACTTATAAAAGGCTTCAACAGTGCCTTTTAGCTTTATCAAAAGCGGTTGTCCACGACGGTCCAACGCTTTAGGAGAAGGGGTTTTTATCCAGCCTTCACTGATGCAATATTCCTCAACATTGAAGCGCTCATTGCCGTTAAGTCGAATACCAATGTCTTGCTCGAAACATTCGGCTACATGGTGCGGGCTACTGGGGTTACCCGAAAGGTGATCTGGTAAATCGGGTGGCGTTTTAGTGTCATTCATCTTGCTGGCCTGAAGTAATTAAAATTTTCGCTATTGTAGTCAATATATATCTACCGCTCAACAACTGTTGTTAGGTTTAAAGGCGTTGTGAGTTTCAGCTAAATCATTAACCGTCCGTATAGGGAGAATAGGGGGTTAGAGAGCAATGCTCTCTAATACTAGTAATGATTGAGATCTGCCCCCACTAATTGCTACTTATTTTTCTAAGGCCAACTCAGCCTCAGATTTAAGCCCGATTTTTTTCATCAACATTTTGGGAGGGCAGAAGCCAGTAAATGAACTTTGTAGGCAGTTAAATCCTATGAATAGCGTAGCCCATGTCCAGTAGGAGTGATGAAACAGAGCTAATAAAGAGGTGATCATAACCATGATGCCCCCAAAGGCAAAAAGTGTTCGTTCAATAGACATAGTATTTTCTCTTTTGTAAGTTTTACGTTGAATAAATCTTGCAAATAAATTATTAGGGGTCTGTTCCCATTAATTTTAATTGCTTATCCCATATGACTGTTTCAAGGTGTTCTGGCGATTGGTAAATTGCAATGGCCTGTTTAGCATCTTTCGCAGGTGTTTTTCTTGTTGATTTCAAAAAAGCATGAATAATGATTATATTACCGTCATTTGATTTAGAAAAAAGCACTCTGGCTGATTCGTTACCATTATCAACTCTTAGTTTATAAATAGTGCCTTTATATTTCCAGATTTTTGAATTTAACGATTTGAGGTGTTTGCCATGGTGAACATCACCAAGCTGCACATAAGATTGAAACTTATTATATATTTTAATATAAAGCGCTTCTGTTATACCGTTAAAAAATAAATATAAAGGGCGAGTTATTTTATTTTTTTCGACCAAAAGTATATTCATAAACTGGCGATTTGTATCAATGGGGAAGGTAACTGATGTTAGGCATTCTCAGTTGTCATCGATTTCTTTGATTCTTTTCGTAGAAATATTTCCACCGCAATAAAAGCAAACGGTACTATTGATGCAATAAATAGTGCTAGCCAGGTTAGTATGGGCCAGCCTTTTTTATCTGACACCATTAAGGAAGCTACGATGTAAATCATGAATAAAACCCCATGGAACATGCCTATATTGAAAATATATTCCCTGCTTATTATCTCTAAAGTAACACTCAATATTGTTAAGTATGACAAGCCTTCAACAATACTGACTACTCGAAAAAAATTGAACATAAATACGACTCATTTAAAATTAGCCGCATTTTACTAAAAATATACACAAATTAGCAAGGTTAAACTGGCGGGGAGTTTGCGTATGTATGTAGGGTAAAAGAGCAAGCAATTTATTGAAGCTTGCCTATTTTTTAATCTGTCCTCATTAATTTATATTCTATAAGCTTTAGCTATGCTGGGGGAGCTTGAATCTGATTTGTTTAATTATTTGGCGTTATTGATAGTGCTCATAATTTAAGATCGTTTGCCAGTTGATCAAGAAATTTTAAATATGCTTCTCTTTGCTCTGCTTTATTTCTTTCTTTTGTAAAGCGATCTTCCCATTCGGGTTTCCAGTCTTTACTATGAATTGTACGATCACCATCAGCTGTTTTTATGTCGCTTCTAATTTTCGCATCTTTACCCGGTTCGCCAAATGGTGCAAATGCCTCATCCATGAATTTGTTGTAAGTGCTGAATAATTCGTCAGTAAAAAATGGCTTATAAGTGTACATGGCTTTGTCGACGGCTCTTTTTTTCATAATTATTTCTAATGGGGTATGTTCCTTCCATCCGCCAACAAAAGATAAATATGAGTAAATATCATTTAGGTCTCCGCCAACCGTTTTATATATTTCACTTCTGAGTGATGTAGACCTTTCTGCATTATTTATTGAGTTATTAATTAGTATACCTAAAACAAGAACAAGTATTGGTGTAATTAACGATGCAGATAATTTTGCTATTTCTAGACTATTCCACGTTGTTTTTCTCATTTCAACTCCTTGTTATTGAGGTTGTTTTAAAGGTGGTGATGTCAGTTGCAATGATTCTAAGTTGTCAGCGATCCTATAATTGACCTTGTCATTATTTTAACTGGTTATTGTTTTTTAATAGGCTTGCCATTAACATCAACAATACTAGACTCTGTATCCAATTCATCATCTTTGTAAATATATCTTAATGATTTTTCTATTATATAGATGATAAAAAGGAAGCTGCAGGCTATGCCAATCAATAGCCATAAAATACTACCAGTTTCCCAATCTTTATAATTCAGGTAAACCCCTAATACTGGAATGCTAAGAAACCAGCCCATATAAGCAGTCTTGATAATAATGGAATTATAAAATTTATAAGCGAATGGATCAGTCGTCTTTAATGATTCAAATTGCTGTTTACCATGCTTTAAAAGGTTACCCTGACTACCAAACACCACTAAGATAATAATAAACACTATCATACCAATGATGGATACTATGGCCATGCCTGTCGATCCATCAGTTAATATGATGTGTATAAATGATAATAGGTGGCCTAAGAATCCTACAATTGTGTCGACCATAATTTCAATTTTCTTGTTTTGGGATGAATTAAATAAGTGTGGTCAGATCTCAATTGTTTCTAATATTAGAGAAATCTGTGTTCTGACTCCACTTATTCAGGTTTTCTAGTCGAACTGTCATGGGTATATTTTTCTATTAAATTATTATATTTCTCAATCACAGTATCAACATCGACGTTAGAATATTCTTGTTTTTCAAACCTTTGCTTTAGGTTATCTGGATTTCTCACCCAAAGTAGTAATTGTGCTGGGTATTCTTTGGAAAGCCTTTTTGTCGAATCACGCACAGGCTCAAAGTAATCGATTTTAACCTTACCGGGTATTGCCG
>Ga0316204_10006969_pt1 | contig 16921 bp, 10 predicted proteins | sample 6monrhotite_MG_2_FD_205661 | JGI IMG/M metagenome (GOLD analysis project Ga0316204, IMG submission 205661) | Microbial mat bacterial communities from mineral coupon in-situ incubated in ocean water Damariscotta River, Maine, United States -... | ecosystem: Environmental > Aquatic > Marine >... | reverse complement strand
TTTATTTCCGTCGATTTGCTCGACCGGCAGGATGCCGAACAGAAACTCGCGGGCCTGACCGACGTCACGCACATATTCTACGCGGCCTTTCAGGGACGCCCAACCTGGGCGGAACACGGTGCGCCGAACCTGGCCATGCTGGTCAACACGGTGGAACCCATCGAAGCCGCCAGCCCCGGACTGCAACACGTAAATCTGGTTCAGGGTAACAAAATCTACGGCAGCCATCTGGGGCCGTTCAAAACCCCGGCCCGCGAAGATGACCCGCCCCATATGCTGCCCAACTTCTATTGGGACCAGCAACAGTGGCTGAGCCAGCAGCAAAAGGGCAAGTCCTGGACCTGGTCGGCGTTGCGCCCGCAAACCGTTTGCGGCTTTGCCGTTGGCAACCCCATGAACATCACCACGGCCATTGCTGTCTATGCGGCGATCTCGAAAGAGCTTGGCCTGCCCCTGCGTTTTCCCGGCAAACCCGGTACCTTCACCTCGGTTTACCAGGTGGCGGATGCCGAGATCCTCAACAAGGCCATGCTCTGGTGTGCTGAGAGTGACGCCGCTGCCAACGAGGTTTTTAACATTACCAACAGCGATTTTTTCCGCTGGGGCAATGTCTGGCCGAAATTCGCCCGGTTCTTCGATCTTGAAGTTGGTGATGTGCAAACCATTTCCTTGACAGAATTTATGGCCGACAAAGGCCCGTTGTGGGCGGAGATGGTCAAAAAATATGGTCTTCAGGATATTCCCTATGAAGACCTGGTTGCCTGGCCCTTTGCCGATTATGTCTTTGGCACGGATTGGGACGTCATGACCGATACCCTGAAAATCCGCCAGGCCGGTTTCCACGACAGTGTACGTTCCGAAGAAATGTTCCTGCGTCTGTTCCAGGAATTCCGCGATATGAAAGTTATTCCCTGATGAGCACCGAAAAAAATCTGAGCATCGGCTATATCGGCCTTGGCAACATGGGTCAGCCCATGGCCCTGAGGCTTCTGACCCAGGGATTTCAGCTGACGACCTGGGCCCGGAACCCGGATCGGACCGTCGACCTCGTGGGTCGTGGTGCCCGCGCCCTGAACAGCGCCGCAGACGTAGCCCGGGCCAGCGATATCGTTTTCATCTGCGTGACAGATACGAACGCCGTTCGCAATATCGTCTTCGGGGAAGGCGGTCTTGCCGAAGGCGGTGCAGCCGGTAAATATGTTGTCGACATGTCGAGCATTGATCCGACCGCAACTGTTGAAATGGCCGCGCGTCTGAAAGAAACCACGGGCATGGGCTGGATCGATGCACCGATCTCAGGCACCCCGGCGGCCTGCGCCGCTGGCACGCTTACGGTCATGGCCGGTGGCAGCGACGATGACTTTGCCGCCACTGGACCGGTGATCGAACATCTGGCCGGTCGCCTCACCCATATGGGCCCGTCGGGCAGTGGACAAATCACCAAACTGGTCAATCAGGCCCTGGTCGGCGGCACCCTGGCGCTGGTCGCCGAGGCCATCCGCTTTGCCCAGGACGCCGGCGTTGATGCCACGCAAATCCCCAAAGCCCTGACCGGAGGTCGTGCTGATTCCCCTGTGTTGCAGGAATGGGGCACGCGCATGACGGTAGAGGATTACGCACCAACCGCGACGGTTGATATCCTGGTCAAGGATTTGAATACAGTTTCCCGTACCTCACAGGAACTGGGCACCCCCATGCCCGTTGTCGGCGCGGCCGGAGGCATTTTTCAGTTGGCCAGCCGTCAGGGCCTGGGCGAACTGGATGTCTGCGCCATCAAAAAGATCTACGACAAATCCTGACGTCATCCAGCAAATAGAACAGCTCGAGGTGAGATCAGCACTGTTGCACCAAAAACGCCGTGTTTTACCACTGGCGGGCGATCGGCTCGTCAGACAGGGATGGTTCGCTACGCAAGTTCAGGATATCCCGGACTTTTTCCAGTAATTCCTTGCGTGTATAGGGTTTGCGGATCGTATTCTCTGCCGTGTTCAGCTTTCCTTCGCGGATCACTGCCGTGTCTGCATAGCCAGAGGTAAACAACAGGCCAATCCCGGGCTGTAATTGCAAGGCCTGTTTCGCCAGTTCAATACCGTTGACCCCGCCGGGCAGAATAATGTCTGTGAACAACAAGTCGAAGGTCTTGCCTGAATTCAGGTGTCGAAGCGCTTCCTTGCCGTCCATTGCCGAGACAATTTCATACCCCTGGTCCTGAAGAATATATACCGTCACTTCCCTGACACTTTGTTCATCCTCCACGACCAGGACAGATTCGGACCCGGGCGCAGAAACAGACGTTGCACTGTCACCTGCATCCTCAACAGCCATCTCGTTGGACCGCGGCAGCAACAGGTTTACGGTCGTGCCGTATCCGACCTTGCTTTCGACCGTCACATACCCCTTGGACTGTCGGGCAAAACCATAAACCATGCTCAGACCCAGGCCGCTGCCAGCCCCGACTTCCTTTGTCGTAAAGAACGGGTCAAAGACCTTTTCCAGGATCTCAGGTGGCATCCCGGAACCACTGTCCTTGACCGCAACATTGACGTAATTACCGGGAGACACGCCTTCAATTCCCCGGGCATCCGCCTTGTCGACAGTGACGCAGGAAATATCAATCACAAGCGTTCCACCTTCGGGCATGGCATCCCGGGCGTTGATGGCCAGGTTAAGCAGGGAATCAAGAAACTGATGAGAATCGATCAGGGCACTGCAGGACTTTGATCCCGAACGGGTGACGAGCTCAATTGTCTCACCCAGGGTACGCTGAAGCATTTCCTCAAAATCAAACACCAGTCTGTTGATATCCGACAGTTCCGGCGACAGGCGCTGCTGACGTGAAAACGCCAGCAAGCGGTGCGTCAGGGACGACCCCCGGTCAATGGCCCGACGGATTTCCTTTATGTTTCGTTGAGCATCCTCGCTGTCTTCAATCCGGTTCGCCAGCAATTCTGCATTACCGATGATCGCCGCCAGCAGGTTGTTGAAGTCATGGGCGACGCCGCTGGTGAGATGACCGACCGCCTCCAGACGCTGGGACTGACGGAGTTTTTCCTCACTCAGTTTCAGATCATGGATATCCTCGACGATTTGAAGTTTGCTGCCATCGGGCAGTTCCAGAAAACGCATCTGCTGCCAGCGATTGCCGCGTAAAACTTCCGGGGCACCTGCCTGGGTATCAAAATGTTCCAGACGTTCGGCCACCCATTCTTCTTCCCGCCCCCGGGCTTCCGGGGCGGTCCCTTGCCGGGCGCTGACCCGCACCCAACCCTCATAGGTGATCCCCTCCTCAAGATAGGGAGAGGAAGGCGCCACCAGTTTCTGATAATGATCGTTGGCCATAACAAACCGGCCGTCGGCGTCCCACAAGGCCAGCCCCGCAGGCAGGTATTCAAGCGCATTGAAAAACCGGTCGCTGGTCCGTCTGGCATCAATCAGGTCCGTAATATCCGTCACGGTCCCCCGGTAACCGGTAAAAGTGCCCTCGTCATCGAAGACCGGCCTGCCGCTGACGCTGAGGGCGATGGTTTTGCCGTTGCCGTCCGGCACACTGTATTGAAAGTCGCGAAAGCTTAAATGAGCCTTCAGGGCTTCTGCATGGCGTCGCCAGCGCTCGTCCTGGGTCAGATCAATCCCGACCCACCCCCAGCGCGTGTGTCCAATAGCGCCCTGGGCAAATTCCGCAAAACTGTTTTCGCGGAACACGCTGATAGACGTAAAACGGAGATCAGCATCCTGCTCCCAGAACCAGTCGGAAGCTGATTCGGCAAAATCCCGGAACCGTTTTTCATTTTCGATCAACGCTGTGTAGGGGTTCCGCAGGTTGGTGCTGACAACGGCATTGAAAATCAGCCAGAAGGAAAACAGCTTGAGAATATGCCCGATCAGATTGGCAGGCCCGGATGCGCTGGTATAGGCAGTAAAGGCCAGTTCCGCGAACATGGTCATGACAATCGCCAGAACAATCAGGGATTTTTCGACATCCTGGATATTGGTTTCGTTGCGGATCAGAGCGACCAGAGCCACAAACAGAATGAAAATAATTGCATATTCACTCCAGGTCTTGAAAACGGTCAGCCCCTGTCCGTCAACAAAACCGACAGGAAACATCCCCGTCGCAATCAACCCGATCAAGACCGCAGCAATCACCCCGAAAAGGGCAACCAGCAGGTATTTATTCGGCTTTCGGGATGGCAGAAACGAAGCGGCCAGCAAAACGGTGGCTTCAAGGAAGCGGGCGCTTAACCAGAATTGCACGGCCAGATTGGTATTCCCCTTGAGAAACAGATTCATGCCCTCAAAAGTCAGGGCATGCATCAGATCAATCGAGCCAACCCAGAAATAACCGCAGGCCAGAAAAATCAGAAAGGCATTTTTGGAAAAATCGTAAGTTGTCCAGGCCAGGGCAAACAGGACAAATGAAACCGTAATGGCAAACAGTTCGGCCAGAGTATGGAAAGTCAGGTAGTCGTACTGCGCCACGCCCAACAGCACGATGGACGTCACGATGGGTCCGGCCCATAGCCGCCAGTTCATCAGTGGATCAATCCATTTGGCTTGAACGATCAAAACCCTGCCTCGTAAAAATTCGGTCGCCCTGTTTCACAGAAACGGCATCAACAACTTCCAGGCATATAGCTGACTGCCCGACATGATGCCGCAACCGGCGAATCAAGGAAAGCCGAATAACCTCCAGAGCCACTTCACAGGCAGGAAAGCAGCAGGCGAATATCACGCGAACAAAACGCGTTTCAGCTTCATTTTTCCCCGGTGGTCGTTCGGAAAGAACTTTTGATAACATCTTCCGGGGCGATATCTGTCAACAAAGCTACAGGCCTGGCAGGCCCCGGGATAGTCCTACTGTGGAATTCCCCGGCTGTCCCAGGAAAATCCTCGGCTTACCCACAGGGTCGCAAGGTTTAAGTTTCTTTTCTGACATTCTCCGGGTCAAACAGCACGCTGAACCCCGAGGAAAGCAGTCCAGTCAACATTTCTGATGCACTGTCGTTCAATGTGCGTCTGGTCAAAGGATCGTGGTATGGCACATTTGATGTTCATCACTGACGCCGGGCAACTGGCCAATGAGGTAACCGGAACCTGGAACCTGACCCTCGTTCTGATCTCTTACCTCATGGTCTTGATTGCGACATACGCCGCTCTGGCTCTGGGGCGACGTGCCTCAAGATCCCGCCACGACAAAACACAATGGGGCTGGGACGCTGCCAGTGGAATTGCGCTGGGTTGCGGCATCTGGGCCATGCATTTCATTGGCATGCTGGCCTTTACCCTGCCGGTCGCCGTTGACTACGATATCTTCACAACATTGATTTCCATTGTTCCCGCCATCCTGGCCAGCGGCATTGTGCTCTATATGTTGCGTGCCAAAGGGTCCGGGCCAGGTGCCATTCTGGGTGGTGGCATTGTATTTGGCGCGGGCATCGGCCTCATGCATTACACCGGCATGGCAGCCATGCAGACGTCTGCGACCATGCTGTATGCCCCCTATGTCTTTGGCGCATCGATGGTGGTTGCTGTGCTGTTATCGTCAGCGGCCCTTGCCGTCAAATCCCGGACAGCGGGCCTGAACAAATTCAGCCACAGAATAATCAGCGCGGCCACCATCGGCGCAGCGGTTTCCGGCATCCATTACACAGCAATGGCCGGTGTTCACTTTATCCGGCCTGACAGGACAGATGCTACAATCATGTCCGGCAACACAACAGTTCTGACCATCGAAGTGGCCGCCGGGATTATTGCAATCATGGCGTTGACCCTCGCAGCCGTCATTGTCGACAAACGCCTGGAACTGGCAGACAGCGTCGCCCGCAGCAGCCGGGTACAGTTGCTGGAGGCCATTGAAAGTATTTCGGAAGGCTTTTTTCTGTTCAATGCCGAAGGTCACCTGACCCTGTGTAACGACGTGGCCAGAGGGTTTATTCCCAAGGGACAAAAAGAAGACCTGATTGACCGACACTACCGGGACCTGTTCCCGGACGATGCCAGGCTCTTCCTTGATGACGGGCTGGTGCATTCCGACGATCAAACCTCGTGGACCTACGAAAAAGAGCTACCCTCCGGCCGTTGGGCCCATGTCAGTGAGCACAGAACCGCCAGCGGCGGTGGGGTCTGTGTGTGGTCAGATATCACCCGGTCGAAACGATATGCCAGTGAAATGAAGGCAAGTGAAAGCCGTCTGCGCACAGTCGTGGACACCGCCCTGGATTGTATGATTGTCATTGATCACCGCGGACGCATCACTGATTTCAATCCGGCGGCGGAAAGCTGTTTTGGCTACAGTCGCGAAGAAGTCATTGGCCTTGAGATGACAGATCTTTTTGTCCCCGAAACCTCGCGCGAAGTTTGCTGGCGTGGACGGCAGAATTTTTTGCTGACGGGCGAATCAGATGTCCTGGGTGTGCGCAAGGAAATTAAAGCACTACGACGAGATGGCACAGAGTTCCCGGCGGAACTGGCCCGGGCCTCGGCGCAGGGCCAGGACGGCCCTATATTCATCGGCTTCCTGCGTGACATCACCGAAGAAAAACAACGCGAACGCGCGCTGGAGGAAAGTGAAGGCCGTCTCAGGGCCGTGATTGACAACGCCCCGCTGATGATTGCGGTCAAGGATCGTCAGGGCCGGTATTCCCTGATGAACAATCACGGCACCTCCATGATCAGGCCCGACCTGGCAAACGAAGGCGGCAATACCGAAGCCTTTTGTGTCGGCAAGACGGCTCGGGAGATATTTCCAGCGGACATCGCTGCGGAATCAGAACAGGAAGATCGCCGGGTTCTGTCAGAACAAGGCATGATCGAGGTAACCCGCGTCCTCAGGGACAGTGGCCAGATGCGGTATAACAAAGTCATCAAATTCCCCATCAAGCGAGGAAACGGAGAGGTCACCGGTCTGGGAGAAATCGTCTCGGACATTTCCGATCAGATCCGGCTGGAAGAACATTTGCGTGAAAATGAAAAAATGAGTGCCCTGGGCCAACTGGCAGGTGGTGTCGCCCATGATTTCAACAACATCCTGATGATCATCGGCGGCCATTCCCGCATGGCCCTCCGGGATCAGGGATTGCCTGAGAAAGTACGTGATGCGCTGACGGGCATTACTAACGCCGCCGACAAGGCCGCCGGATTGACCCGGCAGTTGCTGGCTTTTGGTCGCGGGCACAATCTGGCAACCAAAGTAATCAGGGTACCCGTCCTATTCGAGGAACTGGAAATTCTGCTGAAACCCCTGCTGGGCGAAACGATAGATCTGAAAGTCAGGGTTCTGGACAAACGTGCCAGAATTGAAACTGACCCTGATCTTCTTATGCAATGCCTGATCAACCTCGCCATCAATGCCCGCGATGCCTCTCCCGGCGGCGGCGCGATCAGAATTTCCGCTGATGTGGTTACGCCGAATGAAAACGTCATGGCCCGAAACCCCGATGCCGTTGGCGACCGCTTTGTCGACATTTCAGTCGCTGACAAAGGGACCGGCATAGATGCGATAACGATGACACGCATTTTTGAGCCGTTTTTCACGACCAAGGAACAAGGCAAGGGGACCGGCCTCGGCCTGGCCATGTCCTATGGTTTTGTCACCCAGTCAAAAGGCATGATCGACGTCGAAACCGAAGTTGGCAAAGGCACCACTTTCCATGTCTATTTGCCCCTGTGTCTTGCTGATGAATCGACGCTGGCAGTCATTGAAGACGACGGCGGCAAATACTGTAGCAGCGGCCAGGAGACAGTGCTGCTGGCCGAAGACAATGATGAGATCAGAAATCTGCTTGCAAGTATCCTCGAGGACCTTGGCTACGAGGTTATTGCAGCGGCGGACGGTTTTGAGGCCCTGGAAGTCGAGGCTGATTTTGATGGCGAAATAGATTTGCTGTTGTCGGATATTGTTATGCCCAACCTGGATGGCATTGGCCTGTCACGGGCAATCCGGCAGGCACATCCGCACATGAATGTATTGTTCATCTCAGGGCACCCTTCGAGAGACGATTCCCAACAGGTTGAAATACCCGAGGGGGCGACCCTCTTGCACAAACCCATCACGCCGGTCGCCCTGGCTAAAGCTGTACGCATCGCTATCGATTCCGGCAAGGTGTCGGCAGAGGCCGTCGTCATCAATTGACCTGCCAGCAACTTTTTGTCTGATAACAAACCTGGCGCAGCCCCCTGCACAGGAAAAATCCTCACCCCAACTCGTGAATTCCACAGCCTGGCTGGTGCATCCCCCAACTTATCCCTCCCCCCGGATTTCTCTAGTATTTACCCAAGATACAGCGCAATCGAAAACAGATTGCGCTCCACTCAGAGAGAGAAAGGATCCATCAATGAATTTACAGGAAACCGCAGGCCAAATTCTGAGAGAGCGTCTTTTCGAAACACCCGACGACATTGATTACGCAAAAAAACAGGCGATTGACATGTTGGCCGAAGACGAATCGTTGCCACGAGCTGCAGCCGTTGCCTTGATTTTCAAGGCCACTGAGGAGCTGGAGAACGCAGGCTGAGGTCAGGCGGACAACTGGCATTTAACCCATGCCGGTCAAACCAGGGAGAAGATCGTGGAACAAACATTAGCAAGAGTTAACGGTGGAGGAATGGTCGATGGCGTCCCTGAAGCCATGTTCAATTTCCTTGTGGCCGACATCGTTGACGAATGCGTTCTTCTCCTCAGGGACCAGGTCGTAATTTTTTCAAATGCCGCTGCCCAGGAACTGCTGGGCGGTGACAAAGCAGTCTCTCTGGTGGGACGATCACTGGTTGACTATATCTCTGAAGATTACATGTTTATTTTTCGCGACGGCATCAACGCTTCGCTGACAGATGATCTGGAAGTCCCGCTGAAAATCAATGCCGCAGACGGCAGTGCCCGGGATTTGCTGACAACCTTCCGGCTGGTTGGCAATGAACAAGATGACATCATTGTCGTGGCCCGCGATGTTACCGAAAAAAACCGCTCTGCCTGGGAATCTGTGGCCCGCGAATACCTTCATGATGAAATCATCAACAACGTCACCGATGGCCTGGTCACTTTCCGGGGTGATGGCCGTATTCATTCCTTCAATCATGCTGCTGAAGCCATTTTTGATGTCCCCCGGGACGAAGCTGTACACCAGCATCTGTCCCTGCTGTTCCCTCAGCTGGAGGTCGACCGGACCGGTGACCGAAGTTTCGAAACCAAACGCCAGATCGAAAAATGGGTTCGCAGCGGTGGCATTGAACTGACAGGCCAACGTGCAAACGGTGAAAATGTCGATCTCGAAATGGGTGTCAGCAAAATCCAGTTTCAGGGCAGCCCGCTGTATGCCGCCGTGCTTCGTGACATATCAGATCGAAAAATGGCGGAACAAACCCTGCGCGAAAGTGAAAAGAAATATCGCCGCATCGTTGATACCGCCCTGGAAGGTTTCTGGTTTGTCGACCCGAACCTGAAAACCATTGAAGTCAATACAGCTTTGTGCCGGATGCTGGGCTACGAGCCCGAAGAAATGGTCGGGCGCTCATCGCTGGACTTTATGCTGCCCGAAGCAGCTGAAGCCCTGACCAGGCGATTGGCCACGCTCGATAATAAATCTACTTTCTCTTATCAGGAAACACTGACCGCCAAGGACGGAAGCGAAGTTCACACCGTCTTCAGCGCCACCCCCTTGGTCGACGATGACGGTCAGCTGGTCGGCCGTTTTGCCTTCGTCAGCGACGTCACCGATGTTTACCGGCGCGAAAAAGATCTGCAGGAAAGCAGAGCTTTGCTCAAAGCCATCATCGACAATGCACCGACCAAAATTACGCTTTCAGACCTTGAACAGAAATACGTCCTGGTCAACGAACAATTCGGCTCGGACGCCGGTCTGCCTGGCAAGGATGTCGTCGGCAAAACACCTTTCGACCTGTTTCCAAAAGAGATGGCTGAATCCCACGTCGGCGAAAACGAGGTTATCATCCGCACCAATGAGGTGCTGGAACTTGACCAGGAAGTCGTCCGGGACGACGAAGTTCGCTACGAACATGTGGTGAAATTCCCGGTCTGCGGAGAAGATGGTAAAGTGACCGGTGTTGGAGCAATCATATCAGACGTCACCAACCAACGCCTTCTTGACGAACGTATGCGCGGCAATGATCGGCTATCAGCTCTCGGGCATCTGGCCGGCGGCGTCGCTCATGACTTTAACAACATTCTGATGATCATCGGCGGCTATACCCGGCTGGCCATGCGCGACGCAGAAATGTCCGACCAAAGCGCTGAAGCCCTGGGAATCGTCATCAATGCCACTGAAAATGCGGCAGGCCTGACCAAGCAGCTGCTGGCCTTTGGTCGCCAGCAACATCTTGAGGTTCGTACTATCAAGGTGGGTTCTATCCTCGATGAAATCGAATCCATGCTGATGCCACTGCTGGGTGAGACGGTTCAGTTAAAAGTTTCGTGTCTGGATGCTGCCGACAGCATTTCCACGGACACAGCCCTTTTCACCCAGGCCATCGTCAATCTGTCAATCAATGCCCGTCATGCCATGGAAAACGGCGGCAATATCAACATTACCACCCGCCGCATCAGCCTGTCAGAGGATGATGTCAGTGGCTGGGAATGTGAAGCTGGCGAATTTGTTGAAATAGCCGTAACAGATACCGGCACCGGCATGGATGCCAAAACCGTTTCACGGATTTTCGAACCTTTCTTTACAACCAAGGATCAAGGCAAGGGAACCGGTCTGGGTCTGGCCATGGTCTACGGCTTCGTCACCCAGTCCAAGGGTATGATAAATGTCCAGAGCGAAGTGGGCACCGGCACAACAATCAGTCTTCGCCTGCCTGTTTCCGAGGCGGCCCTGGCTGTTGAAGCCATGCCGGCAACAGATGCCGAACTGCTGGGACACGGTGAGACGATCCTGCTGGCCGAAGACAATGATTCGCTACGGGACCTGATCCAGCGGACTCTGGAAGAATTTGGCTACAACGTGATCTCGGCAGCGGATGGCTTTGAGGCCCTGGAACTGGAAAGTGACCATGATGGCCCCATCGACATGCTGCTTTCAGATGTTGTGATGCCCAACCTGGGCGGTGGCGAGCTTTCCATGGCCATTCGCAAAACCAGACCCGATACAAGGATTGTCTTTATGTCTGGATATCCGGCACGCGGTGAAACCCACCAGGCGAATTTACCTGCCGATGTGCCCCTGCTCGATAAACCCATAACACCGGACCTGCTGGCCCGCGCTGTTCGCAATGAACTGGATCGGGATTATGGCTGAATACAAAACACCTCCGGCAAGGGAAGCTGGCCATGCGTATTCTTATCGTTGATGACGAACATCAGGTGCGCGACTTGCTCAGGATCGAAATGAGCCTGGCGGGGCATGACGCCGAAGTGGCAGCCAATGGTCGCGAAGCCCTGGAAGTCCTGCGGGCCAGGCCTGTTGATATCATTTTGACAGATATCGTCATGCCGGAACTGGAAGGCCTTGAAACCATAACCCAGGCCAAAAAGGATCACCCTGACCTTCGGGTAATTGCCATGTCCGGATCAGACCAGAAACTGAGCGAGTTTTATCTGAAGTGTGCCGATTCCTTCGGCGCTGATCAAGTCATTCAGAAACCCTTTGAAATAGAGAGTCTGTTGGCCCTGATTGAGAAAATGACAGCTGGAAGCGAACGGGAGGACTGTTCGGCAGAGTGATCCGTCACTTTGCCCGGAATCAGTATGAAGGAACCTGGAACCATGATCAGCGCACTGGAAGAAACACTCGATGACACGCCGATAAATGCTGCAGCGAACACCGGTTCACACTCTGTCAGCTCTGTTCTGCGGTTCGCTTCCGCCAGCAGTGCAATGCCGGACGCTGATCCCGTCGAAGAAAGTTTGCGATTTTCCGCACTGGTTGCCAAAACCGGCCTGATCATTGATCTGTCCAACCTGTCCACCATGTTTAAACTGATTACAGTTCAGGATAACAGCCTGCAGCAGGCCATTCTCAAAAGCCCGCAGACACTGGAATCCATCTTCGACAACCTGATCGCCCGACCGGCCTTGCCCTCCACGCCTTCCGGCCGGAACACCTCACAGGCCGCCCCCCTGTCATTTTTTCTGAAGCCACGGAATACAATGGAAGCAGCCCGCTGGCTGGATCGCCTGCACAATGGCCAGGCGGGTGGGGAAATAGCCGTGGAATTCACCGGCGCTGAACAGCCGGACGACGAACGGGAGGAAATCCTGATCTGCGCAGCTGCCGTGGAGGCTGACGGGGTAACGGAGGTCACGGCTGTTTTTTCCGACCGAATGGTCCGCGAGGACTACGAAACCAAAATTCAGGAAGCGCGCTTTGCCAGCAAGATTGCTGAACGTGCAAGGCTGGATTTCATGGCAAACATGAGCCACGAATTGCGCACACCCCTGAACGCCGTCATCGGATTCTCCGAGGCCCTGCGCTCCGAAGTCTACGGTGATATCAACGACGATCAGCAGGAAGCCATTGATTTCATACATTATTCAGGTGAACACCTGCTGAGTCTGGTGGGCGATATCCTTGATCTGTCAAAACTGGACGTGGGTAAGGTGGAATTACGTGAAGCCAGTATTGATCTGGCGAATATCGTTCAGAACTGTACAGCTCTGGTCCGGCCACGGGCCGTTGAGGGCAAGGTCAATTTGCAGTGCCATCTGCCAGAAACCCGGGTCATGCTGCGGGCCGAGGAACGCATGATCAAACAGATCGCCCTTAATCTGTTATCAAACGCCATCAAATTTACCGAATCCGGCGGCAAGGTGGATATCTCGGTTGAATACCGTCCGGACGGCGATTTATGTCTTGTTGTCGAGGATACAGGTATCGGCATGAACAAGGCCGACATTCCCAAAGCGCTCTCCAGGTTCGGCCAGATCGACAGTGCCCTGGACCGACGGTTCGAAGGCGCAGGACTGGGTTTGCCTCTGATCCTCGCCCACGCAGAACTCCACGGCGCAGACGTGAACCTGGAAAGCGAACCAGGATGTGGCACCAGGGTCAGTGTTACCTTCCCCTCAAGCCGGGTAATAGGAAAGTAAACAAAATGAGTGAAGTACTGGCAACCTCGGAAAGCAGTTTCACAAACGATGAACCGATTCTGAGAATATTGTACGCGGACGATGAAGAAATGCTGCGGGGGCTGTTTGATACCGTGATGACCGAACATGGCTATGTCGTCGACCTGGTGGAAAACGGTGAACTGGCCCTGGATGCCTGCACAACAACTCACTACGACCTGGTCGTCCTCGACCATCAAATGGTGGGACTGCTGGGTCTGGAAGTCGCCTGTCGTTTGCGCGAAGACTACCCGGACCTTCCCATTGTTCTGATTACAGGCGTCGGGGATGAGGAACTGGCGGCCATGGCCCTGACCCTTGGCATCAACCAGTACATCGTCAAGCGGAGTAACGACACCTACATTTCCGAAGTTCCGCTGGTCGTTGAACGGCTTATTGATCAGAGAGACACCAAGAGAAAAGTCGCCGCAGCGGAACAAACGATTCGCGAAAATGAAGCCCGCTACCGGGAGCTGGTCGAAATGTCTCCGGATGCGATCGTAGCGACGCGTCAGGGCATCATCTCGCTGGCCAATAAACGGGCGAGGGAAATTTACGGTCTGGCCGAGGGCGAAGAGCTGGTTGGCACACGTCTGCTGGACAGGGTATTACCCGACCAGCAAATGTTGGCGAACAGGGTGTTTCAGAAAACAGCCCAGGAAAAAATTGCCTTTTTTGATGTTGAACAAACACATCTTCGCCTGGATGGAACGGAAATTGACGTTGAAATCCATGGCGCACCAGTATCCGGCCTGAATGGCGCCCAGGGTATTTTCACGATCCGGGATATCTCCGAGCAAAACAAACTGCGGCTCAGGGTGGCACAACTGGAACGCCACAATATGGTCGGGCAAATGACCAGCGGCGTCGCCCACGAATTCAACAACCTGCTGCAGGTACTGGCCAGCATTAACGGTTTTTTGCGAAAGAAACTCGACGATCCGGAACTGCTCGACCATGCCGATGAAGCCATTGCCAACGGCGCGTCCCTGACCAGACAAATGCTGGCCTATTCCCGCAAACAGTTCCTCAACCCTCAACCAGTGGATCCGGGCAACATCATCGGCGATATGATGGATCAGGTCGCCTCCACAATGGGTGACGACGTCCAGGTGTCCAGTGCCGTAGCTTCCGGTCTGTATGAGATCAATGTCGATGTCGAGACTTTTCAGAAATCCATTCTGAACCTGTGCTCCAACTCTAAACAGGCCATGCCCCGGGGTGGCATGCTGCGGTTTGAAATGGAAACCAGAACAATTGACCAAAGCCAGGAGATCCAGGACCAAACCCTGGCCGCGGGCGAATATATTGACCTGAAGGTGATGGATACCGGCAGCGGCATGCACGCCAGCGTTGTCAAACAGGCATTCGAGCCTTTTTTCACAACACACGACGTTGGTCAGGGCACAGGCCTGGGATTAAGCATGGTTTACGGTTTTTCCATGCAATCAGGTGGATACGCCGGCATAGAAAGTGCACCAGAGCAAGGAACGACAGTCACGCTGACTTTCCCCATATACAAGGTCTGCGCACCACAGAAACCGTTGATCCGGGCCGATATCCAGCCCATACGGCTGGTAACCTGAACCATCCGGTTCAAACAGATGTGAAGCAACCTGTGAAGGATATCTATTGCGACTTATTCGCGAGCTCTTCTATACTTCCTGAGAGAGGAACCGAAAGCATATGCTTATGACAAAATCGAAAGACGCCTCTGACGAATTGACAGACGAGCTTGATTTGGAGCCAATCCTCTATGTGATTGACGACGACGACCTCGTGCGGAGCAGCCTGGAAGATACATTTTCCTCGGTTGGTATCCCGATCACCACATTCTCGTCAGGTATCGATTTTTTCAAGTCCGTCAATACTGACCGACCGGGCTGCATCCTGCTCGATATGCGCATGCCGGGCATGAGTGGAAATGAGGTTCAGGAAGAACTGACAGCCAGATCCATCAATCTGCCGGTTATTGTCATTACCGGTTACGCTGATGTCGAAAGCGGCGTCAGAGCCATGAAATCCGGCGCCCTGGATTACATCACCAAGCCTTTCAGCCCACAGTCAATTCTGGAAAAAGTTCAGCGGGCCATGAAAGACAGTCAGATTGCTTTCCTGGAATCCCAGGACAAGACGGAAATTCGGGAACGTTACGCTAGCCTGACAGCGCGGGAACTGGAAGTTCTTGAACTGATGCTGAATGGCGACCTGAACAAACAGATTGCCGGCAAGCTGGATCTGTCCGAACGAACCGTCGAATTCCATCGCAAGAACATGATGACCAAAATGGGGGCCAAGACGTCCCTTGAACTGGTGAAGTTCTCTCTGATCGCAAGATAGATACCGGGTTTACTGTTACCCGACATCGGGAAGGCAGACTGTTTTCCGTCGCCCTGCCGCCCCTGGGGGCAAACTACCTGTAATTACTGAAAATTCTTCGCACTGCCACCCAGGGATACTCCTGGGTCAACTGGCGATGTCCCTGGCTTCTGCATTGATTTTCAGACCGCTAAGCTGGGCGGGATAATTAATTTTATTAACTGACATTTTACGAACAGGCAGGGATTACCTCTGTCCGGAATATTGCGGATTCAGACAGTTTGTGCGCGGTCATCCTGTCTGTTGATTTAAGCGAACATGGGTTGAAGCAATTTTGATCGGAACATGGTGTCTGCCTTTTCCGGGAACCTGAATAATTTGTTCAAGGTGAATAGTTCATGACCAACAAGCAGCTGGCTGCACCGCCGTTCACGATATTAATGGCTGAAGATGACCTCGACGATCAGTTGCTGGTCCAGGAGGCTTTTGACGAAGTCTATATCCACAACCCCCTGAAGTTTGTTAACGATGGTGAAGAGCTGCTTGACTATTTGAAACGCCGGGGGAAATTTACCTCGCTCAAGGGAGAGCCCTTGCCCGGCATTATCCTGCTGGACCTTAACATGCCACGTATGGATGGACGCGAAGCCCTTGAAGAAATCAAGGCCGACCCTGCCTTGCGCAAAATTCCCATCGTCATCCTGACAACGTCCAAGGCTGAAGAAGACATCATCAGAAGCTACGATCTTGGGGCCAGCTCCTACATCGTCAAACCTGTGACCCTGAAAAGCCTGATGGAAGTTGCCAGAGGACTGGGAGAATACTGGGTTCAGATCGTCACCTTGCCTTACACCGACTAAGGGACGACTTGTGAACACCTCAAGCGAGATTCGCATCCTGTATGTTGAAGATGACGGGGACTATTTTTTCCTCGTCCGTGAATCGCTTGATGACGTGACCTTCGGCACCTATCAAGTGGACTGGGCGCCTTCCTATATGAACGGCCGGGAAGAGATTCTGCGCAATGAACACGACCTCTACCTGATTGACTTCCGGCTTGGGGCCCAGTCCGGCCTCGAACTGATCAAGGAAGCGCGGTCCGAGGGCATCACAAAACCCGTGATCCTGCTGACCGGGGAAGGTGACCGGAAAATTGATATTGCTTCCATGGAGGCCGGTGCCAACGACTTTCTGCTCAAGACAGAAATCAATTCCAATCTGCTGGAGCGAGCCATTCGCTATACCCTGAACCAGTATGAAATCACCGAAAAACTGAAATCCAGTGAAGAACGTTTACAGGATTTTCTGGAAACAGCTTCTGACTGGATCTGGGAAATGGATGCCTCGCTTCAGTTTACTTCATTTTCCGGAGCCTCCGGATCGACAAACGGCACCGACATCATCGGCAGGTCGCCCATGGACCTGATCCCGCACAGCTTTGACCCTGCCGCCGTAAAAAAACATCAATTCATCCTCGACAACCACCAACCCTTTCATGACTTCGAGTTTGAGATCAGAGCCCGGAACGGCGCCATGCGATAT
>Ga0316204_10006968_pt1 | contig 16924 bp, 15 predicted proteins | sample 6monrhotite_MG_2_FD_205661 | JGI IMG/M metagenome (GOLD analysis project Ga0316204, IMG submission 205661) | Microbial mat bacterial communities from mineral coupon in-situ incubated in ocean water Damariscotta River, Maine, United States -... | ecosystem: Environmental > Aquatic > Marine >... | reverse complement strand
AATGCGAGCGGATTAATTTTAAGCGTTACGGGTACCACAGTGGGTGCTCGAGGTTCTGTTGATTTTAATCGTGGCTATGCGGATCGTCTGGGTTCATATCTTGACGGGGTTTTAAAATCTGATGGTATATTGAGTTCTACGAGTGACTCCATTAAGTCGCGGATTGAAAGGATAGAAGGAGATCGTGAGGCTTTAGGCTTAAGATTAATTTCTATTGAAAAACGTCTGCGTGCACAATTTTCAGCAATGGAACTTATTGTTAGCCAATTAACTAATACCAGTAATTTCTTAACTCAACAGCTTGAGTCTTTACCAACCGTGGGCAGTTCTAAAAAATAGTCCGCTGGAAAATGTTAAATAGTTAAAGTATTCCGCTCATCAGTCGATATTTAGTTTAAATGTCATTATTTAAATAAACTTGCTATATATATGTAATGACTGATCTCACAGACAAAAACAGTAGGAAATCTGGTATGCAAACTTCAGCAGCAATGAATCAGTACAAAGGCGTTAGTGTTCGAGCTTCAGTTGAAAATGCTGACCCACATACATTGATACAAATGTTATTTGATGGCGCTATGGAACGCCTGAATATGGCTAAAATGCATATGAAGCAGGGTAATATTGCTTTAAAAGGCGAAAGCATTAGTCGTGCTATTTCAATCCTTGATGGTTTACGTACTTCGCTTGATATGAAGGCAGGTGGTGATATTGCTGAAAATCTGGAATCGCTTTACGATTATATGCAACGTCAGTTATTAGTCGCCAATGCACAAAACAAAGATGAAAAAATTGATGAAGTACTTTCACTGATAGGTGAAATTCGTGCCGGCTGGATGGCCATTCCTCAAGAAATACGTAATACTGCAAAAATAGAACAAATCGAAAAGTAGTGATTTTTTAGCAAGCTGAATTGAGCGGCGTTAGATTATCTAATGCCGCAAAAATACAGTAAAGTCAGGTTAGTATGCCCAGTGAGCAAGATCGTAAGCAGCAATGGCAAAACATTTTGCAATTAACGCAGGAGTTAAAGCAGATGTTTGTAGACGAAGAGTGGGAGTCAATGACTGCACTTGAGTCGAAGCGTCAGCAAATGCTAAAGGGCTATTTTGATACTCCTGTCTCTCCAGCTGAAGCAGAAGATATAGCCACTGAAATTAGGCAAATGCTACATATCAATAATGAAATTATCGAAGGTGGGCAGTCCAGGCAATCCACGCTTAGTAGTAGCGCTCAACAGCTTTCAAATAATCGTCAGGCAATTCATGCCTATCATGACGTGCAAAAATAATTCATCTTTATTTATCCCTATTGATTCTCAGAATTTCTATAATAAGTTTTTGAATTTAAAAGAAATTTAAAGAGACAAATTTTTGACATTTGGGTATAAACTGCTTTAATCTCTATCATTGATGATGATTAAGCAGGACCATTATGTCTGATAGCGCTTCCCAGCCCAGTATTTTACTCGTTGAAGATAATATACCTCTCTTCAATGAAATTAAGTCCCTTATGGGGTTTATGGGCTTTAATACCTTTTACGTAAATGACCTTGATGCACTGAGTGGTGCACTCAATAGCAGTGAGTTTACAGCGGTATTATTGGGGGAGTTTCAAAATGAAGACGCGCGTCAAAAAGCCTTAACACTTATTAAGCCATCTGCTATTCCGGTTATTCTGTTTAACCAAAATAAAGTTAATTTAGATAAATACCAAAGTCAGTATGATCTGGTTTTGGCGCATCTGGACATGCCGCTAAAATATGAGCCGGTATCTAGTGCGTTGCAGCAGGCAAGCCATCAGTCCCCGCTTGTTAATACCGAGTCAGTTAAAAAACAGGTGAACAGTATTCCCAAATTGGGTGGCAGCAGCCCTGCGATTCAATACGTACGAACCATGATCGAGCAGGTCGCTAAAACTGACGCTAGTGTACTGGTATTAGGTGAGTCGGGTACGGGGAAAGAAGTTGTTGCACGAAATATTCACGCGCTATCAAATCGATGTAAGGGTGGTTTTGTTCCTGTTAACTGTGGTGCTATTCCCAGTGATTTATTAGAAAGTGAACTGTTTGGCCACGAAAAGGGTGCGTTTACAGGTGCTATTAGTTCTCGTCAGGGGCGTTTTGAACTTGCGGAAAAAGGCACTTTATTTTTAGACGAAATAGGCGATATGAGTCTGCCGATGCAGGTGAAGCTATTGCGTGTGCTGCAAGAACGTACCTTTGAACGAGTGGGTAGTAATAAAAGTATTGACGCTGATGTGCGTATTCTTGCGGCGACACACCGTAATCTGGAAGCAAATATAAAAGAGGGTAAGTTTCGTGAAGACCTCTTCTATCGTTTAAATGTATTTCCCATAGAGTTACCATCATTGAGAGAGCGGCTCGAAGATGTACCGTTTTTACTGCAGGATCAAATTGATAAACTAGAGGCAGATGAACGTGGCTCGGTGCGCTTAACGGCTGCAGCTACTGAAACTCTTAGCCAATATTCCTGGCCAGGTAATGTGCGTGAGTTATCTAATTTAGTTGAGCGTTTATCGATTTTATATCCCGATAGTATTGTTGATGTACAGCACTTGCCGCCAAAGTATCAATCTTCGGGTAGTGTCTTATCACAGAAAAAAACGCCCACGTCTAAACCTCCTTTTAACCCCGCATTCATGTTTGCCGATTTAGATGATGAGGATGATTTGTTCGAAGATTCTCAACAGAATGCACCAGAAAAATTACCTACAAATTTACCTGAAAGAATCACCGCAGGTCTGGCTGAAACGGCGATTACGCCAGGCGAGGCTGCTTCACTGGAAATGGGTGAAGAGGGACTGGATTTAAAAGAGCATTTAGCAAATATGGAAATTAACCTGATTAAGCAGGCCTTAAACAGTACGGGAGGCGTTGTTGCACACGCTGCCAAATTGTTAAAAATGCGACGTACTACACTGGTTGAAAAACTCAAAAAATACGGTATTAACAACTCCTAAACTATTATCGCTGCTGTTCTTTTTATTGGTATCACCTAATTAATTCGCCCTCTCAGGGCCGTCAAAATATGTTTTGTCTTAAGCGTTTATTCAACGGCAAAGCAACTCCTCCTAAGCCATAATATTGACTCAAGCTTGCCGCTTCATTGCTAAGTTATTGAAATATTTAAAAATATAATACTGGCACAATATATGCTCAACTACTGATAAGTGAATAAAAGCGACACAAACACGTCATGCAAGCATCAGTACAAACAGACGCATCAAATAGTCAGCTAAACGTATCAGATCCCAGCCAGCTAATAGTGGCATTTGAAAAGTTTGGTAAATTATCAGATCAGCTTGAGCAGTCATATAAACGATTTGATGAGCGAGCATCCGAGTTGAGTGGACAATTAGAATCTGCTCAAGAAGCTGGAATGAAACAACTGGCAGAAAAAGAGCAGATAGCCAATCAATTAGAGGCTGTGCTCAATACTATGCCAGCTGGTGTGTTGCTTGTTGATGAAAATGGTGTCATACAAACGGCTAATCCAGTGGCCGAATTATTGTTGGAACAGAGTTTAACGTCCAAGCTCTGGAAGCGTGTATATAGTCATAGTGTTTCTCGTCAAACAGATCAGGATCTGCACTTAAAGTCAGGTCGTGTTCTGCGTTTAAAAAAACAGGCGCTAGAAAATCATCAGGGTGAAGTGATTTTACTCGATGATATTAGTGAACAGCGCATGCTCGAAGACTTATCTAATCGACAAAATCGTTTAGCAGCGATGGGTCAAATGGCCGCTGCATTAGCACATCAATTACGTACACCTCTTGCATCAGCTGTTTTGTATGCGTCACAGCTAAGCCATTTTTCTGAAACGAATAAGTCACAAAACAAAGCCGTTGATAAAGTGCGTACCAGCTTACGTTATTTAGAAAAATTGATTAACGATATGTTGATGTATGCAAAAGGTGGTGAATTTGCAGAGCAAAAATTTTTATTAGATGAACTGCTAGTTACATTTAACAGGCGCATTGAACATCGTTTAAGAGAAAGTAATTCGCAACTTTCAATCATTAGTCAGTTAAATGATATTCAGTTAACTGGCAGCTTAGATGCGTTGGTTAGTGTGCTAATGAACCTGGCGGAAAATGCCATGGAGGCCTGTGTTGATGAGGCCTGTAAAATAGAACTGGAAGTTTATCAGCAGAATGAATATCTCATGCTAGTGATGCGTGACAATGGTCCAGGCTTAAGTGCGGCGCAACAGGAAAAGATATTCCAGCCTTTCTATACACAGCGCGAAAAAGGTACTGGCTTAGGTTTGGCTGTCGCGCAGTCAATTGTACAAGCTCACCATGGAGATTTAGTGGTGCGCTCGCAGCCTGCAAATGGAGCAAGTTTTTATGTTTGCCTGCCATTAAATAGGGGTGAGCAGTTTATTGCGAGTGGTCAAAGAAAAATTTTTGATTCTGAAATTAATAATATCTCAATGAGCCATAAATCAGTATCTAAAACACAATCGGGTTCGTCGGAGAAATAATATGAATAAAAATACTCAGTCAATTATTGATATCCTGGTTGTGGAAGATGATTCTCAATTACGCGAAGCCATTTGCGATACCTGCGAGCTTTCAGGTTACTCTGTTATTTGCGCAGAACATGGGCAGGCGGCTTTATCACGATTAAGCGAATATACCTTTAAATTAGTGATTACAGACGTACAGATGCAACCTATGGATGGCATTGAGCTATTAGAAAAAATTCAACAAAAACAGCCAGAGTTGCCAGTTGTTGTAATGACCGCTTATGCAAGTATTGAAAAAGCAGTTGATGTTATGCGCTTAGGTGCTGCAGATTATTTAGTCAAGCCATTTGAAGTGGAGGCATTACAAGATGTAATTCAGCGTTTAATGCCAGTTGAAAGTGTGCTTAGGTATGAAACAGAACTTCTAGCTGAAGATGAAAAAATGCAATCGCTTAAACTACTGGCAAGCAAAGTCGCACAGAGTGAAGCAACTGTATTGTTGAGTGGCGAAAGTGGCTCTGGTAAAGAAGTATTTGCTCAGTTTATTCATGATCAGTCAAAGCGTGCAGAACAACCATTTGTCGCAATAAACTGCGCCGCTATTCCAGAGAATATGCTGGAAGCTGTTTTATTTGGTTATGAAAAAGGTGCATTTACTGGTGCGCATCAGGCAACGCCAGGAAAATTCGAACAGGCACAAAATGGTACTTTGCTATTAGATGAAATATCGGAAATGGATATTTCACTTCAGGCCAAATTACTTAGGGTGATACAGGAAAAGGAAGTAGAACGCTTAGGTGGTAGAAAAAATATCAAGCTTAATGTGCGCGTTTTAGCGACTACGAATAGAAATCTAAAACAGGCTGTCGAGTCGGGTCATTTTAGAGAAGATCTTTTTTATCGTTTAAGTGTTTTTCCTATTCAAATACCGCCTTTGCGTGATCGCGTGGCAGATATTATTCCTATCGCAAGCAAGCTATTGAATAAGCATGCAGGTAATCCGGTTAATGCATTGGTATTAACCGCTGATGCGCAACAAAAATTATTAAATTACTCGTGGATGGGGAATGTCCGTGAATTAGATAATGTAATGCAGCGTGCCTTGATCTTTAAAGAAGGCACAGAAATTAACGCAGATAATATTCATTTTGAAACGGATGATTATGATGTGGTTAATTCTACAGCGTCAATGCAAAGCACATCACAGGATTCAGAATTGGTTAATGGTTTAAAAGATCGTGAGCAGCAACTCATACTTGAAGCTTTAAAAGCGGGTAATGGCAGTCGAAAGTATGCAGCAGAAAGACTGGGAATTAGTCCGCGTACATTACGTTATAAATTAGCAAAAATGCGTGATTCTGGTATCACAGTTTAAAGAGTGTAAGGAGTTAAAAATGTCAAACATGAATATACAATCAGTTCTATCGCAAATGCGTGCAATGGAAGCCCAGGCAAAGTCATCTGTTGCTACAGATGCTATGCAAGTAAATCAGCTTCAGGGAACGCCGAAAACAGATTTTGCTGATGTATTAGCCAATTCTATAAATTCCGTTAATGAAACTTCAAAGGCATCAAGCAGAATGGCAGCGGCTTTTGAAAAAGGTGATACCAATGTATCGATGGCTGAATTAATGATAACCATGGAAAAATCCAGTGTGTCGATGCAGGCCATGACACAGGTGAGAAATAAATTATTAAGTGCATATAAAGAAATTATGAATATGCCTGTTTAGGTTTTGAGTATTTTTTGTAACAAATAAAAACGATGTATTGCTTTAGCATAACGCTTTAATTAAAGGTTCTAAAATGGCAGATCAAGCAGCAACTGCACCCACAACAATGATGATACCGGTACCGCGGATGATAGGTACTTTGCTCGGTGTAGTCGTTACTGTACTGGTGAGTATAGGTATTTATACCTGGGGAACGACGCCGAGCTTTTCATCTTTATATAATGGGCTTGAGCCAGGTGATGCATCGGAAGTCGTTGCTGCCTTGCAAGCTGCCGGCATACCGTATGAATTAAATGCAGCATCGGGTTCTGTGATGGTGGAAAGTGGCCGTGTACATGAAGCACGTTTAAAACTTGCGTCGGAAGGCTTGCCAAAAGGTACGGCTGTTGGTGTAGAAATGCTACAGGCCGAGCAAAATTTTGGCACCTCACAATTTGTTGAAAGTGCTCGTTATCATCATGCGATGGAGACAGAGCTAGCCAGAACAATTAGCACAATGCGTAATGTTAAGTCGGCTCGTGTTCATTTGGCTATTCCCAAAAGTTCTGTTTTTGTGCGTAATAAAGAGAAGCCCAGTGCTTCTGTCGCTTTAAATTTATACGGTGGACGAACGATTGAAGATGGGCAGGTTAATGCCATCGTTCATATGGTTGCATCAAGTATTTCAAGTTTATCCACTGAGCATGTGACGGTTGTGGATCAAAGTGGTCGACTGTTATCTTCAGGAGATATTTCCAGCAATGTAGCAATGACGGCTAAACAATATGATTATGCGCGACAGGTGGAAAAAGATTATGAACGCCGTATAGAACACTTGCTTGAGCCTATAATGGGTGTAGGTAAAGTACGTGCTACGGTAAATGCAAAGATTGATTTCAGTAGTCAGGAAAGTACTGAAGAATTGTTTAATAATGCAAATCAAACTTTACGTAGTGAACAGTCATCAGAATCGAGTCGTTTTGCAAAAGGTGATGGTGGTGTACCCGGTGCATTAGCGAATCAACCGCCTCAGGGTGGGCGTTTAGTTCCTGGTGCAGGCGGTGTTGATGGTGCAGGTAGTAGTACTAATGGCCCTTCAAATGCAAGTCGTAACTCCGTGCGCAACTACGAAGTAGATAGAACCATTCGTCACTCACGGCAGCATAGTGGTGAAGTGCAGCGTTTAACCGTTGCGGTGTTGGTCGATGATAAAGTACTGGTTGAAGATGGCGAAACAACCCGAACACCATTAACTGATGAAGAAATTGCACGAGTAACAAGTCTGGTACAACAAACAGTCGGTTTTACCGAAGATCGTGGTGATGTGGTAAATGTGATTAATGCTTCATTTACGCCATTAGAAGCAGTTGAAGCCTTGCCTGAGCCAGGTCTTATGGATAATAAATGGGTACAGTTTGCGTTAAAGTGGATATGGCCATTTATATTGATATTAGTCGTTATATTTACAATACTAAAACCATCTATTAGTGGACTAACCAGTTATGTTCCTCCGGCGCCAGTGTTGCCGCCAGCGGAAGCTGGTGGCGGTGCAGCTGGTGGCGCGGCTGGTGCTATTGGTGCAGATGGTATGCCTCAGTTAGGGCATCAGGATGCCGCTATCCCGTTACCGCAAGACCATGATGCAAAGGTAGACTTTGCACAGTCAATGGTTCAGCAGGATCCTGGTAAAGTGGCTAATGTTGTTAAAGACTGGATTGGCAACGAATCGTAAATTATTTTTAGAAATTAAAGATTATTAAAGAAATAGTAAACAGAGAATTGTATGGCAGATAATATTCCAATGACATTGAGTGGCGTACAACGAGCAGCTGTATTGTTAATGTCAATGGGCTCGGAAAATGCTGCAGAAGTGTTAAAGCATCTCAATCCTAAAGAAGTGCAAGCTTTGGGTGGTGCGATGGCAACGCTGGATAATGTAAATAAGGCCACAATGGAAACTGTGATGGATCAATTTGTTACTGAGGTTAATAATCAAACATCAGTTGGTATTGGTTCCGAGGATTATATTCGAGACATGATGGTGAACGCGCTGGGTGAAGATAAAGCCACCAGCATGATTGATCGAATTTTATTGGGTAGTGGTAATAAAGGACTTGAATCACTCAAGTGGATGGATGCGCGCCAAGTGGCGGAAGTTATTCGTTTAGAGCATCCACAAATAATCGCCATAGTGCTGTCATATTTGGACCCTGATCAATCATCTGAAGTACTGAAAATGTTACCAGAGCGTGCGCGCCCAGATATTTTGATGCGTGTGGCATCATTGGAAGGTATACCGCCATCAGCCTTGCAAGAACTAGACAAAATTATGGAAAAACAATTTTCAGGCACACAAAACGTTAGCCAGAACAGTATGGGTGGATTTAAAACTGCAGCCAATATTTTGAATTTTATGGACTCTTCCATTGAAAGTGCAATTATGGAGAGCATTGGTGAACATGATCAGGAAATGCAGGATAGTATTTCTGAATTAATGTTCGTCTTCGAAAACTTAAATGAAGTGGATGACCGAGGTATACAGGCATTACTACGAGAGATTTCTACCGATACATTAACGCTAGCACTTAAAGGCGCAGATGAAGGCCTTAAAGATAAAATTCTTAAAAATATGTCGAAGCGTGCCTCTGAAATGCTGCGCGAAGATATGGAAGCCCGTGGTCCTGTTCGCCTAAGTGAAGTAGAAGCCGCGCAGAAAGAAATCTTAAGTACAGCACGTCGTTTGGCAGATGATGGCGAGATTAACCTGGGTGGATCAGGCGGAGAAGAATTTGTTTAATTCATCTAAATATATAGCTTTTTATATTGTTGATATAGATAGCCAGAATTTAAACTTATGAAAAAACCTTACAGTGCTTCAGATGAAGATGTTAAACACTATGTATTGCCAGAATTAACGGGCAAGATTGTTGGTTTACGTGATGATATTGTTAAGCCACAAACAGTAGAAGAGATTGAAGCACTACAAAAGCAGGCGTATGAAGAGGCGAAAAAAGCAGGCTATGAAGAAGGTCTGAAAACTGGTTTGCAGGAAATGAAAGTGAAAGCGAATCAGCTACAGACTGTGCTTAATTTCTTGAAAAATCCAATAGAAGAAATGGATCAGCAAGTAGAATATCAACTAGTTGAATTATCCATGGCTATCGCCAAGCAGCTACTTAGAAAAGAAAGTAGTGTCGATGAAAAACACATCAGTACATTGATACATGAGTCATTAGAATTTTTACCTGTAAAAGCAAGAAATATAAATGTACGTCTAAATCCCGCAGATATTTTATTACTCAATAAAGCTGATATTAATACTAACGAGCAAAGTTGGACATGTGTTTCCGATGTAGGAGTAACAGCCGGTGGCTGTGTTATTGAATCTGACACATCACACGTTGATGCAAGTATGGAAAGACGTGTTGAGCAACTGGTTGATCAACTAGGGCTAAAAACATCAGCAGGTGATGATGATGTTACAGAGTGAACATTTTCAGCGATGGGTAGATAGCCTCTCTAAGAAACAGTCATTAATTAGTTCACCTGAGCCTATTGTTGAAGGTCGCCTGACTCGTATGGTGGGCTTAACGCTTGAAGCTATAGGTTGTGAAGCAGCCGTTGGTACCAGTTGTAATATTGTGGCGCCTGGTGATCACACAATAGAAGCGGAAGTTGTTGGCTTTTCCGGTGACAAAACATATTTAATGGCTATGGGTGAAAGCCGTGGTCTTGTTCCAAATGCAAAAGTAATCCCCGTTGGTCATTCGAGCAGTATCAGAATTAGTGATGCCTTTTTAGGTCGGGTTATAGATGGGCGCGGTCGTCCACTTGATGGCAAAGGAGCAATTAATGTTGACTCGGATACATCTACCGAAATGCCATTGGCAGGGCGCCCGATAAATCCGTTACAGCGTGAACCTATTAAGCAACCACTGGATGTTGGTGTGCGCGCTATCAATTCATTATTAACGGTAGGTCGCGGACAACGTATGGGGCTGTTTGCAGGTACCGGCGTTGGTAAAAGTATTTTACTGGGCATGATGACCAAATATACAGAGGCCGATGTGATTGTGGTTGGTTTGATTGGTGAACGTGGCCGAGAAGTAAAAGAATTCGTACAGGATATTCTGGGTCCACAAGGTTTGCGTCGAGCTTGTGTTGTCGCGGCACCTGCTGATTCCTCACCACTCGTGAGAATTCATGGTGCAATGCTGGCGACCAGTGTTGCAGAGTATTTTCGTGACAAGGGGAAAAAAGTATTGCTGCTTATGGATTCTCTATCGCGTTTCGCACAGGCACAACGTGAAATTGGTTTATCCATTTCAGAGCCGCCGGCGACTCGCGGTTATCCGCCCTCGGTATTTGCCAAAATACCACAGCTCGTAGAGCGTGCAGGAAATGGTACGACGGGGCAGGGCTCTATTACTGCCTTTTATACTGTACTTGCCGAGGGTGATGATCAGAATGATCCGATTGCAGATGCTGCCCGAGGTATTCTGGATGGTCATATCGTGCTTTCACGTCAATTGGCCGATATGGGGCATTACCCAGCTATTGATCTTGAGTCATCCGTTAGTCGTGTTATGCCAATGGTTATACCGCCTGAGCAATTACAGGCCAGCTTACAAATTAAGAAGCTATACTCAGTTTATGAGCAAAATCGAGATCTAATTAATGTAGGTGCTTATCAGCAGGGCAGTAATGCGTCGATTGATCAGTCGATTGCCATGCAGTTAGATATTCAGAAGTTTATGGCGCAAGGCATGAACGAGGCGGTACCTCTGAATCAAAGCCAGCAGGAATTAAATCAATTGTTGGCTCAGGCAAATGAAGCGGTTGAACCAGAAGAAGTTGGCCGTACATAATTATTAATAATCTAGAAGTAGTTTGATTATGCGATCTAAACGTATGCAGCCAATTGCTCACCATGCAGAGCAAGTACAGCAGCAGGCGGTGCAGGTATTTGTTGCAGCGCAGCAGGCTGTTGTGGATGCGCATTTGCAATTAGAGCAGTTGATTGAATACCGTGCGGAGTATAGTAGTAATCGATTAAATATAGGTTTAAATGCATTACAGCTCAGGGATTATCAATTATTTTTGCATAAACTAAATTTAAGTATTGATCAGGCAAAAAGTAATATTGAACTTCGTAAGCAACAGTGTGAAAAAGAAAAGCTTCTTTGGTTAAAAACGCGTTCGCGTAGCAAAGCACTAGACGTTGTGATTGAAAAGTATCAACAGCAGGAAGCTATTCTGGCTGCTCGTATTGAGCAGAAAGAGCAGGATGAACATGCGAGCCGTATAAGTTCTAAATCCAAATAAGTATTTTTTGTCCCTCAAATTACTATCTCAATTTAAGTCTAATGTTCGATACCTCTGTAGTACTAAATATTGGCCTGCCTATTGCATTTACCTTAGTGACATTACAGATATAGAGATAGGGTACTTCTATGGAACTACAACACCTGGCTGACTTTAATATGGGCGGCGCCAAGCAAGCAGGGGTAGGTCAAAGAGCTGAGTCGAAGGCAGTTAAGGCCGATACGGCCGAGCAGGATTCCTCATTTAAAGATCAGGTTAAAAAACAGATAGATCAATCTAAAGCTGATTCCAGCAAGGATAAAGCTGATAATAATCAACAGGATAGATCAAGTGAAGGCGAGCCTGTTGCTGAAGCTGTAGCATCTGATGATGGCGCTCGGAATCCTCGGGAAGATACTTCTGAATATACAGAAAGTAGTGAAAATACTGAGCTCAAAACGGATGAGAGTGTTGTGGAAGACGAAGTGCTCGCCTTTAACGAAATGTTAAATGTGACGTTAGCACCGACAGAATCGACGAATACCGAGGAGGCAGTAATATCCCCGGTTTTGCCAGAAGCTGGCAAGACATTGCCGCCACCTATTGCTACATCGCAATCAATTGGTCAGCAGGGTGTAGTGGCTGGTGCAGCATCTAAAGAAGTACCAATAATACAGCAGCCGGCATTAATACAGAGTGCAGCCAGTCAAACAGCCATTGTGGCACAAGCGGTTGTAACAGAGGCTGCTGAGGCTGACCCTGAATTGCTTACGGTTGATTTGAAGTCTTTTAAATCTGCTGGCATTACCGAAAAGCCGGGGTTTTTAAATACTCAGGGTTCAGCAGTAAAGAGTGAGTTACCTGCAGCCGAAATGATTGCCAATGCTTCGCGTATGCAACAGGTTCCTTTGGCTACGGCATTATCCAGCAGTGTTGCTACAGGGCAAAATATGAACGCGCCGGTTAGTGCTGTGGATACTGGCATGTCTATGAGTAGTGCGGCGCCACTTTCTACTAGTCTCAGTACGGCTATTGGGGCTCTGGTACAGGGGGCTGAATGGTCAGGAAAAATGACAGAGCAAGTTTCGATAATGGTAAAAGGTGGATTTCAGCAAGCTGAAATTAAGTTGAATCCTGCTCACCTCGGGCCACTAGAAGTGAAACTAAATGTGAGTGACGATAAGGCGAATATTAGTTTTGTTACGCATCATGCCCCCGTAAAAGATGCTATTGATTCTGCTATGCCCAGATTAAGAGACATGCTGGAAGAGCAGGGTTTAAGCCTGGTTGATGTGGATGTCTCAACGCAATCCGAGCAGCAACAGGCGGATGAAGATGCAAAGCAGACATTAGGCTCAGTTTCTGATGTGGAAGCTGCCGATGCTGATGTGGTTTTATCGGAAGAGGCTGTATCGGTTGAAATGGAGATAGATACGGGTCTAAGTTTATATGCCTAGTGAGTACGGAACTGATATTTCGTTTTATACATGATGTTGCCAGTTTAAAAAACTACAGTTTTATTTTATTCGGCCGATACAATTTTTGGTGTTCTATAAAATGCGTCACGGTCGGAAGGCATCTTTCTGGAGAGGACGTAGGCAGCTTTAGCTATGAAAATTCTATTATGTCTCTGAAAACTGAAGATTGTTTTTCAGAAATGAAAGTCTTATTAATCAATTGGATAGATTAATAAGTGATCAATCAGGTGGTTTTTTCAGGGAATGGAGTGTTTCTCATCTATATGGTTGGTTTAATAAGGCAAGATAGGCTATAAATGCTTACTGACACTAGTAATAAGTAACAAGAGAATATCTCCAGAGGACATAACAGTATGGCAAATATTTTAGCAGTAGACGATTCTTCATCAATGAGGCAAATGGTTGCGTTCACATTGAAAGGAGCGGGCTATCAGGTGGTTGAAGCTGCAGATGGCCAGGAAGCATTGAATAAAGCTAAATCACAAAAGTTTGATTTGATTATCACCGATGTAAATATGCCAATAATGGATGGCATTACCTTCATTAAGAACTTACGAGGTGAAGCTAATTATAAGTTTACACCTATGTTAATGCTAACAACTGAGTCATCGTCAGATAAAAAGGCGGCGGGCAAGGCTGCTGGTGCAACTGGCTGGATTGTAAAACCATTTAACCCTGATCAATTATTAAATACCGTGAAAAAAGTACTAGGCTGAGTTTTAAGCTGCGGGAGCGCAAATAAATGTCTATAGATCTGGAACAGTTTCATGAAACCTTCTTTGAAGAGAGCTTTGAGGGATTGGATATTATGGAATCTGGCCTGCTTGAATTAGAGCAAGGTGATGTTGATTTAGAAAATATTAATACTATTTTTCGCTCTGCACATTCAATAAAAGGCGGCAGTGGAACTTTTGGTTTTACAGCAGTTGCGGAATTTACCCATGATATGGAAACACTGCTTGACCAGATGAGAAACGGCGAGCGTCAGGTTTCTGCTTCAGTTGTTGATACCTTACTAGGTTGTGTCGACGTTTTACGTAATATGCTGAACGCGATTAAAGATGGATCTGAAATAGACGCAGACAGTGTTGCAGATATGACCAATGCCTTGAAAGGCATATTGGGTGAAGAACAATCAGACTCCCCGGCTTCTACAGAAGATGCGTCGTCAACTGTTGCCGCTAAAGGCTGGTCAGTTCTCTTTAAACCCGAACTTGATATTATGAAAACGGGTAATGATACGGTTCGTTTATTACGAGAACTAAATTCATTAGCTGAGCGTGTAGAAGTTCTTGTTGATAATGAATCTCTTCCCCCATTAGTCGAAATTGATCCAGAAGAATGTTATCAGTCATGGAATATCAACCTAATCGGTGGTGATGTTAGTGAAGATGATATACGCGAAGTATTTGCATGGGTTGATGATGAATGTGAGTTAAAGATTGAACCATTAGCTGATGCGGAAAATTATACAGGTGTTGAGCGTCGAGATGACGATCGTAGAGAAAGTCCTGCGCCTGATCGGCGTGCAATTGACCGTAGAAACAAGCCTGCCAAAGCGACTGAATCATCTTCAATTCGTGTAAATATTAGTAAGGTTGATGAACTTATTAACATGGTAGGTGAGCTAGTAATTACGCAATCTATGCTAAGTCAGTTTGGTGAAGATGAAGATTTTAATGAAACCCACATAGAACGTCTCAAAGATGGTTTAACTCAGCTTGAATCGCATACCCGTGAATTGCAGGAAAGCGTTATGCGAATACGCATGATGCCTATTAGCTTTGCGTTCCAACGTTTCCCTAGATTAGTGCATGACTTGAGCTCTCAATTCGAGAAGAAAATTGAGTTGATCATGACAGGTGAGTCTACAGAGTTAGATAAAACCGTTTTAGAAAAAATTGGTGATCCGCTGGTACACCTGGTAAGAAACTCACTAGATCATGGTATAGAAGCTCCCGATGTTCGAGTTAAAAATGGAAAGTCTGAGACAGGTACTATTGAGTTAAGTGCTTACCATCAGGGTGGAAATATTGTCATTGAAATAAAAGATGACGGTGCTGGACTTAACAAGTCCAAGATACTTGATAAAGCCAAGCAAAATGGATTGATTAGCCAGGATGAACGGTTAACTGATGATCAGATTTATGACTTGATTTTCCGTCCAGGTTTTTCTACTGCTGATGTGGTGAGCGATGTTTCTGGTCGCGGTGTAGGAATGGATGTAGTGCGTCGTAATATCCGTGAATTGGGTGGTATGGTGGAAGTAAAATCAACGCCGGGTGAAGGTTCGGTGTTTACGATCCGTCTGCCGTTAACATTAGCTATTCTAGATGGGCAACTTGTTGGCATCGGTGAAGAAACTTATATCCTACCGGTTATTTCAATTATTGAATCACTTCAGGTTAAACCGGAATGTATTAATGCAGTTGCAGGTAATGCAGAGGTTTATCGCTTGCGTGAAGAATATATTCCTATCGTTCGTTTATACCAGATATTTGGAATAGAGCCCAAATCAAAAGTTCTTAATGAAGGGTTACTGGTTGTTGTTGAAGCCGAAGGTAAAAAGATTGCTATTTTTGTTGACGATTTATTAGGTCAGCAACAGGTTGTTATAAAAAGTTTGAAGACGAATTTTAAGAAAGTCGAAGGACTTTCTGGAGCAACGATTCTTGGTGACGGTACGGTGGCATTGATTATTGATATTGCTGAGCTAATCGATTTGTATCAAAAAGATATGGCAAGAGCAGTTGTTTCAATTAAAGGCGGCGGCTTAGCCGCTTGAGGAGAATTAAATGTCGGTTACTGCAGAAGATATTAGCCAGCAAGATGCGGATAAAGAATTTAAAGAACTTCTGACGTTCTTTTTGGCTGGAGAGGAATACGGTGTTGATATTCTTCGTGTACAAGAAATTAAAGGTTGGGATTCAGTAACTAATATTCCTAATACACCTGAATATATTCGTGGAGTTATAAATATACGCGGAAGTATTGTTCCTATCATTGATATGCGTTTACGTTTTAATCTGGAAAAAAGAGAATATGACGCGACAACGGTAGTGATTGTATTGAATGTAATGAGTAATGGTCACGCAGATCGCACTATGGGTGTAGTGGTGGATGCAGTTTCAGATGTGTATAACATTCCAATTAATGATGTGAAACCTTCGCCTGATTTTGGTACGGCAGTTGATACAGAATTTGTTACGGGTTTGGCAACAATAGATGAAAAAATGATCATTGTACTTAATATTGATCATATGCTTAATGCTGCAGAATTAGCTGTAATAGATAAAATTGAAAGTTAATTTTTAATATTTAAAAATGAAACTAAAAAGAAAGAATGAAGTAGCGGTTTAGAATGACAAGAAAGGTTGCGGTTATTAATCAAAAGGGTGGGGTTGGAAAAACTACTACTACTGCAAACCTGGGTTACATGCTTGCGAAGAAAGGTTACAAAGTAACTTTGATTGATCTTGATCCACAAGGCAGTTTGACGATTAGTCTTGGTGTTAACTGGCAAGAGCATTTAGGTATTGAAGATCTCTTATTGCATGATGAAAAACTTGAAAATGTAATTATAGAAAGTCGTGAGAATTTGCGTTTAATCCCATGCGGTAATCACTTAGGGCAAGTTGAATATATGGGGCAGGAATCATCCACTATCGCGAAAAATTTAAAAGACGTATTAAGTGGTATTGATGATGATTTTGTTTTAATAGATTGCCCTCCATCATCAGGTTTTTTAATTGTTAGTGCATTGTATGCGATTGATGAAGTGTTAATACCAATCGCTAGTGATTATTTAACCTTACATGGTTTGTCGCATTTAATAGGAACGCTTCAAGGTTTTGAAAAGAGGCTTAAGCACAAGATAAAAAAATGGTTTGTTGTTACCCGGTTTCACCCGAGAAGACGATTGTCTCAGGATGTTAAA
>Ga0316204_10006967_pt1 | contig 16925 bp, 15 predicted proteins | sample 6monrhotite_MG_2_FD_205661 | JGI IMG/M metagenome (GOLD analysis project Ga0316204, IMG submission 205661) | Microbial mat bacterial communities from mineral coupon in-situ incubated in ocean water Damariscotta River, Maine, United States -... | ecosystem: Environmental > Aquatic > Marine >... | reverse complement strand
CCGCCTGCCCGGCCTGCCGGGTGCGGATCGAGCCCACCGTGGATGGCGAGGATCTGCGTATCCCCCACCACGGCCCCGGTGTGATGGGCTGTGTGGCCTCCACCTGGACCCTGGAGGGCGCCCGCGCCGCCGTGGCCTCCCCCTGGTGGACCGGTGAGGGCCTCGCCACCTCTACCGCCCAGCGCGTCTCACTGCTGGCCACCATCGACACCCTGGATCGCCTCGACGCCATCCAGACCGCCGGCAACCTCCAGCACTTCGTCGCCCAGGAGTTGATCGAACAGCAACAGCTCCTCCGCGCCGTCGTCGTCGTCGCCCGCAGTCGGGATGCCCTGACCGACCTCCGGCAGGGCCTGCCCGTCCACACCTACAAGGACGGCCTCGTGCCTGAGCTGTGGGCGTCCAAGGTCGTCGCCAAGAACCGCTGCAAGACCATCCCCAGCCGCCCCGGCATCCTCTCGGCCATCGACCGCGCCCTCGAAGCCTTGGATGCCCTTCATGCTCCTGTGGTCAGCGACACGGGCGACGACTCCAGCAGCATCTGGGCCGACGTGTCCGAGGTCGACCCCGCCGATCAAGCCGGCGTCATGGGGGAGGAGCACGCCGCCGAAGTCGCCGACAGCCGCGACCTCCGCTTCGACCCCTGGCCCGGCGACGTCGCCGAGCTGCTCATCGATGGCGAGCGGATCACCGTCGAGTTCCTGGGCCGCACCGACATCCCCCACCCCACGGAGCCCAGCAAGATCCTCCGTCTCTTCACCCTGTACCGCGCCGACGTCGAGGTCAGCCTCTTCTGCACCCCCGAGGCGTGGCGGGACCGCTTCCACCGCGCCGTCACTCCCTGGCCCAACGCCGAAGAACGCCCCATCGCCGACGACAGCACGGAGGCATGGGGCCTCTTCCGCCAGGTCGTCCGCGCCAACGGCTGGCTCCAGAAGGACGACTACATCGAGTACGACTGGGTCAACTTCGTCCCCGACGACCCGCCGCCGAGTCGCCTCCCTGCCGCCGAGGTGCCCGCCCCCGAGCGCGGCCCCTGTCCGGACTGCCAGCGCGAGGTCGGCCTCCACGACGACGGCACCACCGTCGCCCACACCCGCCCCGGCGGCGCCCTGTGCACCCCCGCACGGGCCAGCACCGCGTCCGCGCCGCCCCCTACCCCATCGACCGAGCCCGGCCCATCCAACCCGAACCTCAGGCGAGGTGTGGAGCTGATGGTCGCCCTGAACGCCAAGCACGATGGCCCCCGCCAGCTGGAGCTGCTCCTCGACATCCTCGCCTGCACGGAGATGGACACCGACGACTGGCTGGCGCTGCGGTGGGATGCCCAGCAGCGCAACACATCGGGCGCCGAGGCCGCGAAGTAGCGATGCCCACGCCTGCTGACCTCCCAAGCTGTCCGGGGGAGGCCCATCGTTTCGTCGTCGACCTCCACCCCTACGATCATATCCGGCTCCTCCGCTGGTGCCGCTCCTTCGACGTGATCACCCCCGACGATCTGCTCACCGCGCTCGCTCACCACCTCCGTCGTCCCCACCTGGCAGATGTCCACCCCTACCTCGTGGACGTGCTGGCTCGGCGTCTCAAGAGCCGCTCCGACGACGCCCTGGTCTGGGCCCGCATCTTCCTCGAGGCCGCACAGTGACGGGGGGCGGTTGGATCCAGCAGGTCCACACGAAGGTCTCCCTGACCTGGGCAGCGGGCGAGCTCGGCTACAAGGCCCACGCCCATCGCATCGAGGGATGCCCGGCCTGCAAGGAGGTCGGCGATGGGTCGGTGAGGGTCTACAACCACGACGGCCAGAAGTGGAAGTGCTTCCGCTGCAAGCGCCCCCGCGCCGACGTCGTGGACTTCGTGACCTGGCACTTGATCGGTAAGGACTTCCGCACTGGCCTGACGGACGCGGAGAAGGGACTCGTCCGTAGCTGGTTCGCGGCCACCGGTGCGTGCGATCCCCCCGAGGACTCCCCCACTGCCATCTTCCCCCCTCGGACCCCTGTAGTCCCACCGACGCCCTCCCCAGCCCCGCTACGTCCTGCCCGCGACCAGCTCCTCCACCTCTGGAGCCGGTGCAAGAAGGTCAACGAGGATCTGGAGGTCGCCGCCTACCTGGAGTTCCGAGGCTTCGACCCCGAGGCCCTGGCGCGGCTGAACATCGCCCGAGCGCTGCCGAAGGGCCACCCCTGCCCGGCGTGGTGGCCCTACCAGAAGGGCAAGACCCAGGACGTCTACCGGCTGCTCACCCTGTTGGTGGAGGTCGACGGCGAGCCCGCGACGCTCCAGGGGCGCTCCATCCTCACGCTGGAGATGATGCGCCGCCGGGGGCTCGTCCGGGACAAGCGGGACGGGAACCTGGAGGCCAAGAAGAACCTGTGGCCCAAGGGCGCCAGCGCCAGGCGCGCGCTGTTCGCCAGCCCCATCGGCCGGGAGCTGCTGTGGTGTGAGCCCCCCGAGGGCCTCTCCGCCGTCATCGTCGTCGAGGGGCAGACCGACACCCTGCGGACCGCCCTCGTGGTCGCCGAGGCCGAGGAGTGCATCGCGGTGCTGGGCGCGGCCAGCGGCGGCTTCCAGGCGCTGCAGGACGTCGCGTGGCCCAAGGGGATCCCCATCTACGTCGCGACCGACGTGGGCGACCTGGACGACACGGGCGAGTCCTACGCGAAGGCGGTGGCCCAGGCCGCCGGCGGCGACCGGGTCTACCGGGTGGATGTCCGCGACGTCGTGCCCACCGCCGGCGACATGGACGACGCCTTGAAGGACGACGGGCCCACCCGCCTGCGCCAGCTCCTGCGTGCCGCCGCTGCCCGGGGTCCGATGGGCCTGTCCGACGCGGACCCGCTGGCGGCCCTGGAGGCGCTGCAGGCGGCGGTGACGACGGCGCAGACGCCCGAGGGTGATGCCACGAAGGCCGTCCAGGAGCTGCTGTCCAGCCCGGCGACGATGCGGGGGATCGTCACCGCGTATCGCACCCGCCGGGGCGAGGTGGAGGCCTCCCTGGTGGGGCTGGAGGCCACCAGGGGCGCGGCGAAGGCGGCGAGCACGCTGCGCCGGGTCATCAAGGAGACCGCCCGTCAGGAGGTCAAGGAGGAGTCCCGGGCGAAGCGCCTGCGGGTGGTCACCGGCGACGAGGAGGCCCGTGGCCCCACCGTCGGCGACACCATCGGCGAGCTCGCCGACAGCCTGCCCGACGGCCTGCAGGTTCCCTTCGGCTGGCAGTTCAGCACCCGAGGGCTGTGGGACGTCACGAAGGCCGTCCAGGTCTCCGGCGCGCCGGTGCTGCTCACGGAGCGGCTCACGGACCTGGAGAGCGGCTCCACCAACGTCCGGGTCGCGTGGCTCAGGAAGGGCCGCTGGTCCGACGCCATCGTCCCCCGCGAGGAGGCGCTCGACGCCCGCGGCCTCCAGAAGCTCGCGGGTCAGGGAGCGCCCGTCCACGGCGGGAACACCGGCGCGGTGGCCCGGTGGCTCTCCGAGTTTGAGATCCACAACGACGCGGTGCTGCCGACGAACTGGACGACGGAGCGCATGGGGTGGCTGCCCCGGAAGATGGGCTTCCTGCTCGGCACGACGCACCTCAAGCCGTCCAGCCGCGACGTCGAGGACGTCCACCTCCGCGCGGACGCCGGCGACCTGCAGGCGGCCGAAGGCTACAACGCCCACGGCACCTGGGAGGGGTGGCTCAACATCGTCGCCCAGGCCCGGCCCTACCCCGCCGTGATGCTGGCGCTCTACGCGTCGCTGGTGCCGCCCATCCTGCGGGCCCTGCCCAACGTCGACCCCTTCGTCATCGACTTCAGCGGCGGCGCCGGCGGCAGCGGCACCACCGGCGGCAAGACCACGAGCTTGCGCCTCTCCGCCTCCTTCTGGGGCCAGCCCTTCGAGAAGGCCCCAGGCGGCGCGCACGAGACCTGGGACTCCACCGCCGTGGGTGCCGAGCAGCTCGCCGCCCGCGCCCCGGGCCCGGTCATCCTCGACGACCACTCCAACGCCCGGCGAGAGGGCGACATCGAGCGCGTCATCCGCATGGTGGTGCACGGTCGTGGCTCCCGCCGAGGCCAGCGCAACGGCGGCACGCGGCAGATCCTCTACTGGCGCACCGTGCTCATCAGCACCGGCGAGCAGCCCATCACGGCCATCGCCACCAACGCGGGCGCCCGGGCCCGGACGCTGTGCCTCATCGGTCCCCCGCTGGGCTTCGGTCGGGAGGCCGGCGGCGTGGCGAAGCGCATCAGCGCCGGCCTCGTCCAGCACTACGGGCACGGCGCGCCCAGGCTCATCCAGTGGCTGCTCGACACCGAGGACGCCGCGAAGCAGATCCAGCGGCGCTTCATGGCGGCGCTGGCGCGATGGGACGAGGCCGCCGGCGGCGACGCGGTGGCGGGCCGGGCCGCTGACTACATCTCGCTCTTGGAGGTGGCGGCCTGGTTGCTGCACGACGTGCTCGGCGTCCCTGGCAACCCGTCGGCGGCGCTGGACCGAGCCTGGGGCGCGGTGTGTCAGGCGTCGGAGTCGGCGGACCGCTCGAAGCAGGCGCTGCAGGCCATCATGGACTGGTCCTATCAGTACCAGGGCAGCTTCTGGGGCCGTCACGACGTCGACCGCGTCGACCAGACCCCGCGCAGGCCGAGCACGGGCTGGCTGGGCAGCTGGGAGGAGAGCAACGACTGGAAGGCCATCGGCTTCCTCCCCCAGCGTCTCCGTCAACAGCTGGAGGACATGGGCTTCCGCCCGGAGGAGGTCCTGGCGGGCTGGAAGGACCGGGGCTGGTTGAAGCTGCGGCAGGGCAAGCCGGGCCGCACCTACCCCATGACCTTGGAGCGGGAGCGCCCTGAGCACATCGTGCTGCTCCGGGCGGGCGTGGATGAAGCTCTCGGGGGTGCCCGATGATGGGCCGAGCCTCCGTCCTGTGGGATCTCCGTGGGAGGGTTGTGGGATCTCTGTGGGATGTCTGTGGGATCCCCTTCATTGGACCTCGACTCGCTGTTGTAGCGGATCGATGGATGAATCCTCTTCGAGTGTGGGATCCCCGATGGGAAGTAGAGTCGTGCACGCGAGGGGTCGATTCGACGACGACCAAAAAACGCGATCGTTCTTCCCTACACACACCTCTACTCGCGAAAGGATCCCACAGATCCCACACTCTGCCGGAAGCGCAGGTTGAAGGCCCAATAGCGCTGTGGGATCCCCCTCCCACGGATCGGCCCTTTTTGCGTGGGGCCTCCCACGGTCAAGGCGACGAGACGCGACGAGACGCAACGCAGGGGGCTCTCTGATGGGTGGGCGCTTCTGGTATGGCTCGGAGCGTGGTGCTCATTGGCGGAGCCCGGTGGACGGCTCGTGGCTGATCGCCCTGGGCTACCAGTCGCCGTTCCCCGGTGTCGTCCAGTACGTCCCGAGGAAGGATCTGCTGGGCGCCACGGTGGGGCAGCGCGAGGTGACGCCGCGGTGTCTGTGGTGTCTGCAGGCCTTCTCGGAGCTGACCGTGGCTCGGCTGGTTGGCGTCCCCCTGAACCGGCGAGAGGGCGGCTGGCTGGACATCGTTGCGACCCACGAGGACTACGGCACGGTCGCTGAGACGAAGTGGAAGCAGCTGATCACCCCCGAGCTCTATGAGCGGGTGAAGACACTGCCGGCGTTCCGGTGGATGCGGGTCTACCTGCCGACTGCGGCGACGCTGCGCCTGGATGCGCTGGAGCGGGACGGTCAGCTCGGACTGTTCGGGGGCGGGGCATGACCGTGCACGCACTCCCGTTGACCCTGTCGAGGGCTCCCGCGCGTCTCCTGCTGGCCCGTAGCTTCGAGGTGCGGTGTCGAGCGGCCTGTGCTGCGGCGTGGCCTCGGTATCGCCTCTCGCTCGTCCTGACGGCGTGGCGGTCGACGGCGGTGGTGGAGCTGCGGGCGGCGTCTGGACGGATGCTGGACCGGGCTCGGCGACCTGGGCGGGCGCTGCCTGGGTTCGGCGATGAGGTGGGGTGGCATCTGTACCGGGCTGCGTGTTGGTGGACGTTCCGCCGGCGGCAGGGCTGTGCGGGGTGCGGCGGGCTCACCTGTGTCTGTGACGAGCTGGCCGCCGCCGTCGCCGAGCAGTTGGAGCTGACGACGTGGTTGGCGGGACGGGGGTGCTCATGAGGCGGACGCTACCAGCCGCAGAAGACGTTGTTGCCCACGTCTACGACTGTGGTTGCCCCCGAGGTGGCGAGTGGCTTGAAGCTGTCTGCAAGGTAGTCTCGCCTCTCGGCATCGCTCAGAAACAGCGTCGGTCGATCCTCGACCTGTGGAAAGAGATCCAACGTTGGCAAGTTGCTATCCGTCGCCTCAGACACCCCGGTGCTGCCCTCCGACGGGCTGAAGGACGCCTTGATGCAGACGGCACTGGATGCCATGTGTGCGTTGGCAGGCTGGTAGATGGTGTTGAAGACGATGGCGCCGGCCAGGGCGAAGAGTCCAAGAGCGATCAGGTAGCGGTCCACGAGACCTCCAATGCAGTCGGGAGGCGTCCATCGCCCCCCGCGTGGTTCCTCACCCTACACCGGAGGTGCGCGTGAGCACCGCTCTGTCCCTCTCCCCTCACCGGATCCGTCCGTGTGTCGTCCTCGATCTGGAGACCACCGGCTACAGCCCGGCGAAGGGCGCCCGCATCATCGAGCTCGGCGCTGTGACCCTGACCGCTGACCTCCAGGTGGTCGACCGCCGGGGCGTGCTGGTCCACCAACCTCGACACACCCTGGAGACGCCCAGCGCCATCCGGGCCCGGGAGCAGTCCCACCACATCTCCACCGCCGAGGTTCTCGCCAAAGGCATCCCCGAGGCCGAGGCCGCCCACCGCTTCTGCACCTACCTCGAACGCATGGCCGAGCAGCACACCGACGACGGCGTGGTGGTTCTCCGGGCCTGGAACCAGCGCTTCGAGGAGCTGTTCCTCGCGCAGCCCCTGTGGACGGACGCCCTCCAGCACATCCAGTGCGGCGTGGAGTGGGGCGAGGACTGCATGAAGACGGCGAAGAACTGGCTGAAGAACGAGCGTCGGTTCACGCACCTCCAGGGCAAGAAGATCGGCGGCTCCATCAAGCTGGAGCGGCTCGCGGACTTCCTGGGGGTGACGTACTCCAACCACCGGGCCGCCGCCGATGCCCAGCTCACCGCCGAGGTGCTGGTGGCCATCGAGCAGTGGCGAGCCCAGGAGCGAGCACGGCGGGCGCGCATGACCCCGGAGGAGCGCAACCGGCGAGCCTGTGAGCGACGGAACGCGGCGGCGCTGGCGGCGGCGAAGAAGCGGCGGTCGAAGAAGGCGCCGAGGTTGGAGCCGGAGGAGCGCCTGGTGCTGCGGGTGCGGACGGAGGAAGGCCGAATACTCGAGCGCAGGGTGACGCGGCGGCCGGGTGAGCTGGACGGGCTCGCGCATCGGGTGGCGGAGCGCGCGCGGACGGTCGCGGCGGACTGCCGGGGATTGGCTCAGCACCTGCCTATCAACTGGGGTGGGAAGACGATCCGGGTGGTCGAGGTGCTGGACCGTCAGGAGGTCATGGCGCTGGCCCCGGCCGATGTGTCGGTGCCGTCGTTGTTCGGAGAGGACGAGCTGGAGCTGTTGGCCGCGAGGGCGGCGTAGGAGGTGTCTGTGTCGAGTGAGCTGAAGGAACGGCCCTGGTGGTCGGAGACGGACAAGGGCGTGGAGTGGACCCGCAACGACGGACGTGTGGTCAGCCTGGAGGACCGACCCCGGCGTGGCCGGATGGCGGTGGCCTGGATGCTGGATGGTACGGAACTGCTCCGCTTCTTCGATGAGGTGGCGTACCGCCCTGACCAGACGATGCTGGGAGTGGTGCTGGACTGGGTGGATACCCATCGGCCGCGCCCTGAGTCCACCCCCAACACGCCCGAGCCGCCTCCCACGCCCGGTGACGCCGAGGTGTGGCCTCTGGTGCTGGAGGACATCGCCGAGCGCGACCGGATGGGCCGCGCCAAGTACGGCCAGCCCCTGAGCACCCACGACGGCCGCGACTCCCTGGTGGACGCCTACCAGGAGGCGCTGGATCTCGTCGTCTACCTGCGGAAGGCCATCGCCGAGCGGGACGACTGGAAGGCGCGGGCCATGGCTGCGGAGTCCGATGCAGCGAAGTGGCGTGAGCTGAAGGACGCTGCGGACTCCAAGACCCTGGTAGTCATCCCCGCCGACCAGGCCGAGCCCCTGAAGCGGCTGCTGTCCAGGGTGCTCTCGCCGGTGGTGGATCCGTCGCTCCCCGACCTCACCGCCGACCTGAAGGCGGCGCTGCAGAAGGTGGGCCGCGCGCTGCCGACGGGGGGTGACCGTGTCCGGTGAGCTCAAAGCCTTCATCGCGGACGGCCTCTCCTTCACCATCGTCCTGCTCGTGCTCGGCCTCGCGGCCTGGGGCGGTTGGTGTTGGTGGCGGCACAGTCACCCCGGCCCGCCGATGACCACAACCGAGGCGTGCTCCACCCTCTGTGACGGGGCGGTGGTGGCCTGGGCTCCGGACTCCTGCGTCTGTGACGTCCAGCCCGGTGAGATCGTGTGGGGGCAGCTGTGAAGCCCTGTATCTACCCGCTCTGCGACTGCTCGAAATCTGACGTGCAAGAGCATGGCTGCGGCCTCTCCGTCAAGCTGGAGCGACAGGTCCGCGACCTCTCCCTGGTCCTCCTGGGCATGCTCATCGTGGCCCTCCCACTGTTGGGCGTCCTGGCCCATCGGGGGTTGCTGTGATTCGCGCCGCCCTCGCCCTGGACCCCGGGGCCACCACCGGCGCGGCCCTGGTCACCCGCCCGTTCGGTGACGACTCACGCCCCCGCTGTCTCGCCGCCTGTGCCATCGCCCCATCCCGGCCGTCGAAGGGCTCCCGGGTGGTTCGTGCCGCCGAGTTCGAGCGCCGGTATCTGCTGGCCGCCCGCCAGGTGCTGCTCGGCTTCCGCTGTCTGCTCGCGGACTATCGCCTCGATGAGGTCGTGCTCGTGGTGGAGCGTCGTCCGCTCTCCCTGGCCGCTGGTGACGTCGAGGAGTTCGAGGGGCTGGTGAGTCGCGTCCAGCAGCTCTCCGACGCCTGTGTGGACACCTGGGGCCGGGCGGCTCAGCGCACGGACCACACCTGGTGGACCGCCCAGCACGAGGGCATCCCCACCGGGAAGCTCGGTGATGGCTCGCATCGGGTGGAGGAGGCTTCTGCCCGGGTCGCCGGGGCTGGCGTCTTCCTGGAAGTCGTGAAGCCAGCGCGGGCCCGGGTGGACGTGGCTGAGGCTGTGTTGGTCGCTGCTGCCGAGGTGCTGGCGTCGGCGGGGAGGGCAGCGGGATGATCCAGCTCGCCCTCTTCACCCCTGCCGGAGCTCGTGCTGGAGGTGATGTCCAGCATGCTGTTCAGGTCGGTACTGAACAGCCCCTCGATGGGCTGCTGGATCGGCTGGCCCAGCACAACCACCGCGCAGTCCGCCCGCCAGCGCCCTCTCCCGAGGCGACGTCCACAGCCTGCGTGCTGTTCGCCGAGGTGTGCGACCGCGCCCTCACCTGTCCCACCGACCACGCCGCGTTGATGGCGTGGTCTCACCAACACCTGCTCAGGAGCAGCCCGTGACCATCCCCCGCAAGCTACTCAGCGACCCCACGCTCTCCGACTACCGTGTGGCCAAGACCGTCGGCGTCAAGAAGCACACGGTCACTCTCGCCCGACACCAGCTCCTCTTTGAGACGGTCGAGGAGAACGCTCGCCTCCTCGACCGTGCGAAGAACGCCGAGGCGCTGGCAGACATGGACCTGAAGAAGATGCTGAAGACCCGCTCGCTCCTTGAGGCCGCAGCAAATGCGATGAAGCAGGCGTCGGCGGAACGGGATGACGCGAGCTGCGGGCTGGCGCGATGTTGCCTATGAGAACCGGTAACAAGGCACCCCGTGGAAGGCCGCCGTCGAGGAGGAATTCGGGGAGTTAGCGGTGCTGAAGGAGGAACTGGCTGCGTTGCCTATCACCAACGCCCAAAATCTCCCTGCGCTCAAGGCCGCGCTGCGGGAGCGGGATGCGATCCCAATCAGATACCGCTCGCTGTCTCAGTCTTTACCCTTCCCACTCTTCCCGAGTGATATGCTTCCCATAAGAGCGCAGAAAATCTCGCTCGTCTTCGAAGGTCCACTCATTATCTCCTGATTCGTCTTCGTAAGTCCGCTCATCTTTGTCTTCTGAGTAGAAAGAGGAAGAGTTGTGATCACTTGAAGGCGTAGGCTTTCGTCTCAACTCAATCAGTTCCCTTGCTTTGGCCTGTACCGGATAGAGTTTATATTCTCTATACATCGTCTCATAGACTGGTTCTCTTCCAAGTACCATCTTGTCATATGAGGGTTCATCTTGCATACTATGGGCCAAACCTGGTGGGTATTTTTGATAATTTTCATTGGGAACCATTCCTTTTGTGTAGCCTACAATTTTTTGGCCATTTTCGATTTTACGAATGGTATAGGAAGGATCGCGTAGGGCCATATCCAACACCAGTTCGTCCTGCTTAAAGGTTTCAAGAAACAATAGTTTTTCATCAATATTACCTTCAAACTTAAATAGGTAGGTAACAATCGTTTCTTTGGTCACAACTACACCTCGCTGTGCATTTTTTCCATCAGTTCTTTAGTTGTAATTCTCCCAAGTACCTTCAAGTCGGACTCCTGCATTTCCAGTTGATTCTTCTGAGCATCGAGATGATTTTTCTGCTGCTCCAGTTGCTTCTTCTGCTCTTCGAGTTGGTTCGACTTTTTCTTGAAATCATCAATCTGGCGCTCAAGCTCTGACCGGAGCGGGACAAGCGCCGTCAACTCAAGTTTTTTACTTGTCTTTCGCCAGTACCAGTTCAGAAAAACCGCAGGAGCCGTCAACAGCGCCGCAAAGAGCGGCCAAGGAGGCCGAACAGCAATAGACGCAGCCAACCAACTGGGTTCCCCTTGAAGCTCAACGTGATTCAAGTACTGCAGTAGAGCGATATCAAGACCGATGCCAAGAATGATCATCCCAGCCATCGGCGTCAGAACTCCCCAGTCGGTCAGATTCGTAAACCAGTTTTTAAGTCGACTCATAGAGAGCTTCATTTGCTCGTAGAAATTCATAGAGTTCTTCCTATTCTCTTAGAAGATGGAACGAGAGAAGAGGCAAGGGTATTTCGCTGTACTATTAAGCGTCACGGCATCAGGTTGGCGAGATATGGAGGAGCACGCCGTTGAAAATGGGTGCAAACTGATGTGAACAATCACACTACCTTCTCCTGATTATTCTTGATGATCCATCGGGAATCAGCGTGCTTGGAAAAACCAGGCAGACGTCTCATTCTGCAATGAAGGATGGAGGGATGCGGCAGGTCTCGCTAATTTAGTAGCGAGACCTCTATGTCACTGACCCCCCAGCAACACGCCGCCATCGACCTGATGCTCCAGGGCAAGGACAACGTCCAGGTCGCCGAGGAGTTGGGTGTCCACCGCTCCACCCTTTACCGGTGGACCACCGACCCCGAGTTCTCCCGCCTGCTCAGCGCCCTCTTCATCCAGGGCCACGAGCACACCCTCCGCGTCACCGCCTCGGAGTACACCAGGTCGGTCCAGACCCTCGCCGACATCCGCGACGGCCACGTCGTCTACGTCACCAAAGACAAGGAGACGATCGAGGTGATGCCGGGCGTGAGCGACCGCCGCATGGCCAGCCGCGACCTCGCCAACCTCCACCTGAAACAGATGGCGCTGCGCCTCCGCCTCACCAAGGCCGAGCCCACCGACGACGACCTCCCCCTCGACGACGATGCGGGCGGCGGCTCCGACTACGACGCGCTGCTCCGAGAGTCCTCCGAAGCCCTGGCCGACTCCGCGGAGACCCTGGCTGCCTTCCTCGACGACTACGAGCTGGAGACCTCGGACGCCGACTGGGTCACCAACACCCGACAGCCCCGCGAGACCGAGACGTGAGCGCCGCCCTGGCAGCGCGGCTCCGAGCCCTGCCTCCGGAGGCCCTGAACGATCCGAGGGTCGCCAAGGCCATCGAGCGACACCTCCAGCTCGCCCGTGAGCACCGCCAACTCGCCGCCATCGCCGAGGAGCGCCGCCGGGCGCAGGCAGGGCAGCGGAAGGCCCGCAAGCGGCTGCAGGAGGCCCTGGACGACTTCGCCACCTTCTGCGATCTCGCGTGGTCCGAGGTGGATCCCGCCGTCCTGGAGTGGGACTGGTACCTGGACCTGCTCTGCCGCGACCTGACCGACCTCGCCGACGAAGCCGAGCGGCGTATGGACCTCGCGGACCTCATCCGCAACCCACCGCCCGATGCCGCCCAGGCCCTCCGCGACCTCAGCGTACCCGACGAGACGCTGGACGCGCTGCTCCCCGCCTTGGAGGACGTGGACCCCGAGGACTCGAAGACCTGGGTGAAGCCCCTGACCATCGCGTTCGCCGAGCTGGGCACGCTGGAGATGGTCATCTGCATGCCGCCCCGGCACCTGAAGTCCATCATCTGCAAGGTGTTGTTCCAAGCCTGGTGGTGGCTACGTCGCCCCGGACTGCGCGTGATGACCATCACCAACGACCACCGCCTCGGCACCAAGCACGCCCGCGCCCTCTACAACCTCGTGGCCTCCCCGCTCTACCAGCAGCTCGTCGCCCTCGCCGAGGCCCGTGGTGTGCCTGCGTGGACCCTCGACGCCCAGCAGGGCAGCAGCAAAGACCGAGGTGGTCGGGCTCGGCAGAAGCTGAGCTCACGCACGGACGACTTCGAGACGAGCGCGGGGGGCAGCTGTCAGGCCGTGAGCGTCGGCGGGAGCATCCTGGGCAAGGGCGCCCACGGGCAGATCATCGACGACCCCTACGACACCAAGGACGCGCTGAAGGGGGGCGAGGAGGCCATCAGCCGGCGCATGGGCGAGGTGGTCAGCGACTACGACCTCTCCTGGTCCACCCGCCTGGACGATGCGCGGGTGGCGTGGCGGCTCACCATCATGCAGCGGCTGGATCCGGAAGACCTCGCCGGCGTCCTCATCCGGCGCGGGGTGTGGCGCACCATCATCCTGCCCATGGAGTACGACCCCGACTTCCCGGAAGACCTGGGTGGGGTGCACCCTGACGACCCTCGGACCCTGCGGGGAGAGCTGCTCACGCCGGGGCGGAGTACGCGCAAGGTCGCCGAGATGAAGCGGACCGAGGAGGGGCGCTGGTTGCTCGATGTGCAGTTCAACCAGCGCGCCCGCCGGCGGGAGACGGGGACGCTCACCCGGGCGCTGTTCCAGCAGCGCTACAGCCTGCCGCCTCGGGAGCAGGCGGCGATGTGTGAGCGCATCCTCCTCTCCAACGACGCCGCGGCCTCGCGGACGGGCGCGTCACTGTATGTGATCCTCGTCTGCGGCTTCATCGGACCGCGACTGCACATCCTCGACGCGATGGCGGGCCACTGGGACTACGACGAGTACGAGCAAGCCATGCTGGGCATGATGGCGAAGTGGGCGATGTACCAGGAGGTCATCGTCGAGAACAAGGCCCACGGTGCGCCCTTCATCCAGCGCCAACAGCACCAGCGTCGCGCCATTCGAGGGTTCGAGCCCAGGAGGGACACCCCCGGGACGGACGCCTCCAAGAAGACCCGGGCCGGCTACGCCATCGCGATGCTGAAGGCGCTGCAGATCCTCCTGCCGCTCGCGGAGTATGCGCCGTGGGTGGAGGACTTCATCGCCGGCATGTGCGCCTGGCCGAACGTCTCGGACTGGATGGACACCCTCTCGCAAGTCGCCGTCCTCGAAGCCGTCGAGCACGCGGCGGATGACGAGGACGACTACACCTCCTTCCTCTACGGAGCCTGACATGGCCGACTCCCCCTCTCTCCGCACCCTCGTCCGCGACCGCCTCGTGGACGCCCTCCAGCCCACCCCCCAGACCGACGGGGGCAACCCCATCACCAACGCCATCAGCGGCGTCGGTGGCGGCCGGGACAGCGGCTCGGCCGCGCGCCCCAACACCCGCCGGCAGTACCTGACCACCGCCGAGCTCGAGGCCGCCTTCCGAGGCACCCTCTACCGCCGACTGTGCACCCTCCGCCCCGCCGGCGCCACCCGCCAGGGCTGGCGTGTCCGCGACTCCTCCAGCGAGGCTGACCCGCTGGCCGCCGAGACCCGCCGCCTGGGCATCTTCGCGAAGACCCGCCGGGCCGATGTCCTGGGCACGGCCTTCGCCGAGGCCCGGATGTTCATCGCCGCCGACGACCCCGACGACCTCTCGGAGCCCCTGGTACCAGAACGCTGTCGCGGTGTGCACGCCCTCCACGTCTTCGACGCCAGGGAGTTCTCGCCCTACCGCTGGTCGGATGACCCCCTCTCCCCCTGGTTCGGTCAGCCCGACCTGCTGACCCTGCATCCTGTCCGGCCTGGGGTGGCCACGCCCTCGACGCCGGTGCACGCCTCGCGGCTGCTGCGCTTCTACGGCGACGAGCTGCCGCCCTCGTCGTTTGATCCCCGAGGCCACCAGGCCGACGCGCTGGGACAGGTCATCTGGAGCGCGCTTCGAGACAAGTCCGAGCTCTCCGCCGCCGGCGCCCGCATCGCGCAGGAGATCTCCGTCGCCGTCTTCACCATCGCCAACCTCGGCAAGAAGGCGGGCAACGAGACCTTCCTGAGCCGCATGGCCGCCATCAACTGGTCGAAGTCGGTGGCCAACTCCATCCTGCTCGCCGCCGGCGACAAGGTGGAGCGGGTGTCCGCCAACCCCAACGGCTACGGCCAGCTCTCCGTCGAAGCCTGGGAGATGCTCTCGGCCATCACGGGCGTGCCGCTGACGCTGCTCAAGGGCATGGCCCCCGGTGGCCTGAACACCGACGGCGACTCCTGGCAGAGCGCGTGGCGGGCCGAGCTCGCGGACCGACAGGCCGATCGATACGAGGAGCCGCTGACCTTCCTGTACCGCTGCCTCTTTGGCCGGCGCGCGCCCTCGGAGTGGGAGCTGGTGTTCAACCCGCTGAAGGAGGAGACCGCCGATGAGATCGAGGACCGCCGTCGGAAGATCGCCGCCAGGGACGCCACGTATGTCCGCATCGGTGTGCTGCCCGCGTCCAAGGTGGCCCGTGACCGCTTCGAGAAGGGCTGGTCGGACGAGCTGACCCCGCTGACCCCCGAGGAGCTGGCCGCCATCGAGGCGAAGGAGAGTGTGGGGCGTGCCCCTGTCGCGGCTCCGAAGCCCGGGGAGCCGAAGGGCGAGGAGCCGCCGGCGGCTGGGGGCGACCCGGACGTGGACAAGGACGTGGCGCTCAACGGGGCGCAGATCGCCTCGGCGCTGAACATCGTGGCCCAGGTGGCGCTCGGGCAGCTGCCGCGATCGAGCGGCGTGGAGATGCTCAAGACCTTCTTCAACCTCGACCCCACCATCGCCGAGGAGCTGATGGGTGAGGTCGGGCGCACCTTCCACATCACCCCCGACGCGCCGCTGGAGGGTGCGCTGGATGCCTTCGTGACCCGGCTGGTGGGCGTGGATGGACTGACCGTCGATGGTGGCGGCCATGGGGCGCTGGTGGCTGGCGTGACGCTGCGGCAGCGCGAGGCGGACCGGGCGCGGCATGGAGCGTGGGTAGAGGCCCGCCTGGACGCGGCGCGTTTCGTGGACGCGGCGGACGGCGGGCTGTGTCTGTGGCTGCCGCTGACCGGGCCTGCGCTGGAGCTGTGGACCGTGGCTCGGCTCCGGGTGGAGCGGGAGGCCGGCCTGGTGCTGGAGGAGGTGCCTGAGCAGCCGCATGTGACGCTGCTCTATCTGGGGGCGGTGGCGCCTGAGCAGCGGCAGGAGGTCATGGACCGGGCGCGGGCGGTGCTCCGGACGTGGCGGCCGGTGGAGCTGTGGCTCACGGGGGCTCACGCCTTCCAGGAGCAGGAGGGGCGCTCGCCGGTGGTGCTGAGCTGCGGCTGGGGTTGGGATCTGGAGGAGATGCACCTGGCGCTGCTGCGGGCGCTGGCGCATCTGGTGTCGGTGCCACAGCATCCCCGGTACCTGCCGCACACGACGATCGGATGGGCGCGGGGGGTGACGGAGATGCAGCGGGCGGCGCTGCATACTGTGGAGATGCCCTGGATGGGGGAGATGGCGTGGATGCCGCTGGCGGAGCTGGTGAGCCGGGACGAGGTGCTGGAGAGCTTCGCGCTGGCCGGGATGGAGGAGAGCACGGCGGCTTGATGTGTAGTGTGGGTGTTTCCTGCGAGGGGCTACTCAGATGACGCTATCGTTGTGATCGGCAGGTGATGAATGTGGTGGGATAGGCAATACACGGTGTGCGGCCTTTCATTGGCGATACCGGTTTTGTCTGGTTGACCAGACTATCCCGGGCCCCAACCATCGTCAGTTGGAGACGTCTTTACCTGCTTGCAGCTCATAAGGTGGGAGAACAACGAGGCTCGAAGCCATCTATGTTCGACCAATTTATCACCTGCGAGTTCGGGCTCGCCCACGGGCGCGAAGCTGTAGCTGTGCCCGAACACGTGAGTACAAGTCACCCGTTGGTGCCTTAAGTACTAAGGCAAGGGCAAATTTCTGCTTCGCATATTCAGGGGGAGCCCACCGACGTCTGACTCGTACGACCAACCACCACCGGTTGGGTCGCTTGGCGCGCTGGAACTCGTATCGAGCCACTTGTAACGTGCTGCGCCCACGGCTCCACTTGAACGCCTGGTTCAGGCCCGAGCCAGGCTTCATCTGTAGCTTGTATCGATCTACCTTGGGAACACTGCCTTCCCGCTGCTTCCTTGTCCTGTAATGCTCATATAAAACATCTCGTTCGGCACCCCAGTAGATGTTGAAGTCTAGCGAAACGCCCAAGTATTCAGCCCGCCTTATTCACCAGCCCCGCTTCGCATGGCGGCGAATGTCCTCAATATGGTGATCTGAACCATGTGTTTCTGGCTTCCTGAACGAGGAGACAAACCGGTGCGACTGTGGTGGATTCCACAGA
>Ga0316204_10006965_pt1 | contig 16933 bp, 11 predicted proteins | sample 6monrhotite_MG_2_FD_205661 | JGI IMG/M metagenome (GOLD analysis project Ga0316204, IMG submission 205661) | Microbial mat bacterial communities from mineral coupon in-situ incubated in ocean water Damariscotta River, Maine, United States -... | ecosystem: Environmental > Aquatic > Marine >... | reverse complement strand
CGTTTAATTGGTGAATTCAGGTTCTAATAAGTGCACCATCCAATATTTTGTTTAGAACTTCAAAGGGCGTTTGATACTTGAGACATTTTCTAGGTCTATGATTTAATAAATTAACCACTTTTTCAAGCTCACCTTCGGTAATATCCAGAAAATTAGTTCCTTTAGGATAAGTTCTGCGAATAAGACCGTTGGTGTTTTCATTGGTTCCCCGCTGATAACTGGCATAAGGTTCTGCAAAATATACCTTCAAACCAAAAGATTCTTGCAGCTCGTTAAAGCTCGAATTTTCTTTACCATTATCTAGTGTCAGGATTTTTAGATACTTGTTGGGAATCTGCTCAAAGAGATCATGTGTCGTTTTATTAAACTCTTCAGCTGTACCGTCGTTGGCTTTTCCTGCGAGCAAAAATCGTGACTTGCGTTCAACATGTGTCACCAGTCGACCTTGATGCTTGCGTCCAACCATTGTGTCACCTTCCCAATCACCATATCTCGCACGATCTCCTACAATTTTGGGGCGTTTACTAATATCAACACGGCCTGGAATAATACCTGTTAAAGAGCCATAACGCCTTTGCTTGCGGCGTTTATTATGTGTTCGTACTAAGAACTTATATAAGGTTCCACCTTGTTGAGCATCTTTAAAAATCCATTGATAAACTGCTTCTGGACTCACTCTCATTTTCTTTACGCTATAAGGAAAATCTATATATAGACGATTAGATATGATTTCGGGAGACCATTGCAGTTTAAGCTTTTCTAGAACGTATTGACGTAAGTTAATGTTTGAATAGCGGCGATGATGCCTTGGTATAGATTTTCTGGCATTAGCGAACTCTTGAGCGGCAATGTCACTATAGCAACCAAACCTTCGTTTATTGCGCAGCAGCTCTCTTGAGATTGAAGTATGTGATCTATTTAGACGGCGGCCGATTTCTCGAAACGATAACCCCATTTGATGAAGATAAAACAAAGTCATGCGTTCTCTTGCATTAAAATGGCAATAGGACATTGGAGGCTCCTCTGGTTTTGAAGTTGTGGTAAACCTCAAAATATCAGACTTGCTTTCGGTGTTCTATTTTTTTTGATGAGTGGTGCACTTTGAACCTGAATTCACCATTCATGAATAAAAAAGCCGATTTAAGTTTTAAGACTTAAATCGGCTTTTTTATTTATAGAGCTCGCAATCACATAATTTGAGCGATTATTTTATTCTCATTAAAGCAAAGTCTTACGAAGTTTAGTAAAACTAAATGAGTTGGACTTTAAGCCAGAGAAGAAGAAAATAAGCCTGAAATCAGAAGTCACCACCTGTGATTTCAATATAGACATGCCTCGCATTGTTCTCCGCCGCCTGCTCAAAAACAGGGCGCTCTTTATACATAGACTGATCTAACGCCAATGCCTCTTCTACCGTTCCATCTGCGTCAGCTATTTTTGTAATCTCTTTATGCAGGTACACTATGTAATCGAAAGTCTGCTTCTTAAGCGTGGCCATATCGGTAGCCGTTCCATGCCCTGGTACAACAACCGTATCCTCTGGTATGTTAGCCATCATTGCTTCATAAGACTCCTGCCATGCAAAGGAGTCCGTGTACTTAAAAAAGACAGGCATACGCTCATTAAAGCCCAAGTCTCCTGTGAGCAATACTTTACGAGAAGGCACATGGACACTGGTTGATGCGGGTGTATGCCCTGGACCAAAATCTTTTAAATGAACTTTTTCGCCACCACCAACATCAATCACCAGTTCATCCACATAAGTTGTGAATTTATCACTGACATTACGGACGGATTTGGTTATATTTCTACCAACACGTTCTGACCACTCCGCCTTAATCGAGTCAAATCCGACATTAAATTGTTCATTCGCCATCTCACTCGAATAGAGATGTTTAACACCGACATCTACCCAGTAACTGGCTCCTAAATAGGCATGCCCTTGATTGTTTTCAACCGCCACCCATTTAACGGGCTTATCTGTAACCCTTTTAATTTGCTGGTGAAGACTGTAAGCCAAAGCCGAATTAGCGCCTGCATTAAAAACAAATACACCGTCTTCAAAAATAACAAAAGCTAAATTGTTATTTAAACCAAAATTACTCGGGTTATGCCAAATCATACTGCCCACGACGGTATAAACCCCTTCTGCCACTTTTACGGCCTTTGGAATGGGGAGCTCATCACCAATATACCCCACCTGCTTCTCGGCTTGCGTTACCTCTCCCACATAACTTGTAATTGAGTTAGTAATATCATTACTGTAACTTTTTACCTCTTGCGCATAGGCTTTAAACCCTTCGATATAAGGGTCATTAACAGATGAACCTGATGCAAAATTCAGAGTCGAATTCAAGCCCAGTGATAAAGCAAGGGTAGTATGAACTAAAAGGCTTTTTTTCATGATTTGGCACTCCGAGATAGGTATTTTTTCAAAAAATGAGATGTTTTTATAATACCATCAAAATTTACTAGGCATTATCACTAACTTCTATCCAAGACGTTAGAATTTTTATGCTCATAAACATCAAAAATAGTAATCGCCATCGCGGCGATTACTGGGCCAAAAAACAGACCTATCACACCAAAATGAAGCAACCCTGCAAATGTAGAGAGTACAGTTAATAGAGTGTGATTCGCAACGGCTAACCCTTCTCCTGCTTGACCGAGCGTTTTGGTTAACTTGGTAATCATGATCGGGCGCATAATGTTATCAATAACAAAACCTGTAATGACAATGCCCCAAAATACCAACACTAAAGCCGTAACATATTCCCCCTGCACCAAGGCATAAAGCGTTAAAGGAATCCACACTAAAGCCGCTCCCACTATAGGAATAAAAGAAGTGACTGCGATGGCCATACCAATAAACAATGCTGGCAATCCCAAAACCCATGACACCAACGCAAAAGACACCCCTTGAAGTATGGCAATCCCCACCACACTCAAGGTCAGTACACTCGATAAAGCAGCAAAACGCTGCATGATCATTCGATCATAACGATTCTCTAACGGCGATAAAATAGCGAGGTGTTTTGCAATGACATGTCCATCTCGATAAAAAAAGAACAGCGCAAATACCGACAAGCCGATAAACGTAATAAAAGATGACGTTGTTCCCACCACTCCCTCTAGTAGAAACACCGTGGTTTTCTGTACAAAGCCAATAATTTTTTCAGAGTTGGCTTTAATCTGCTCTATCGCATTATTTTGTACCGCTTCACTAACGGGTAAATAGCCTAGCAAAGAAGCGTTTAATTGAGCCAAACTTTCCGAGTTTTGCGCCCCAATCCATGCCTGTGCCTCACCATACAGTTGCCCAACCTGCAGACTCACCTCTACCAATAAATAGGTAACAGGAGCGATAACACCCACAAAAACCAGCGTACTCATGGCTGAAGCCGCCACTGTTTTTGAGTTTTTACAGTGTGGCAATAAGTGTTCATAAAGACGATAGCTGGCTGTCGCTAAAATCATGGCAAAAAACAGCGCCTCTAAAAAAGGCGAAAACAGCCAAATTAAACCGACTAATGCCAGCAACAATAAAATGATTAAAAAACCTTCCTCATAAGGACGATTGTCACGCATAATAAAACCTCAAACCATATAAAAACTTAAGACCGAACTGACAGTCCTTTTAAGTACCATCTTTTCAAATAGGCAGTGTATCTTAATATGAATACAAATATTGCAGAAGTCATCATCCGTCCAGAAGGTTCCCTTCAAATTTTATCTTACCAAGAAGCCAGACAGCTCTGTGACGACTCCGATAAAGGGCTTAATGACATATTAGTTCAATGTGCTTTAGCCGTTTTAAACACGGGCACTAAAGAAGACAGCAATGATGGTTTACGAGCTAAATTTCCAGAATTTGATATAAAAGTCACCGTCAAAGGTCGTGGTGTGCAAGTCGTCCTAAAAAACCCGCCACCCAGTGCTTTTGTCGACAACCATCTGATTGTCGGACTCAAAGAACATCTTTTTGCCGTGATAAGAGATTTAGTCTATGCACGAAATGAAATTTTAGAAAACCCGCAGTTCGATTTAAATCGAACTCATGGCATTACCAACGCCATTTTTCATATTGCCCGAAACGCACAATTAATGCGCCCCAATATCTACCCAAATACGGTTGTTTGCTGGGGAGGTCACTCCATTTCTGAACCTGAATATAAATACAGTAAACACCTGGGTTATGAGCTTGGCCTACGAGAACTCGATATTTGCACAGGCTGTGGACCCGGAGCCATGAAAGGCCCTATGAAAGGTGCGGTACTGGGACACGGTAAACAACGCAACCTCAACGCACGTTATATTGGCCTAACCGAACCTGGTATTATTGCCGCCGAAGCGCCTAATGCCATCGTGAATGAACTGTGTATATTTCCTGACATTGAAAAACGCCTTGAAGCCTTTGTTCGCCTTGGGCACGGAGTGATTATTCTTCCTGGCGGGCCAGGTACGATGGAAGAACTTCTGTACATTCTAAGCATTAAGTTACACCCTGATAATAAAGCGCTGCCTTTTCCAGTTATTCTGACGGGAAATGAACAAAGCCAAACCTACTTTGATTCCATTTTAAATTTTATTAAAATCACCTTAGGCGTAGAGGCGACCTATTTACTTAATGTCATTATCAACCGCCCCAGAGATGTGTCCAGCCAAATGAAAGAGTGCATGGATAGTATTCGCGAAAACAGAAAAAAAAGCAGCGACGCCTATTATTTCAACTGGAGTTTAAAGCTTAAACTCGATCTACAAACGCCATTTTTTCCAACTCATGAAAGCATGTCCAAGCTCAACTTACATAAAAACCAGCCCACACATGAACTGGCAAGCCAATTGCGCAAAGCGTTCTCAGGCATTGTGGCAGGAAATGTGAAACAAGATGGTGTGAGGGAAATTGAAAAACATGGCCCCTTTGAGTTGCATGGCGATTCAGAAATCATGGCGGCCATGGACGACCTTCTACAAAGTTTTGTTGAACAAAAACGCATGAAAATCGATGCAAGCACGTATAATCCCTGCTATAAGATTCATCGAAATTAATACAGCGCTATCCTACCAGGGCTCGAATAAACGATACCAAGCCCTGTAAGGAAACTCTGAGCACAGCAGGACTCTCATGACATTTGAAGATTTTTACCTAGACGACATTCTACTCAATGCTGTAAAAAAGCAATCCTATAATAAGCCAACGCCTATTCAAGAAGCCGCCATTCCAATCATGCTAGAGCGCAGAGACATATTGGCGGGTGCGGCAACGGGCACAGGAAAAACAGCCGCGTTTGTTCTCCCTGTTTTACAGTACCTGTTGGACGAACCTAAACACTCAACAAGACACCCCCGTGTTTTAATCTTATCACCCACTCGAGAGCTGGCTTTCCAAATTCATAAAGTGGTGAATCAATTAGGCACTTATGGTGACTTTCCCTCTGTCATTATTACCGGAGGCTTTAAACAGAGCCAACAAGCGGATACCCTAACAAGAGCCTGTGACATTTTAGTAGCAACACCTGGTCGTCTAGCCAAGTTAATGGAAGATGAAGATGTTGACCTCTCCTATATTGAAATAGTGATCATTGATGAGGCGGATCGCATGCTGGATATGGGGCAAGGCCCTACAGTTAGAGCTCTACTGGAATCCATTCCAACAGAATTCCAAGCAGGTTTATTCTCTGCCACTCTGTCAGGTAAAGGCATTGAGCGCTTTGCTGAAGAAATTTTAGAAGACCCAGAAGTCATTCAAGTTGATGCCCCTAATCAAAAATCCGAACAGGTACAACAACTGGTTTATTTAGCCAATGACAAAGCACACAAACAGGCCTTGTTGAGCAATATCCTAAAAGACAATAGCTGCCAAAGTGCCATTGTTTTCTGTAATAAAAAAGACAAAGCCATTGAGGTTACAGAATGGTTACAGTCACAGAACATCTCTGCACAAGTGCTACATGGCGATTTCATTCAAGCCGTTCGTATGGAGAAGTTAAATAAATTCAAAAACAATAAAATTAAAGTCATGGTGGCTACCGATGTGGCTGCACGCGGGTTAGATATGTTACAAGTAACTCATGTGATTAACTACGACATACCTTATCGTGGGGATATCTATATTCACCGTATTGGACGAACTGGACGTGCACAACAAGTGGGTATTGCCATTAACTTGGTAGAACGCCATGACATTGAGAATTTAGAGCGTATTGAGTACCATTTAAAGCAGTCACTACCTGTTGAAAAAATTGCAGGACTTGAGCCGAACTTTAAATTAAAAGAGGCTATCAAAAAAGCTCAGAAAAAGAAAAAGCCTAAAAAGAAGGCCGTTAAAAAGAAAAAAACTAAGGTCAAAAAAGCCAAGTAAACGAGTCTTATTTTTACTGTGATCTGTTCATAAAAACAGGTCACAGTGCTCAACTTCTACACCTCTACAAGATCCCTTCTATACCGTCAGAAAAAACAAACAACAAACCAAGCTACTCTGTTGGCTTAGGCATAGTCGATAGATAATCAAAGTAGTAGTGCGCTAACGCAATGACACCAAAAACAGGAGCAAACAAGCCTAGTAAAGGCAAAGTGCTCAACAAAAAGAAAGCGGCTAAAACCAGTGTTGGAGGCCAAGCTCCTAGCCCTTTAATCTCGTTAAACATCTTCTCTGGTAAAATCACCTGACCGACATCCAACACTAAAGCGTATCTAAAGAATAGAAAACCTAGTAACCAAAACCAAATGATATTCACTAAAGGAATAAAGAGCATGGGAATGGTTAAGATAAATAACAGCAGAAGCAACAAACCAAACTTAAGCATCTTACCCAGCATACCCCACATGGTGCCGTGGCCTTGATAATCCACGTTTGGGTAATGTTTATCATGCACCACTTTTACCAAGCTATCGGTCATAAAACCCGTAATAATCATGGCAAAAAGCAGGATTAAATAACTGCCAAGCAACACCCCTAAAACTCCTGCCACCACCGCGAAAACCGCCGTTACAACCCACAATAGAACCGCTCCAATAAAAGGCACAGAACCAATGGTTTGCTCTGCTTCCGTTGTCCAAGCGTTGACTTCAGCGACCATAGGGTTAGCGGTTACAAAATCGCTGATTAAAAACACCCCAAAAAGCCCATAGCCCAAAATAGAAACCAGAACAATCGAGGCGATAAAGGGAATAAAAAGTCGCCATAAAATTGCCGGTTCTTTCAAATCTGAAAGCGTTTTTAACAAAAGGTCAAACATGCTTTATTTCACCCAGATTGATTTCACATTCATAAACTCACGAATACCTTGTGAAGACAGTTCTCGACCATAACCCGAGTTCTTGACGCCCCCAAACGGCATACGCTGATCTGAAAAACTTGGGCTATTAATAAAAGTCGCCCCTGATTCCATGCCACGCGCCATCGTTTCAGCCGTGGCAATATCATCACTCCAAATAGAACCGCCTAAACCGTAATTAATTGAGTTGGCAATCCCTAATGCATGTGCAGGCTCTGTCGCTGAAAAAACAATGGCAACAGGGCCAAAAAACTCTTCACTATAGGCCGGCATATTACTGGTTACACCTGTTAAAATCGTTGGCGCATAATAACTGCCAGGGCGATCTAATTGATAGCCACCCGTAACCAATGTTGCACCCATTTCAACCGCCTCCATGACTTGTTGATGCAACTCGTCTAGTAAATCTTGGCGAGACATCGGCGCTAAAGTGGTCGTAGGGTCCATTGGATCTCCCGCAACAAACTTCTCTTCAATGGCAATCTTAAACATCGTTGTGAATTCTTCAACCAGGCATTGATCGACAATAAAGCGCTTGGCCGCAATACAACTTTGCCCCATATTTAGAAAACGACCTGCTACCGCCCCTTGAACTGCCGCTTTCATATTGGCACTATCCAGAACAATAAAAGCATCGGAACCGCCCAACTCTAGAACGGTTTTCTTCAATTCAGAACCTGCGACACTCGCGACTTTACGCCCTGCATTTTCACTGCCTGTTAGAGTCACAGCTCTCACGGCAGGGTGACGAATCACACTCTCAACCATACCTGCTCCGACCATCAATGTCGTAAAAATATAATCAGGGAAGCCTGCTTTTCTAAACACTTCTTCTAAGGCTAAAGCACACTGCGGTACATTAGAAGCATGTTTTAAAACGGCAATATTACCTGCGACTAAAGCAGGCGCGGCAAAACGAAAGACCTGCCAAAATGGATAGTTCCAAGGCATGACCGCCAAAACCACCCCTAAAGGCTGGTAGTTCACATAACTTTTAGAACCGTCCGTATCAATAAGCTCATCTTCTAAGAACTGAGCGCCATTTTTAGCATAATACTCACAAACCGCTGCGCATTTTTCAATTTCGGCCTGCGCTTCAAGGAAGGTTTTACCCATTTCTAACGTAATGAGTTCCGCTAAGAGTTCGCTATCATCACGCAGAACATCAGCGACGCGTTTGATCATTGAACAACGATCTTCAATCGGCGTCAATTGCGACCAATCTTTAAACTGATAACCTGCCTGAGTGACAACCTCATCTAAAGTAGCTTGATCCCAAGTTTCAAACGTGCCCAACAACTCTCCTGTTGCCGGATTAATCGATTCCATCGCCATGAAGCACTCCTTATAAAGCCATGTTGTTATTCAAAAGCCTTTTCGCTTTTGATTATCATTCGTTTTTTTTCAATATAAAAAAAGCGTTAGACCCTATGACCTAACGCCATTACTTAATTAACCGCTACAAACTAATCTGTCATTGCTTGTTGTGCCCAAGCATTGGCCAGCATAAAATTCTCTGAGATCTCTGAAACCGTCAAGCCTGCAAAATGGAGGTCAACCGTAGAGGCATCTGCTCGTTCCATAACTTCAATAATATTAAGCACGCCACCCATCACACCCTCTCGCTGAATAAGTGCTGCCTTTACTTCATCAGACAAAGGCATTTCAAGCACAATATCTTCTATATCGGTTTTAAAGAAAGCGCCTAAGTTAGAAAACAGCCCGACTAAAAAGAACGTTTCTTGGTCTCTTTTATGCTCGGAATGACTTGCTAATAGCTCACTAAATTTAGCCCGCATTAGTGAGCTGGTTAATAACTCCTGCGGGACATTCTCCATACCCGAAAGCATGAGCATATTCACCCAAAACTTTAAACGCTTTAAACCCAAATACTTCAAAGCATCTGCAATACTCTCTACTCGAATCGGAATCATCGCTGCGGGGTTGTTAATCGCCACTAATAATTTATGGCTTAAAGCCACATCTTGGCTAATAATACGCGACAACTCATGAAAGTCGGTCGAAGGATCGTTCACTTTCGCTAATAGTTGTAATAAAACCAATTTATTACCCGTCAACTTTTGACCATTAATGATGACTGGATTATTAAAGAAGTAACCTTGAAAGTAATCAAAACCTAATTTCTTTAAATGCAGAAATTTTTCTTCCGTATCTACTTTTAGGGCAATGACTTTAACACCCTTTTCATGCAGCTCTTCAACCATTGATTTGAGTTTAAGCTCATCATGTCGATCCACGTCAATCTTCACAAAATCACTAATACTGGCGAGTTTAACACTCGAATCATTATCAATAAAATCATCTAATGCGATACTGGAACCTAATGATTTCAGCTCTTTTAGATTACGGAGAACGGTAACATCACTCATAACATTGTTTGGAATTTCTAACACAAACTGCTGAGTATCATCAAAATTAGGCAGAGAATCCTTTTTGATTAATTGACTGGGTAAATGCAACATCGCTGTATGCTCGCCAACAATCGACTGAAACCCTATTTCATCTTGAGTTTTTTTGATCAGAGCTTCAGTGGCCTCCAATGTTTTTTGACTTGGATTTAACCCTTGATGAAATTGTAATTCATAAGCAAACACATTCATTTCGGTATCTAAAACTGGTTGTCTACCAATAAAAACTTCAGACATTTTCTCTATCCTATATTTGTCGTTAAGAGTGGTGCAAGCTTAAAAAATCACTCTACTCCTAATTACCGCTCTAAAAAACTACTTTCAATTAAACAAGTAAACGCTGTCCTAGTGTAAATTCCGCAAATGGCTCTTAATTATATCCAACTCACCAGAAACAAAAAGACAGATCATGCTGAGTTTAAACGTATCTGAGAAATCTACGTACTCAACACGGTATCGTTAAGAAAACGTGGATCCCTTTTTAAATTTGTCCTCGTAACAATTACAATAGGCATCTAGAAATGAAACTTTCTAGTATTCTATCCCGAAACATTGTAATATTTTTCGGTGTTTTTAGGCTGAGTAAGTCCAATTATTTTATTCATCTCTGACAAAATGACCCTAAAAGGGATTTTTAGCCACAATCTTAACCAAGCCCTATATTTATAAAAAACGAGATATTTGTTATTCCACAGTCTATCACTTTTAAAATAAACCAGCTTTGTTCTGGCAGCCTTTTTATTATTTTCACTCTGGGGCTGCTACTGGCTACTCAACAGACTGCGGCCAACTCTACTATCGTAAACAGCGTATCCCATCCCAAGCAGCCAAACAATAAACTGCCCACCTGTTTTTATGTGGCTTCTTACGCGCCGGGTTATGATTGGCAAGACGGCATCGAACACGCTATCAAACAGCAATTAGAGTATCAATGCCATCTCAAAACCTTTTACATGAACAGCGCTCAAATTCAAAACTCCGATCAACTTGAGCAGCTCGGCCTGAAAGCCAAAGAAGCGATTGAGAAAAACAACCCCGATATTGTGATCGTATCAGATGAAAATGCCGTTAAATATGTGCTCGAAGCCTATTTTCGAAACCATTCTTTACCGTTTGTCTTCTGCGGTCTGAATAACTCAGGAAAGCTCTATGGTTTACCTTATTCCAATACCACAGGGATGCTCGAAATCGCCCCAACTAAAACCTTTTTAGAGTTATTATTACGATCACACTTCAAAAAACCGCATGTCGCTTACCTCACCACTCAGGGAACAACCGCATCTAAAAACATACAGGGCTTTCATCAAGCTGTAAAATTACTCAAGGTAAACAGCTCGACCTTTAGAGCCTATGACCAACAAGATTGGCGACAGTTGTATCGGCAACTTCAAGAAAATTCCGATGTGAATATCATTATTCTGGGAAATTTCATTGCCCTTCCTGAGTGGGACAGTCAACGTAATTTACAATGGGTAAAAATGCATCAACAAAAATTGACCATCTCTACTCAAATAGAAATGATGCCTTATGCGGCATTAGGCATGACCAAATCTGCTACCGAACAAGGAACCTGGGCTGGGAAAACCGCCTTAGCCGTATTAAATGACGTGCCTATTAACCAATTATCCATTGTACCTAACCAACAATTTACCACTTGGATCAACCCTCTGTTATCAGCTACAGTACAAGACCAAATACCCCGTAGAATAATGAATCAAGCCATCCATTTTAATCAGGCACTTAACCCGTGAAAAATTTTCGCCTTAAACAAGCGCTTGAACTCTCCCGAAAACAAGCCGTAGCACTGCTCTTATCAAGTATTTTAATACTGGTACTCGCCTTTCTATTTGAGGCGTCTCATCAATACAATGAAGTTAAAAGTAACTTTGATGAGAAAGTGTCCACGCTTTTATTGCAGCAGCAGCAAATTGAAAAACGCACCGATATTTTACTTAACTCACTATCGCAGTACTATGCAACCAGCTTAATTAAGTCAAACCGTGAATTTGAGCATTTTGCCAAAGGTTTATACAAGCACAGCGATGCCATTCATGCCATTGGATTTGCCGAACTCATAAGCAAAAAAGATGCGTTTGACTTTGAACAAATTCAACATCAGAAAGGCTTTGAATCCTTTAAAATTGGAAGCAAAGGCCTCTTTAAGCAAGAAACACCCAACACCTCACGTGAGCTTCTTCCAATAAGCATTATCACGCCATTAAGCCCGTTTCACTCAATCTACTTAAGTGAAGACCTGTTCAGTCTACCAGGGGTAGCTAAAAATTTTAAAAAGGCCGCTCAAGCCAATCAAACTCATACCGAATTGCTTCAATCGGCCAACACAAAATATTTTTACACGCTCACCCTGTTGCCAGTCTATTTAAACGATCCTAGCGACTTATCTTCTAAGCAGCGTCAACAGCAAGTAAAAGGCGCTGTCTTTATTATTTTGCCGATAGAGCAAATCATTGTGAACAACATTAAGGCACAATTTCCTTCACAACACATCTTTTTTAGCTCGCCATTACCCACTCATACCAGTCCTTTATTTAGTCAAATGAATCATCTTGAGCATAAAGGTTTGAAAGTAACTCACACTCTAGAGTTCCCTCTTGAAAAGCCCTTTTCAATCGTTTCCTCGCAGGCCAATACCCAGTTAAACCTCATCAAGCATTGGTATGTCACAGAGCTACGACTATTACCTTTATTAGCCAGTCTTGCCACGGCCTTAATTATCTATTTATCAATCGTGTTTTTGTCCATTTTGGTCTATCGATATACGCAACACTTACAGCAGACTCAAAACCGATTAGTGCGCATTATCGCCACATCCCAAGATGCCGTCATAGTGACCAATAAAAAAGGCTATATTCAAGTTTGGAACCCAGTAGCAAGCCAACTGTTTGGTTACTCTGAGCAGGAAGCATTAGGGCAGTGCATTATGTTGCTTATTTTTGATCATCCTGAACCATTAAGCCCTGACGATCCTGTCCAAGAAAAAAAACTATTCCAAGAGTTTTCAACCATTTTTGGTTTAAATAACTTTCAAAGCGATAATCACAAATTAGAGATTCGTCTACATACAAGATCAGGAAAAAAAATCACCGCCGAGGTGGCTATTTCAATTCTAAATAATTTAGGCCACGCGCAGGATATAGAGGTGAGTCTATTTATTAAGGACATGACCTATCAGCGTCAAACAGAGGCTGAGATCAAACAGCTGGCCTACTTTGACCCTTTGACGAATTTAGAGAATCGTACCTATTTTAAAAGTCAGATCGAACAGATTATTTTAGAAAACACTTACGATCAATTTGCACTACTTTTCTTAGATTTAGACGGTTTTAAGCAGGTTAATGATTCATTGGGCCATAGCGTTGGAGACGAACTTTTAGTCGTTATTTCCAAACGAATTGTTAACACGCTTAGAGGCACCGATAGAGACACCCATATTTGTCGCTTTGGTGGCGATGAATTTGTGTTAATGCTCGGTGGCGTTAATCAAGATCAGGTACCCACCATTTCATTACGATTATTAAGGCAGATTGAACGCTTAGTCAAATTTCAAGAGGATGAATTGAAGGTCTCAGGTAGTATCGGAATTGCTCTATACCCTCAACATGGTAGCGACGTCGATACCTTACTACGTCATGCAGATACCGCCATGTATCAATCTAAAGACTCCGGTAAAAACACTTATTCTATTTATAACGATGTCATGGAAGAGCGCCTATCTAAACGCCTGTTACTGGAAAAACATCTTAGAAGAGCCATCTCTTTTAATGAATTCGCCCTAGTTTACCAGCCTAAAATAGATATTTTGACGGGTTCCGTCGTTGGTGTAGAAGGTTTGCTTCGCTGGAGCAACCCAGTTTTAGGCCTTGTTCCTCCCGATGAATTTATTCCCATTGCGGAAGAGAGTAATCTGATTATTGATATTGGAAACTGGGTCGCTGAACACTGTATTGAACAGCTTAGCCAATGGAAAGAGACGTCCTATAAAGAATTACATATTGCCATCAACGTCAGTAGCCAACAACTGCAACACCCTGACTTTTTACAATCCATTAGCAGCATGATGAAAAGTAACCACTTATCGCCCAGTCTGCTAGAGATTGAATTGACTGAACGCACCATTATGTCCAATGCAGAAGAGAATATTAGGCGCTTTAACGAGATTCGTGCGCAAGGTTTTGAGCTGTCTGTAGATGACTTCGGTACAGGTTACTCTTCGTTGAGCTATCTTAAAAAGTTTCCACTGAGCATTCTCAAAATCGACAAAAGTTTTGTTGATGGACTGCCCGTCGATGATGAAGATGTCAGTATTGCCAAAGCCATTCTAAGTTTAGCGCACAACTTAAATATGCGAGTGGTGGCAGAAGGCGTTGAAACCCCAGAACAATTAGTATTTTTGAAAGATTTAAGCTGTAATCTGGCGCAAGGTTATTATATTAGCCGCCCTCTTTCCATTGAGGCGCTTGAAACTTGGTTAACCGATCATAAAGAAGGTTTTTATCCACCAAATACAGTTAACAGACTTTACTTTAATCATGAACTCTTTTAACCCAATTTTTTGGCTGCTGATTGGACTGGTTCGATTTTATCAGCTCTTTATCAGCCCATTACTTGGCCCACGCTGTCGCTTTTACCCCTCTTGCTCTCACTACACCATTGAGGCGCTCAAGCAGCACGGCATTATCAAAGGCAGCTGGCTGTCCATCAAACGTATTAGCCGCTGCCACCCAGGAAACCCTGGTGGCGTAGACCCTGTGCCACCCTGTAATTGCTCTAGCTCACAAACAGATCAAAAAGACACCGAACACAAATAGCACCTGCTATGTTAGGCATGGCTAAATGATTTTTTTAATCACCTAAGTCGTGGATTTCATAAAATTATCATTAAATCTCCGCTTTACAACCTGATTTCTATTTAAAAAATCGCTAAAATGGAGGTTTATATTTTAAGTTCAGATACTTCAGGGCTCCTATGCACTCCACAGCAAACGTGAATCAACAAGATACGACCGAAACAGCCGTTTACCCTCGCTATATTAACCGTGAAATGAGTCTGCTCGAATTTAATAGAAGAGTGCTGGCACAAGCTAAAAATCCAAACATTCCTTTGCTTGAGCGTTTGAAGTACCTCTGTATTTCAAGCAGTAATATGGATGAATTTGTTGAAGTTCGCTTAGCCAGTTTATATGAGCTTTCAGAAGACCCTGCGGCTTTAACGACACCTGATGAACAAGATCCGACAAAAGTCATTAATTGCTTGTCAAAAGAGGCCTATAAAATTGTTGAGGATCAATATCACACCTTAAACAATATTTTAATTCCTGAATTAGAAAAAGAAAGAATCCGCTTTATACGCCGAAATCACTGGACGGATCAGCATAAAAACTGGATTACAAATTACTTTGTCGAGTCCCTACAACCGGTGTTAAGTGCCGTTGGTTTAGACCCATCACACCCCTTCCCTCGCGTTTTAAATAAAAGCTTAAATTTCATTGTTTCTCTTGAAGGAAAAGATGCCTTTGGTCGTTCTAACGGGCTTGCAATCGTACCGGTTCCGCGTTCACTGCCTCGTATCATCAAACTACCCGAAGAGGCGACAGATGGTGAAAATGATTTTGTCTTTCTATCGTCCATTTTGCACGCCAATGTCTCTCGTTTATTCCCTGGTATGACCGTTACAGGTTGCTATCAATTTCGCGTCACCCGAAACACCAATTTATTTATCGATGAAGAAGAGGTCGATGATTTAATGAGTGCGCTGCGTGGAGAGCTTTCAGGGCGCCAATATGGTGGTGGCATTCGTTTAGAAGTGGCGGATAATTGTCCTCGCAATATGGTTGATTACCTTTTAGACCGTTTTGAACTGGATGAGAATGCTCTTTTTCAAGTGAACGGGCCTGTTAACCTTCACCGTTTAAATACCGTGCCAGATATGGCAGATCGTCCAGATTTACTTTTTCCTGCCTACTCGCCTAAACAGATGAGTACCAAACGTAAAGCAAAAAGCACTTTTAAACTTTTTAAACGCCAAGCCGAGGCCGAAACCTTATTTGATAAGATTCGTGCCCATGATATTTTACTGCATCACCCTTACGATGCTTTTACTCCTGTCATTGATTTTCTACAACAAGCCGCCACAGACCCTAATGTATTGGCCATTCGTATGACGCTCTATCGTACAGGTGAAGACTCAAAAATTATTAAAGCATTAGAACGCGCCGCTCAAAATGGTAAAGAAGTCACCGCAGTGGTTGAGCTTCGTGCCCGTTTTGATGAAGATAACAATATTATTCAAGCCATGAAACTTCAAGACTCTGGCGTACACGTTGTCTATGGTGTGGTCGGCTATAAAACACACGCGAAAATGATTTTGGTCGTACGTCGTGAAGGCGAAAAAATTCAGCGCTACACGCATCTAGGAACAGGAAACTATCATCATATTACCTCTCGTTTCTATACCGACTTTGGCCTGCTAACGGCACACCCAGAAATAGGTAACGATGTCTCAGAAATATTCCAGCAACTCACCAGTCTGGGGGATACCAAAAATCTCGACGTATTATTACAATCGCCCTTTACATTGCAATCGGGCATGATTGAAAAAATTCAACGAGAAGCCAATAATGCACGTTCAGGAAAGCCGGCACGTATTATCGCCAAAATGAACGGCCTCGAAGAAGAAACGGTCATTGATGCGCTCTATGAAGCTTCACAAGCTGGCGTCCAAATTGACCTGATTGTCAGAGGAATTTGTAGCCTCAGACCTGGTGTACCTGGACTGTCTGAAAACATTACCGTCACCTCTATTATTGGGCGTTTTTTAGAACACCATCGCGTCTATTATTTTCTAAACAGCGGTGGAGAAGCCGAACTGTTTGGTTCAAGTGCCGACTGGATGAAACGTAATCTTTTCACTCGTGTTGAGACCTGTTTTCCTATTTTAGATCCTGACTGCTTCCAGCAGGTTTATCAAGAAGGGCTCGCCATGTACTTAGAAGACAATACAGGCGCTTGGATACTACAACCCGATGGTAGCTATCTTCAAAAACAAGATGATCAACCGCTTTATAGTTCTCAAAAAACCCTGATTGAGAAATACTCCTAAAGCGTATTTTAACTCTAAAGTGTCTTGAAAAATTCTATGACGTTAATAAAAGTGTTTGATGCCCTCAAGCACTTAAAGCGCGTAGAATAGCCAACTGAAATTGCACC
>Ga0316204_10006964_pt1 | contig 16936 bp, 17 predicted proteins | sample 6monrhotite_MG_2_FD_205661 | JGI IMG/M metagenome (GOLD analysis project Ga0316204, IMG submission 205661) | Microbial mat bacterial communities from mineral coupon in-situ incubated in ocean water Damariscotta River, Maine, United States -... | ecosystem: Environmental > Aquatic > Marine >... | reverse complement strand
ACTAAAAATGGCTACAGGAGCCCGGTTTGGCAAGATCAATTCTTGTCAGGATTAAGGTATGTGCCACTGCGGGCGCGCTCGTCGCGCTTGCTGGTTCTCTGGAAGTCAGGCCGTAAGGCCGGACAAGAAACTGGTTTGGCAAGACTGGTTCCTATTGCCATTTTTAGTCTGACTTCCAGAGACCCAGCCAGGGGCCCCGGAGGGGGCCGCCCGGCGCTTGAGGGACACGACCCTAATGAACGACAGTATTTTACTCTTTCAAATCTTCCCAAAGCTCTTTGACCTTGTCAAAGAAGCCGTGCGACTGCGGGCTGTGTTTTTTATTACCGCCCGTGCCTTCGAATTCCTTGAGGATCTCTTTTTGCTTCTTGGTCAGATTAACCGGTGTTTCGACCGAGATTTGCACGAACATGTCGCCGCGTGCATCAGAGCGCAAAATTCGCATGCCCTTGCCCTTGAGCCGGAACTGTTGGCCCGATTGGGCGCCCGTCGGGATGGTGACGCGGGTGCGCGAACCTTCCACCGTGGGGACCTCGATGGAACCGCCCAAAGCCGCCGTCGTCATGGGGATTGGCACCCGGCAATGGATGTTGGCACCATCGCGCCGGAACAGGCGATGCGCCCCGACGGAAAGGAAAATATACAAGTCGCCGGCAGGCGCGCCACGCAATCCGGCCTCGCCCTCGCTGCCCAGGCGAATGCGGGTGCCGTCCTCGACCCCGGGTGGCACCGTCACCGACAGGGTCTTTTCCTTGTGGACCCGGCCTTGACCGGCACACGAGCGACAAGGGTCCTTGATTACCTTGCCAGTACCCTGGCAGGACGGGCAGGTGCGTTCGACTGTGAAAAACCCGGACTGGGAGCGAACCCGGCCATGGCCGCCGCAGGTGACGCAGGTGACCGGCGGCGCACCGCCGGCGGCACCGGATCCTGAACATTCATCGCACGCTGCCGACGTGGGCACCCGGATCGATGTCATTTTACCCTCGAAGGCTTCTTCCAGGGTGATTTCCATGTTGTAGCGCAGGTCCGATCCGCGACCGGAACTGGCTCCACCGCCGCCGCCGCCGAAACCGCCGCCGCCGCCGCCAAACATTTCTTCGAAGATATCGGCAAAACCGCCGCCACCGAAACCGCCGCCGCCGCCCGCCCCGGGGCCGCCTTGTTCAAAGGCGGCATGGCCGAAGCGATCAAAAGCGGCGCGCTTGTCTTCGTCCTTGAGGACTTCGTAAGCTTCGTTGATTTCCTTGAACTTGCGTTCGGCCTCTTCATCACCGGGGTTGCGGTCCGGATGATACTGCATGGCCTGTTTGCGATACGCCTTCTTGATGGTATTGGAATCAGCGTCGCGGTCCACCCCAAGGAGTGTGTAGTAGTCCTCTTTTGTCATATCCCACTCTTTGGTCCCACTGCGTTACAGGGCCACAGCCGCCTGAAAATTCCAGATCGACACGTGGCCCTTGTTATCGCTGTTAAATATGAACGACCCCGGCTGCCCAAGACGGCACCCGGCCCCTGGATCAAGGGGCTGTCAAATAGTGTCATTTGACAGCCGCCCGTCCTAATCGTCCTTCTTTTTATCGTCCGAAGCTGCCGCATCAGGGTCAACTTCTTCGAATTCGGCATCGACAACATCGCCTTCTGCCTGATCGGAACCAGAAGCGTCGGCAGTTTCGCCGCCTTCAGGTGCCCCATCTGCGCCCGATTCCTGGCTCGCCTTGTACATGGCTTCGCCCAGCTTCATGGACGCTTGTGTCAGGGTTTCGGTTTTTTCCTTGATGTCGTCGCCGTCTTCGCCTTTGAGAGACTCTTTAAGTTGCTCGATGGCGGTTTCGATTTCGGTCTTGTCCGCTTCGGGCAGCTTGTCGCCGTATTCCGTCAGGTTCTTTTCCGTCGAATGGACAAGGCCGTCGGCATGGTTGCGGGCTTCGACCGTTTCCTTGCGTTTCTTGTCTTCATCGGCATGCGCCTCGGCGTTCTGGACCATTTCTTCAATATCGGCGTCAGACAATCCACCCGAGGCCTGGATGCGGATTTGCTGTTCCTTGCCCGTCGCCGTGTCCTTGGCCGACACGTTGACAATGCCGTTGGCATCGATATCGAAGGTTACTTCGATTTGTGGAATGCCACGGGCGGCGGGGGGAATGCCAACCAGGTCGAACTGACCCAGCACCTTGTTGTCGGCGGCCATTTCACGTTCACCCTGGAACACCCGGATGGTAACCGCGGTCTGGCTGTCTTCGGCGGTCGAGAAGACCTGGCTTTTACGGGTCGGGATCGTCGTGTTGCGATCGATCAGGCGGGTAAACACACCGCCCAGGGTTTCGATACCCAACGACAACGGCGTCACGTCCAGCAACAGCACGTCTTTGACGTCACCGCTGAGCACACCGCCCTGAATGGCAGCACCAATGGCAACCACTTCATCGGGGTTAACGCCCTTGTGGGGTTCACGACCAAAGAATTCCTTAACGGTGTCGAACACCTTGGGCATGCGGGTCATACCGCCGACCATGATCACTTCGTCGATGTCCCCTGCGGTCAGGCCGGCATCTTTGAGGGCCTTTTTGCAAGGATCAACGGTGCGCTGAACCAGGTCTTCGACCAGGGCTTCAAGCTTAGCCCGGGTCAGTTTGATGTTCAAGTGCTTGGGCCCGGAAGCATCAGCGGTGATGAACGGCAGGTTGATTTCGGTTTGCTGGGTCGAAGAAAGTTCGATCTTGGCTTTTTCGCCTTCTTCTTTCAGGCGCTGCAGGGCCAGCTTGTCTTCGCGCAAATCGATGCCGTTGTCTTTCTTGAATTCATCGGCAAGGTAATCAACGATGCGGGCATCGAAATCTTCGCCGCCCAGGAAGGTATCGCCGTTGGTGGATTTGACTTCGAACACGCCGTCGCCGATTTCAAGAACGGATACGTCAAACGTGCCGCCGCCCAGGTCATAAACGGCGATGATGCCGCCGTCTTTCTTTTCCAAGCCATAGGCAAGGGCCGCTGCCGTCGGTTCGTTGATGATGCGCAGCACTTCAAGTCCGGCGATCTTGCCGGCATCTTTTGTCGCCTGGCGCTGGGAATCATTGAAGTACGCGGGCACGGTGATCACGGCCTGGGTAACGGTTTCACCCAGATAGCTTTCCGCGGTTTCTTTCATTTTGCCAAGGATAAAGGCCGACACCTGGCTGGGGCTGTATTTGTTGCCCGCCGCTTCGACCCATGCATCGCCATTGTCGCCCGCAACGATCGTATAGGGCACCAGGCCCATGTCTTTCTTGGTCAACGGATCATCAAAACGGCGACCGATCAGGCGCTTGATGGCAAACAGGGTGCTTTCCGGGTTGGTCACTGCCTGACGTTTGGCGGACTGGCCAACCAGACGTTCGCCTGAACTGGTCAGGGCGACAATTGATGGTGTGGTGCGTACGCCTTCGGCGTTTTCGATGACCTTGGCTTCCTTGCCATCCATGATCGAAATACATGAATTGGTGGTTCCAAGGTCGATACCGATAACCTTGCTCATAGTATACCTCATTTATTGTGGCGAATCTTCGCGGCGGTCCCTCACAAACTAAAGCGGCCAACGCATCGGGACCCCATGGCCCCTGAAAATTCCCGTGTCAAATTATGTTTCAGATAAACCGCATCAAGCCTGTGTCGTACGCTTAATGCCGTGTTCGGGCGTTATATATGTTGCTCCGCCCACAGACGCAAGCGCCGAGGGCCCAAACTTGTCTTATTATAGATATAGGCGCAAGAACGCCCGGCACAATTGTTATAGCTCTTCATCCACCTGCGCACCGGGATTTTGCGCATTTTGTTCGTATGCCTTTGCCTGATCCGGGGCATTTTCACGTGATCCGTCGTCGGCCTGGTCAGCCCCGCCGGTGTCATCACCCGCCTGCACCTTCGGGCCGCCCTTGGAAACGCCGACCTTGGTCGGGCGCAGCAAACGGTCGCGAATGGTGTAACCTTCCTGGATGATCTGGACAACCGTGCCCGTGGGCTTGGCCGGGTCTTCCATTTCAAACATCGCCTCATGAAGGTTGGGGTCGAAGGGCTTGTCCAGGGCTTCGATGCGCTTGATGCCGGTGCGCTCGAAAGTATTCAGCAAATCGCGCAGGGTCATTTCAACACCCGCCATCAGGTTGTTGACGGCTTCATCGGCGGCGCGGGTTTCTTCATCGATACTGCCCAGCGCCCGGGTCAGGTTATCGGCGACGGAAACCATGTCGCCGGCAAAACTGGCAATGGCGTATTTCGTGGCATCGTCTTTTTCGCGCTGGGAACGCCTGCGAACGTTTTCGGTTTCAGCCACGGCACGCAACAGCTTGTCGTTCAAATCCCCAACCTGGGCTTCCAGTTCGACCAGACGGTCGGGACCTTCAAACAGGATTTCAGGGTCATTGGCATCGTCAAACGTCTCTTCACTGCCTTCGGCGTCTTCTTCGGCCTGCAATTCGGCTTCGGTGTCGGCGTTTTGCGTTACGGTGGTATCGTCGTCCGGGTTCGGGTTTTCAGTATCTTCAGACATGTCCTCGGCCTTATTGGTCATTAAAAAAGTTCCTTCGTGTTTAGCTTGATCCAACCATCCGGCCAACCAGTTTTGCCGTGTAGTCGACCATGGGAATGATGCGGGCATAGTTCATACGCGACGGACCGACGACGCCAATGGCGCCGACCACCTTTTCGCGGCTGTCCCGGTAGGACCCGACGATCATCGAACATCCGGCGACGCCGAATAACTGATTGTCGGACCCGATAAATATCTGCACGCCTTCAGCGCCTTCGGTCAGCGATAGCAGATTATGGATCGTTTCCTTGGTTTCAAGGGCTTCAAAAAGCGAACGGATCCGTTCCAGGTCGGTCGCCGCCCTGACGTCTTCAAGCAAGTTGGCCTGGCCGCTGATGATCAGGGAGCCGCCTTGCTCGCCACCGGCCCAGCTGGCAAGGCCGGATTCGACAACGCTGCGGCTCAGGTCATCCAGTTGCACCCGATGGTTTTCCAATTCGGCGATAATTTGTTTGTTGGCCTCGCCCAGGGTGCGGCCAACCAGCCGGGCACTTAAATAATTGCTGGCTTCGATCAGGGCCGATGGCGGCAGATTAAGCGGGATTTCGATGAACCGGTTCTCGACGATCCCGTTTTCCGTGACCATCACCACCAACGCCCGACCGGGGTTTAAAGACACGATTTCAATATGGCGCAACGGCACATCGGTTTTTGGTGCCATCACCAGGCCGGCACAATGGGACAGGCCCGACAGCACCATGCTCGCTTCCTTAAGCACACCATCGACACTGGAACCCGACGCGGCGCAATGGCCCTCGATGCTTTCGCGTTCCTCATTGGTCAGGTTGCCCGTTTGCAACAGGCCATCGACAAACAGGCGCAATCCGGCGTCCGTCGGCAACCGGCCAGACGACGTATGGGGGGCGAATAACAACCCTGATTCTTCCAGGTCAGCCATGACGTTTCTGACCGTGGCCGGTGACAGTCGGGAATCCAGCAGGCGCGAAAGCGTGCGCGACCCAATCGGCTCGCCGGTGGTCACATAGGCGTCGACGATATGGCTAAATATTTCGCGCGAGCGCTCGTTGAGCTCAGAAATCATTCCGCCGCTGCTTTCTCAAGGGTTTTCAAGAGTTGCCCGGAATGTAGTGAGCCGATCCGCCATCGTCAATATACCCATTGAGAATGCATCACGAAGAGGCTACGTTGCCGCCGCTATCATGACTTCAAATGTCACTCGGGGAATACACTTATGAGACCTTCAGGCCGCGCCATCGATCAGCTTCGTTCCGTTACCATGGAAACAAACGTCAATAAACATGCCGAAGGGTCGTGCCTGATTGCCATGGGCGACACCAAGGTTCTGTGCCTGGCCAGTGTCGAGGCTCGGGTGCCGCCCTGGTTGCGCAATTCCGGCAAGGGCTGGGTTACCGCAGAATACGGCATGTTACCCCGCGCCACAGGCGAACGCATGGGCCGCGAGGCGGCCCGGGGCAAACAATCGGGCCGCACCCAGGAAATCCAGCGGCTGATTGGCCGTAGTTTGCGCGCCGTCACCGATTTGAAGGCCATGGGCGAAATGCAAATCACCGTGGATTGCGATGTCATCCAGGCCGATGGCGGAACCCGCACGGCGGCCATCACCGGCGGTTATGTCGCCCTGCACATGGCCTTCCAGCGCATGGTCAACCTGGGCACCCTGATGTCGATTCCGCTGATCGACCAGGTCGCGGCGATTTCCTGCGGCCTGTACAAGGGTGCCGCCGTGCTTGACCTGGACTACGATGAAGACAGCAACGCCGAAGTTGACGCCAATTTTGTTTTGACCGGCAAGCAGGGCATCGTCGAAATTCAGGGCACCGCAGAACATGAGCCGTTCTCGCCCGATCAGTTTTTCGAACTGATGACACTGGCCGGCAAAGGCGTTTCAGAACTGGTCGTGGCGCAACAAAAGGCGCTTGAGCTTTAAGGGTTGTGCCCCTGCGGGCGCGCTCTTCGCGCTTGCGGTCTCTGGAAGTCAGACTAAAAATGGCAACAGGAACCAGTCTAGCCAGACCAGGCTCCTGTCCGGCCTTACGACCTGACTTCCAGAGGCCCAGCCAAGGACCCCGGAGGGGACCGCCCGGCACTTGAGGGGTATATACCTTAAATGAAAGGCAACAAGACCCAACTTATCCTCACCGAACTCCAATCCGGGCCTTAAGGTCTGACTTCCAGAGACGTAAGCCAAGCGCGAAGAGCGCGCCCGGCGCTTGAGGGGCACGTACCTTAAAAAGGGACACGCCCCAGAATGAAAGAGCTAAAAAACATGGCAAAGACTTTCACCGAAAACAAACTGGTTCTGGCCAGCCACAATCCCGGCAAGGTTCGGGAAATTGACGAGATGCTGCGGCCACTGGGGATCGAGGTTATTTCCGCCGGTGATCTGGGCCTGGACGAACCTGTCGAAGACGGCCTGACGTTTATCGCCAATGCCGAAATCAAGGCCCGTGCTGCGGCGACCGCTTCTGGCCTGCCGGCTTTGGCCGACGATTCCGGGTTGGCTGTGCAGGCACTGGGCGGCGATCCCGGCATTTATTCTGCCCGCTGGGCGGGGCCCGAGAAAGATTTCGCACTCGCCATGGGCAAGGTTGAAGAAGCTTTAACGGGGAAAGACGATCGCCGCGCCTATTTTGTCTGCGCCCTTTCCTTGTGCTGGCCCGGAGGTGAGGGCGAAGACCTGCACTGCGAAAGCTTCGAGGGTCGTTTCGAAGGCGCCCTGGTCTGGCCGCCGCGCGGCGACAATGGGTTCGGCTACGACCCCATGTTCAAGCCCGACGGCTATGACATCACCTGCGGCGAGATGGACCCCGCCGAAAAACACAAAATCAGCCACCGTGCACGGGCCTTCGAACAACTGCTGGCGGCGTGTTTCAGAAAGGCCTAGGAAAATGCCCGGCCAACCCCTGTCGCTGTACATCCACTGGCCGTTTTGCCGCCAAAAATGCCCCTATTGCGACTTTAACAGTCACCTGCCCAAAAACGCCATCGACCACGCCCGGTGGCGGGATGCGTTGCTGGCGGAACTTAGTCATTTCGCTTTCGAAACATCGGCGCGCCCGCTGCACAGCATTTTTTTTGGCGGTGGCACACCCTCGCTTATGGAGCCCGCGACGGCGCAGGCCCTGATCGCGGCGGCAAAAGCCTATTGGCCCTCTGAAGAAGACCTTGAAATTACCCTGGAAGCCAACCCCACATCGGTCGAGGCCGGGCGTTTGCGCGACTTTCACGGTGCCGGTGTCAACCGCTTGTCGCTTGGCGTGCAATCCTTCGACGATACGGCGCTCAGCTTCCTTGGGCGAGGTCATTCCGCAAGCGAAGCAAAAGTGGCGATCGACATGGCCGCCCAAACTTTCGAACGCTTTTCCTTTGATTTGATCTACGCCCGTCCGGGCCAAACGGCAGCGCAGTGGCGGGCGGAATTGTCAGATGCTTTGTCGTTTGCGCCGGGGCACCTGTCGCTTTATCAACTAAGCATCGAAGCCGGGACACCCTTTTTCCGCGACGGTGTCATCGCCGCCGACAGCGACAGCGGTGCCGACCTGTTTGAATTGACCGACCGGATGACGGCCGATGCGGGCCTGGCGGCCTATGAAATTTCAAACCACGCCCGACCGGGCGAAGAATGCCGCCACAATGTTCTGGGCTGGCAGGGGCACGATTATGTGGGCATCGGCCCCGGCGCGCATGGTCGATTGAGCCCGGCAGGGTCCAGCGAGGCTATTTACCAAATTCATGACCCTGAGCGCTGGCTCGCCGCTGCCGAAACAAAGGGCCACGCAACGGCCAAACGCACGCCCCTGAGCGCCGCCGAAAGGCGGGAAGAAATCATCATGACCGGCCTGCGCCTGAACCGGGGCATCAAACGTGACGTATTCGATACGCTAAAGCAGGCCGTCGCCACAGACGCCCTCGACCGCTTGATTGAAGAAGACTTTCTTGTGCTCGACAACGAGAGCCTGCGAACGACGGCACGCGGCAGGCTCTGTCTGAACGCCGTCATCGCAAACCTTCTCGCCGTATAGAAACTGTTGCGGCGCGCCAAATGGCACTAAGCTATAGCCACGCCAGTCTTACACACCACGGGAGGACACGATGGAAGGAACATATCTAGTGACCGGTTTGGGGAGCTTTGGTTTTTGGCTGTTCGTCGCCGTCATCGTCGTTGCCGGGATCTGGGCCCGGGTACGCAAACGCGACGTGGAACATGAAACCCTGCGCCGGTTGCTCGAAAGTGGGCAGCAGATCGACCCGCGACTGGTAGACAAGCTTGCGCTGCCGGTCGAAAACAACGCCGAGCAAATGGCCCTTAATTTGAAAACGGGCGGCATCGTGGCGCTGTTCATGGCGCCGGGCCTTGCCCTGTTGGGGTGGTTTATCGGTCAGCAATCCGATCGCGCCCTGCTTCCCCTGCTGGGTGTTGCAGCGCTGATCGCCTGCATCGGTGCCGGTCTTATGGTGGCCGCAGCGGTCATTCGCGGCGAAAACGGCAAAAAGAAAACCTAAGTGGGCGGTTCTTCATTTTTGTAAGATGTGATCAGTTCATCGAAATAGATTTTAATTTCTTTTGGATCCCGTTCAAAATGACTGAACACGATAAACTGATCTATGGTGAGGCCGTCTGACGACAACGGCAATCGCAAGCCGCCGTATATCTGTTTTCCCTTTTTAAGCGGTGCCATTCCCATTTCTTGAATCATGAAAAAGACCGGTTTGGCGTTTTTGATGAATGCTTCGAACTGGATGCGGACCTCGGGTCCCAGTTCGGGCGGCTGAAGATCATCAACAGACTTGTCCGTATAATTCCGCCCTTCGATCGCGCTAACGGCGGCGCCGACAAACCGATAGCGAAAATCAATCCAGCCCCCCGGGCTTCGTCGCACATCGACCAGATAACAATAGGGGATCATATTCACAGGGAAGGCGAAGAAATCCAGCTCGCGCCAGCTTGGAGCAAATCGGTCCCCCCGTTTTTCATTCCAGATTTGGTAACATTCGGTCAGTTCGGGGAACTGATCATCTGGTAAATCACCGTTGACGTAGAGCGGTGGATTTTTCATTGCGTATCAAATCACCCTGTTTACAACGGAACGGCTACATATACGCAGAAATTCAAATATAATTAAGCATAGGTGTGCATTCAGGGGCTGTCAAAAAATTTCTGCGCTTCGTTTTATACAGGTTATATTTCTATATTAGTTTTCTATTTAGGCGAGTAATTGTATTGACCATAGAAATTGATCTTTATACTTGTTGTATTCACGGCAAAAAAACGCTTTGGTTGGCCCATGGACGCGGTCTCAGCGCCCAGAAAAAGTATCCCCGGGGGCTTCAAGGCAATTAATGCGAAATGTTTTGAAGGTTACGCGGCCAGGTCCGGTCGCTTAGTTGGTCGGCACGGCGAAGGATTCCGGGGCCGGGTCGATGACCTTCTGGCCCCTGGGTTCGACCTGCAAGACCGCCAGGCCCCGCTCGACCGTGCCATCGGGCAGGAACCTGAAGATTCCGTCACGGCCCCAAAAACCACTGGCCGTTGTCAGGCTGGCGTTTGAAAAATCGGGCCCTTCCACCTGGCCGTCACTCTTTTTGGACAGCACCGCCGCCAGTGCCGTGGCGTCATAGGCCAGCGTCGAAAGGCGGTGGGGCGGCTCGCCGTACACATCTTTATAGCGCGTGATGAAATCGGTGCGGGCATCGGGCGGCGGGCCGGCGTACCAGCCCCCCAGCAACGCCGGTTCCGCCCCCAGGCCCGGCATGTCCCATTGACCGGTGCCCAACATGCGCACTTTTTTAGGGTCGATGTCATAGAACGGCAGCAGGGCGGCGATGGCCAGCAGGCGCTTGCCGCCATCGGCCAGCAACAGGGCGTCAAAAGGTAAATCGCCTATGGTTTGCAATTTTTTCAAACGCCTGAGCGCGCGGGCAGATATTTCATCATCCCGCGCCGCCAGTTCCTGACGTTGGGCCACCAGTGCTGCGCGGCGATAATCGTAATCGGCCAGATCGCGCACGACACCGGAAAACTCATCCAGTGCCGGGTCATAGAACTGTACCCGGGTAACCACGGCACCCAGGGCTTCGGCTTGCTGCCTCAACGCCGCGACGACATTCTGGCCATAGGCGTTGCCGGGTGCCAGGGCCGCGAAACGAATTACACCCTTTTGACGGGCAAACGTGGTCAGGCGCTTGATTTCAGATTCAGGGAAAAAACCCATGGTGTACACATTGTCACCGGCGATGGTCCGGTCGCTTGAAAAGCCGATAACCTTAACATTGGCGGCGCGTGCCACCGGGGCAACGGCCCGCACGGACGGCGCTAACAAAGGCCCCAGAATCAGCGACACACCGTCACCGATGGCCAGCCGGGCCGCTTCGAGCGCCCCTTCCCGGGTGCCGCCGGTGTCGTGGATCAGCAATTCAAACCTGTCGTTGGAAAAGTCAAACAACGCCAACTGCGCCGCGTTCAGCAACGCGTCCCCCAGTTTTCCATAGGGGCCCGTTAAAGGAACCAGCAACGCCACCCGCACCGTCGAACTGGGGGCCAGGGGCGTAACCGGAACTCCCGGTGCGACCTGTGCGTCGCCCTGTGTCGGTTGCGGGCGCGCCGTCAACAAGGGTAACAGGGATGGCGTCCTGGTCGTTGCTTCAGTGTCGGACGCGGCTTGTCCTTCTGGCGTTCCGGGGGTCGAAAGCGGCGGCAGGGGTCGGGCGATTTGCCGGGCCTGGGGCTCGCCTGACGGGGCCGGTGCCGTTGTCGCAGGGGCGGGTGGCGGTGCCGTTTTTGCGGCAACGGGTACGCTGGAGCCTTGAAACACGCGCTGAAGTCGTGGAGAGTCGCACGCTGACAAGACAGACGCCGTCGCCATCAACACAGCAACCTTCAGGACCACCGCCCGCCGCCATGACAAAACGGAAAAGCAATCAAGCCACCGGGCGAAAAACCGGGAATACCGGAAGCAAGGCGCGCTCATTAACAACACGGGCAACTCCTGATGTGATCGATCAAACAAACGAGGCAGAGCCTAGCGGCGAGCCCGCGACAAGTAAACCTTCCGGGCTGTATCTTGTCGCCACCCCCATCGGCAATTCCCGCGACATAACCTTGCGCGCCCTGGATACCCTTGCCAGCGCCCACGTGATTGCCTGCGAAGATACCCGGGTGACGGCAAAACTGCTGGCAATTCACAACATTTCCAAACCGCTTTTGGCCTACCACGAACACAACGCCGACAAGGCCGGACCCGACATTATCAAACGCCTGAAAAACGGCGAAATCGTGGCGTTGGTATCGGACGCGGGGACCCCCATGATATCCGACCCCGGATACCGGCTGGTTCGCGCCTGTGCCGAAGAAGGGTTGATGGTGACCCATTTGCCGGGGGCCTCGTCGGTCCTGGCGGGCCTGGTCTTGAGCGGCCTGCCGACGGACCGTTTCATGTATGTCGGCTTCCCGCCGGTCAAATCCGCCAAGCGCCGCAGTTTTTTTAACGAGGTAAAGGCCGTACCCTCGACCCTGGTGTTTCTGGAAAGCCCGAAACGACTGGCCGCGTCGCTGGCCGATATGGTGACGGTCCTGGGCAACCGCGATGCCGCCATTGGCCGCGAACTGACCAAGATGTTCGAGGAAGTCCGCCGCGGTCCGCTGGATGAACTGGCCGCCCATTACGCCCATGCCGGTGCCCCCAAGGGCGAGGTGACGGTCATTGTTGGCCCGCCGGGCGAGGCCCCGGCGCTGAGCGATGAAGACATCGATGGACTGATCGAAGATGCCCTGCAAGACGCCACCCTGCGGGACGCCTGCGCCCGGGTTGCCGCCGCCACGGGCATCCCCCGGCGGGACATTTATTCCCGCGCCCTGAAACTGGCAAAAGAGTAATGAGCCCGGCGCAAGATAAAGTCCGGGCCTATCGCCTGGGCCACGTGGCCGAAACTCTTGCCGCCGTACTTTTACGCCTGAAAGGGTACCGCATTCTGGCCCGGCGCCATCGCACCAACTTCGGTGAAATCGACCTGATCGCAAGGCGCGGTCGCGTCCTGGCCATGGTCGAGGTCAAGGCGCGTTCCGCAGGCAATAGTTTGCACGCCGCTGAATCCTTAAGCGCCACGCAACGCAGGCGCATCGAGCGGTCAGCCAGCAGCTATTTGGCCAGCCATACAGACACCCAGGACTGCGACATTCGCTTCGACCTGATCGTCGTTGGCCGGGGCCGCTTGCCGCACCACCTGGCCGGGGCCTGGATCGCCGGTGACTAGCTTTGAAAAAAGCCCTTGTCGAACGGACGGGGTTCACTAAACTATACGCCATGAAACATTTCACACATTGCAAGACTGAATTCATCAAACCCCTGCGCCATGCGGCCCTGGCCCTGTTCCTGGTCGGCGGCTTGGGGGCGTGCGATCCCGTCAGCCTGACCGTTGGGGCAGCAGCAACCACCGGCGTCGCGGCCTATCAGGAACGCGGCATCAAAGGCGTCGCCCAGGACAGCGCGACGGAAGCCCGTATCCTGAAATTGTGGTTCGACAAAGACCCCAACATTATACCGCTGGTCAGTGTCGAAGTTTACGAGGGGCGGGCCCTGATCACCGGCATCGTGCAGACCGAAGAAATGCGGGCCGACGCCATCGGCCTGGCCTGGAAAGCCGAAGGCGTCACGGATGTGCTCAATGAAGTCATCGTCGGCGAGGCAAGCGGCTTTGGTGAACTGGCCCACGATACGACCATAACGGCGGAACTTAAATCGAAGCTGACCTTTGATGATCAGGTTTTCGCCGTCAACTACGCCGTGGAAACCGTGCGCGGTACGGTCTACCTGATCGGCATTGCGCAGGACCAGGCGGAACTGGACCGGGTGATTAGCCAGGCGCGCAATATTTCCTACGTCAAAAAAGTCATCAGCCACGTCAGGGTCAAGGCACCCGGCGAAGGTGCCCCGAAAAAGGCATCGGGGTCTTAAGCGCATGAGGCCGTCGCCGCAGACCTGCCAACGCTTGAGCGCCTTTGGAAAACTGCAAGACAACGAACTGGGCCTGACCGAAACCGCGCTGATCCTGGCCGCCGCCGAAGGGCCTCGCTGCGACACGGCACCGTACGTGCGCCACCTTGAAAAACTGACCGACGACGTCGCCGCCTATGCCGGCAAAGAGGCCAACCATCCCAAACGCGGACTGGCCATGCGGGCCGAAGCGCTGCGTCAGGTGGTGGCACGGCGGTATGGCTATGGCGGCTGTGACGAAGCCTATGAAGATTTTGAATTTGGCAACCTGATCCGGGTGATTGATCGCCGCCAGGGTTTGCCCGAAGTGCTGGGGATCATTTATATCCACATCGCGCGCGCCCTGGAATGGCACATGGACGGGCTGGATTTCCCACCACGCTTTCTGGTCCGATTGGAATTTGCCGGCCAGCGTATGATCCTGGATCCCTTCGACGGTGGCATCGAACTTCAACCCAATAACCTGCGCGACCTGTACAAAGCGGTATCGGGACTGCATGTGGAAATCGCCCCCGGCCACTACGCCGCCATGAATAACCGGGCAATTCTGATTCGCTCGCGCAAGAACACCAAAGTTTTACACCTGCGCGGCGAAAATCTGGAAGCGGCACTGGACGAAATTCGCACCCTGTTGTTGTTTGCCCCGGATGTCAGCTCGCTGTGGCGCGAAGTCGGGATTTTAAGCGCCCGCCTGGACCGCGTCGATGAGGCCATAGTCGCACTGGAAGAATTTTTACGGCGCAGCGGATCTGACGCCACCCACTACCGCACATCGATCCTGCTGCAAGAACTGCGTTCGCGCCAAAACTGAGGATTCAGAAATTGAAGAAACACGTCGCCCTGCAAATGGACCCGGTCGACAGCATCGACATTGAGGCCGATTCAAGTTTTGTGTTGGGCCTGGAAGCGCAAAAGCGCGGGTATGGCCTGTATCATTACCAGCCCAAAGACCTGTCGTTTTGTGATGGCGTCCTGACCGCCCGGGCCCGGGCCCTGACGTTACGCCCGGAAACCGGCAATCATTTTGACCTGGGCACGCCAGAAAATATCGATCTTTCAAAAATCGATGTGGTGCTCATGCGCCAGGACCCGCCGTTTGACATGGGCTATATCACGGCGACCCATTTGCTGGATCATGTTCATCCTGAAACCCTGGTCGTCAACGACCCGGCGTCGGTGCGCAATGCCCCTGAAAAACTGTTCGCCACACTGTTTCCCGACCTGATGCCCCCGACCCTGATTTCAAGCGATCCCCTTGCCATCAAGGACTTTCGTGCCCGGCACAAGGACATCATCATCAAGCCCCTGTACGGCAACGGCGGGGCCGGGGTTTTTCGTTTGAAACCCGATGATGACAACGTCAACGCGCTACTGGAAATGTTCGCCGAAAAATCGAACGAACCGGTCATGGTGCAGGCCTTTCTGGCTGATGTGGTACACGGCGACAAACGCATCATCCTGATCGATGGCCAACCCGCCGGTGCCATCAACCGGGTGCCGCCCAAGGGCGAAATCCGGTCCAACATGCACGTTGGCGGCACACCCCTGCAATCCAGCATGACGGCCCGCGAACACGACATCTGTGCCGCCATCGGCCCGGAACTGAAACGCCGCGGCCTGATCTTCACCGGCATCGACGTGATCGGCGATTACCTAACGGAAATCAACGTCACCTCGCCCACGGGCTTACAGGAAATCAACCGCTTTGATGATACCTGCCTGGAAGCAAAGCTGTGGGACGCCATCGAAGCCAGGCTCGATATTTTGTGGGCGGGGCAACTGCACTAACGGGCGTGTCAGGGCGCATATACCGCCCAGATCATACGCGGCGTCGGCGCCTTGCCATGGCGAACAAACCCAGCAGTCCAGATCCAAACAACCACACCGCGGCGGGTATTGGCACGGCGGACAATTCACCAAAGCTGTAAACCGGCGGCGTTATGCCGCCGTAGTCCAGGGCGACACCATCCGTGATCGACGTTAATACGATGCCAAATGTATTGCTGAAATCACCGCCGCTGGAAGACGCCCCCCAACCATAACCCGCCAAATCAAGAGCCACGGCAATATCCAGTACGGAGCCGATGGTTGTATCAATTGTCGTCGATAAAACCCCGGTATTTACATATACGGAACTTCCAAAACCGTCATCGTCATATCGCTGAGAACTTGTGATTTCGCCCAATGCGTTCCGTGTTTTAAGATCCCAAAACTCATCGTGATAGGTGTCCTCGACATTTCCCAAGTTCATGGAGTCCGCCCAGGCACCGGCTCTGAAGTCGACCAGTTTTGGCGTATAACACCCGTCGGGAGAAGCACAATCCAGTTCAATAAACGGGTCGATAATCGTTAGCTCAGCCCCATAGGACGCCGTACCGTAGCTTCCCCAGTCCCGCGAGCCAGACGCCACATCGCCCTTTAGACGGAAGCTCAGGTTCAGGCTGACACTGTCACCAAAATTCAAACCAGCCCCGCCCCCAAGCGGTGGCGGCGCGGCTTGCACGGTGGCACTAAAGTTCGATGCACTACCGGCACGCCAAAAGACATTGTCGCCTGAATTAAACGTCCACTCAGACACCTGCGCCTTGAGCACACCAAAATCTGCCGACCCTTTCGCCGCGTTGAACGTCGGCGTTCCGGCAGGATGGGTATTCGCACTCGCGGGTCCGGTCGCGCTGGCATCTGAAAGATCATGCTGGATACCGGCGTTCCATTCCACATAAGCGTATGCAGAATTGAGCGACGCTGCAAAGCTGTTGGAGGTCGGCATTAACAGCAGGCCAGCCACGACAAGGCCGACAAGGTTTACGGGTTTGATATGTTTGAGGAATAGAGCCTTTGACATTTTCTGCCATCTCTCTCACCCCCCCCCCACGCCTTGCTTTTGGGGTACTGTATTGCCACCTCAGCCAAACGATCCGGTCCGTGCGCCCGTTCAGGGCCGGAATCCGAAACGGTGGTATCACATCATGTTGACGCTATCACATGAACCTGACCGCTTCCTGACAAGGCCCTAATTAATTTATGGGTACTTGGCGCACCCGTCGGCGACCAAAACCTTGATTCCTGTTAACACCCCGACATAAGGTTTGCTATCGAGATGCACCACTAAGCGCCAACATCGGTGGCAGACTGAAATTTGGATAGGGCCTTAACATATGGAATCACCCGACATGTGGCATTGGTTAATCTCCCTCGGTATCTTCTTCCTTATCTTCGTCTTGCCGATTGTTCTTGCCGTCGTAATGGCGCGTAAGAAGAAACGGGGCATTGCCATATGGGTTATTCTGGCGATCTTCTTCAGCTGGCTCGCCATCATTGTCCTGGCTGTTCTTGGAAAGAATGACGCCACCGAAGAATAACCAACGCCATCGTACGTGGCGGCATCGGTGTTTCGGGT
>Ga0316204_10006963_pt1 | contig 16939 bp, 17 predicted proteins | sample 6monrhotite_MG_2_FD_205661 | JGI IMG/M metagenome (GOLD analysis project Ga0316204, IMG submission 205661) | Microbial mat bacterial communities from mineral coupon in-situ incubated in ocean water Damariscotta River, Maine, United States -... | ecosystem: Environmental > Aquatic > Marine >... | reverse complement strand
CCGGCAACTTGTGCTCGAGACACTCTTTATCCCCGGTGACGAAGCGTATGCGCGCACGCCTGCGGATCGCTATGCGCGCATGCGCAACGTCTGGCTGCTACCGACAATCGCAGAACTAACGATCTGGTTGCAGCGCAGTGGCTTCAAGAACATTGAAATTGTTGACCAGTCGACCACCACGATCGCTGAACAACGCAGCACGGAATGGATGAGCTTTGATTCTCTGGCACAAGCACTCGACGAAAACGATGCTAGCAAGACGGTCGAGGGCTGGCCGGCACCACAGCGCGTGATAATGGTTGCCAACGCGCCATAGTTTCTTTAAATTCTGTCACAACAGAAACGCCGGAAACGCCCATGCAACTATCACCAGCAGTTGAGAAGTATGTGCTCCATTGGGGCGAGATGGGCACGCGCTGGGGCACCAACCGCACCGTCGCGCAAATTCAGGCTCTGTTGTATCTGTCGCCGGAGCCGCTGCGCGCAGACCAGATAGTCGAAGCCCTGTCTATTGCGCGCTCCAACGTCAGCACCAGTATTCGTGAGTTGCAGAGCTATGGACTGGTGCGCATGACGCACGTCCTGGGTGACCGTCGCGACTACTTCGAATCGCTGCACGACGTGTGGGAATTGTTTCGCGTCATTATCGAGCAGCGCAAGCAGCGCGAACTTAATCCGACCCTATCAATGTTGCGCAAAACGGCTGCAGAGGTGCTCGACGAAGACGAGACGGATCCTGTCACCAAGGAACGCATTCAAAACATGCTCAAGTTCGTCGAGACGACGAGTGACTGGTATGAACAGATTCGCGATATTCCAACGCCGACGCTTACCAAACTCATGAAGCTCGGCCAGGGGATTACGAAACTCGTTAGAAAGTAACCGCGACGCGCCCGGCTATTCTTCGTCCGCTTCTACTTCCTCGCAAACGACATTCTCACTCATCGTCGACTCCTGTTTTTGGCGCAGAAACCAGACCGACTCGGAAAGCACGCTGGCTTCAGGCCCACCGTAAACCACATCGGCCGGCCGCTTAAAATAGCCACCTGGAAAATAGATGTCGGTGTATGCGAGGCCGTTGACGCATTCGCTTTGCTGAAACTGACCTGACATCAGGTAGCCTTCGAGCGACGCAGAAGAAGACTGCCATGGAATGTTCGCATCGGTTTCGTAGCGCATCAGCCAGGTACGCTCGCCGCTACCTGGATCCGAGCGAAGAATTTTGTTGAACACGCCAATACGCTCAGTGGCCTGCCAGTCGACCAGATTACTATCCAGTATCAGCGGCGACTGAATAGTGGCGGCTGCATCCATATCGTTCAGGAACCACAGGATGACTGCACCGTCGTCAGACACCATATTGAATCCCAGGGAACCTGGCGGAACAAATACGTAACCGCCATCCGTCAAGTCAACATCTGCAAGACTGAGCTGACCAGACAAGACAAAAATTTCCAGCGCCTTGCCCGGTGACCCACCGGTTGTGCCTGACCAACCGCTCGGCAGCTCAATGCGATTGCTGACGGTACGGCTGCGCATGTCGCCGGCAAATTCCTTGGCTCTCACGCCAGGCAAACTCGCGAGGAACAGGTCTGGCAATTCATCCGCAATAACAAAAGCCGGATAAGCAGGCGCGTCGGGACTGGAAGCACAACCGACGCTAACAGCGGCAGCGATCAAGATGATCAGATTACGAATGGTATTCATGAGTTTCCCACTACTAAAAAAGCCGCCCAGAAACCTGGGCGGCATAGCAAGCAAAGATGTATCAGACCGATAATGATTCGCGTACGAATGGAGCAAGTTCCTTATTGCATCGCTGTTCTGCGTATTCATTGTCATTGGGCAGGTCGCTTCTCCGACGGCCACTTTAAGTCACGCAGGTAACCTAAAGTTTCAGCTACGTGTTGAGAGGAAGCACGTGATGCCTGCCGACCGATCATGCGTCCAGCATGGCGTCCCGCCCCACTTGCCTTCTACACCTCATCTCCGTGCGTACCGAATCGGTACCGGCAGAATGCTACTACATCTGGTATTAGATGGCGAATGATGCACAACATATGGTTATCTTTTGATCAAGCCGGTAGCATCCTCGGGTATTCATCGCAACGGATTCGATGTGACAGCTGAAATAAGTACTGACGATCGAGCGACGTATCAGAAAATTGGCTTGTTGCTGGGGCCCTTGCTTGCGCTGATCATGTTGCTGAGTGACGCCCCGGCGGGACTGGGCGAGGCGGCCTGGGCAACAGCAGCCTGCGGTGTTCTCATGGCGACATGGTGGGCCACCGAAGCTGTGCCGATAGCTGTCACTGCCCTGGTGCCGCTGGTCGCGTTCCCACTACTGGGTATCACCACCATTCAGGAGACCGCGGCGCCGTATGCCAACAAGGTGATTTTCCTGTTCCTCGGTGGCTTCATCGTCGCCTACACCATGCAACGCTGGAACCTGCACCGACGTATTGCCCTGAACGTTTTGCAGCGATTTGGCAGTAACGGCAAATCTCTTGTTGCAGGATTCATGCTTGCCAGTGCGGTGATCAGCATGTGGGTAATGAACACATCAACCACCATGATGTTACTGCCGATCGCAGTGTCTATTATTTCCGTCATCCACACGTCGGTGCATTCGCTGGACGACAAGGCGCGTGCCGACTTTCAGTATGCGCTGCTGTTGGGCGTTGCCTACGGCGCGACCATCGGTGGTATGGCCACATTGGTAGGTACGCTGCCGAACGCAATGCTCGCCGGGTTCATGCTCGAAACCTACGACACAGAAATCGACTTTGCTCGCTGGATGCTGATCGGCGTGCCGCTTGCGTTGGTAATGCTGCCACTGGCGTGGCTTGCGCTTACCCGATGGGCGTTCACGGTCGACTTCAATACCTCTAGCGAAGGTCGAGCTACGTTGAAAAAAATGCGCGATGAGCTGGGTCGTATGACGGTTCCCGAAACTCGTGTCGCCATCGTATTTGCAGTGCTCGTCGTTGCCTGGGTAGGCCGACCGATTATCTCATTGCTGCCCGGTCTGTCCGCGCTGGATGACTCCGGCATCGCGATGGCCGGCGCGATAGCGCTATTCCTGATTCCCAGCGGTGACAAGACCGACCCGCTGCTAATTCGTTGGCAGTACGTCGAGAGACTGCCCTGGAATGTGTTGCTGCTGTTCGGCGGTGGGCTCACGCTCGCCAACGCAGTAAAACAATCTGGATTGGCCGAGTGGATAGGTAGCAGCTTGCAGGGGTTCACTGCACTGCCATTGATCGGGCTCGTCATTATTGCGGCAGGCATGATCATTTTGCTCACTGAGGTCACCAGCAATACCGCCACCACGGCAACCTTCCTGCCGATTGTCGGCGCAGTCGCTGTAGCGGCGAGTATCGACCCTATTGTTCTCGCGGTGCCGGTCACTCTGGCCGCCAGCTGCGCATTCATGCTGCCTGTTGCAACCCCACCCAACGCCATCGTTTTCGGTTCTGGGATGCTGACGATCCCAAAGATGGTGCGTGCGGGCGTGCTGTTGAACCTCGCCGGTATTGTTGTCGTATCGCTGGCGGCCATCGTGCTTGCGCCGCTGGTTTTCTCCTAGGAACTCGCTATGACCGGCAATTACTCGATCGACAAGAAGAACAAGGTCCGCCAGCTGCGGGAAAAAGCCAACTACGACAGCGAGGCTGTGCATGCAGTCCTCGATGCCGGGCTGGTTGCGGCAGTCGCCTTTGTTCAGGACGGCGCGCCAGTCGTGGTGCCGATGATCTACGGTCGCGAAGGCGAAACTCTTTTTCTTCATGGCGCACGCAAGGCACGCGTCATCCGCCTGCTCGAACAAACTGCACAGGCCTGCGTAAACGTCACTTTGCTGGATGGCATTGTCTTCGCCCGTTCTGCGTTTAACTCGTCGATGAATTATCGTTCGGCAACCGTATTCGGCACCCCGACCTTGATTGAGGGCGACGACGAAAAACTGCATGCCATGCGCGTCATCAGTGAGAATACGATGCCCGGCCGCTGGGACGAACTGCGCGACTCATTGCCGCGCGAGGTCAAGATGACCGGGGTCATCGCTTTGCAAATAGAATCTGCGTCCGCGAAAATTTCCAGCGGCATGCCGGACGACGAAGACGAGGACTACGAGATTCCGATCTGGGCCGGAGTTCTACCGCTGGAAACGCGCACGACCACACTGCAGTCGGATGATCGACTTATCGATGACGTGCAAGCCAGCGCCGTCGTCCGCGCGCTGCAGAACAAGTTACTGTAGCAAACCGCTGTTTTCGGCTTCCAGGCGCAGCAGTGCGGTTTTTGTGTCGAGCCCGCCGCCGAAACCTGTCAGGTGACCGCTGCTGCCGATAACCCGATGGCACGGCACGATGATCGGGATCGGATTGCGTCCGTTTGCGGCACCGACTGCCCGCACTGCTTTTGGTCGGCCAATGCGTTTGGCGATATCACCGTAGGAAGTGGTCTCTCCATACGGAATCGTTCTGAGCTCCTCAAGCACGCGCAATTGAAACTCGGTGCCGTGCAGGCTAAGCGGCAGGTCGAACTCCTTACGCTCGCCCGCGAAATATTCCGTAAGTTGTTGCCGCGCGGCAGCGAAAGGCTGTTCGTTGTAGATCCAGGCGGGCTCCGGATCATGCCGCATCGAGCCTTCCGGAAAACCGATCAGACTGAGCGCTTCCTGATCGCCTGCGAGTAACAGATCGCCAATTGGTGTTGGCAAATAACAGTAATACATCCTTCAACCTCCAGAGTTCGACAGCGAACCCCATAACAATAGAGCAGCGTAGGAACGCCATGGCCGCCACGCTTCTGCGCGATCGCGAAGCTTCCTGATTCCTGCTGTGCCAGTTTCGCCAACTGCCTTGAGCAGCCCCAGGTCCGCCGCAGGAAATGCATCCGGATACTTGAGTGCACGCATTGCGACGTACTGGGCAGTCCAATCCCCAATTCCCTTGATCGCAGTGAGCGACGCCCTGAATTCTGCGGGGGCCTGGTCGTTGTCAAAAACCACTTTGCCGTCGCGCACGGCCCGAGCGACTCGCCGTATCGTCTCGGCTCGACTCGACACCAGGCCGATATCATTGAAGCGTGCACGTGCCAGTTTTGTTGCGGTTGGAAACAGACGATCAAGCCCCTCGCCAACTGCAAGCTGGGCAACAGTGTCCGGTATCGATACGGGCTCGCCATAGCGCCTGGCAATGCGCCCGGCCATCGTTGTGGCTGCCTTTACCGACACCTGTTGGCCCAGAATCGCGCGTACCGTCAGTTCGAATCCGTCCCATGCGCCCGGCACGCGGATGCCGGGTACGGCATGCAGTAAGTCGGCGAGCTGTGGATCCGTACCCAGTACATCCGCAATGTCGGCCGTCGGTGCGTCGAGGTCGAAGATCTCGCGAACCTTCTGCACCAGCAGGAATAAACCCTCGGTCGACACACCGTGCAAGTTGAGCCGCACATTTTTGTCGGCAATATTCGCAGCGCACTCGATAACGCCGGCTTCACCATTTAGGGAAACGGTTCGCAGATAACGTCCTGCCGACACTAACTCAACCCCGGGCGTCGCCCGCCCCTGCAGAAAACTCACAATGCCATCCCAGTCGTACGGGCTGCGCCACGGCAGTCGCACGCTAAGCACGCCCGCATTTTCTGTCTGGTTGCCGCGCCGTCCGCGCAGCTCGCGCGGTGCACGCTGATAGGTATTGCGAAACGCATCGTTGAAACGTCGTACGCTGCCATAGCCGGCCGCAGTTGAAATCTCGCGCATGGATAAGTCGGTTTGATCGATCAGACGCTTCGCAAAGTGCAGTCGTTGCGTATGCGCGATTGCCAGCGGCGATGCACCCAGGTGCTGCGCAAACAAACGCCGCAGGTGGCGGCTGGTTACACCCAGTCGAGTCGCTAGTTGCTCAATAGAACCGTCGTCCAATGCACCCTCACCAATAAGTCGCAAGCCGCGCCGCACTGTTGTCGAGGTGCCGCTCCAGGCCGGCGTACCAGGAGCACACTCGGGGCGACAGCGCAGGCACGGCCGATAGCCTGCGTCGCAGGCTGCTGCGGCACTTGGATAGAAGGAAACATTTTCTCGCTTGGGTGCGTTCGCCGGGCAAATCGGCCGACAGTAAATACCGGTCGTTCTGACGCCAACGAAGAACTGACCATCGAAACGTGAATCACGTGACAGTCGAGCCCGTTCGTATATCTCGTGTTGCTGCATGCGGCCAGTATACGCCGGCACCCGGCAAAAACTGGCCAGAATCGGACCTGTATATTAGACCCGTCGGAGCCGGCGTTATCTGTCGATACCACCGATGGTAATAGCCTTGATCTCGAGATAATCGTCGAGACCGTAAAGCGAACCTTCGCGACCCTGGCCCGACTCTTTGACGCCGCCGAAGGGTGCCATCTCATTTGAAATCATGCCCGCATTCACGCCGACAATGCCATATTCAAGGCCTTCGGAGACACGCCAGACTCGTCCAATGTCTCTGGCATAGAGGTAACTTGCCAAACCAAACTCGGTATCGTTCGCCAGTGCGATCGCCTCTTCCTCGGTCTTGAATTTATAGATTGGCGCGATCGGCCCGAATATCTCTTCACGGAACATTCGCATATCGCTGTTGACGCCAGTTAAAACCGTAGGTTCCACATAACATTCACCGAGATCCGAGCGGCCACCGCCCACAACGACCTTGGCGCCTTTCGACACAGCATCGTTGACGATTTCAATGACGTCATTGGCGGCACCTGCGTCAATAAGCGGACCAATCAGCACTCCGACCTCGGTGCCATCACCCATCTTCAAAGCGGCAGACGCGGCAGCCAGCTTCTTCGTAAATTCGTCGTGTACCTTTTCCTGAACGAGAATACGATTCGCGGATACGCACGTTTGGCCCGCGTTGCGATACTTGCATGCGATCGCACCTTCGACAGCCTGATCGATATCAGCATCATCAAAAACGATAAACGGGGCGTTGCCGCCGAGCTCCATGGAGGTTCGTTTTACCGTCGAGGCACACTGTTCCATCAATAATTTGCCGACCGCCGTCGAACCCGTGAACGAGAGCTTGCGCACCGTCGGATTGCTGGTCATTTCAGCACCGATCTCACGCGTGTTTCCGGCAACGATATTCACGACACCGGCAGGGGCGCCGGCACGCTCCAGCAATTCCACTACGGCAAACGCTGACAACGGCGTCGCGTTTGCTGGCTTGCAGACAACGGTGCATCCAGCGGCCAGCGCAGGCGCGATCTTGCGGGTCAGCATCGCACTCGGCAGATTCCAGGGCGTGATACAGGCGACGACGCCGATTGGCTGCTTGATAACAACAATGCGTTTGTCGTTCGACGGCGGCGCAATAGTATCCCCATAGATACGCTTCGCCTCTTCGGCAAACCACTCAATGTAGTTCGCGCCATAGACGACTTCCGCTCTTGCCTCAGGCAGTGGTTTGCCCTGCTCGGCGGTCATGATCTGTGCGAGGTCGTCCTGGTGCTCGATAACCAGATCGAACCAGTTTCTCAGGATAGCGGCACGTTCTTTGACGGTCTTCTGCCGCCATGTAACCAAGGCTCGACTCGCTGCCTCTATTGCGCGTTGCGTCTCGACCGTACCGCACTTGGCGATTACAGCGATGCTTGCGCCCGTTGCCGGATTGGTAACAGCAAGCGTCTCGCCGCTGTCGGCATCAACCCACTGACCATCAATGTAAGCCTGTGTTCTTAGTAACGCCTGGTCTAGTAACTGCATATCTTCACAAACTCCGTACACCGGTTTTAACTGGCTCGATAGTATGTGCCCGGAAGCCCACCGGCGCAATTTGGCGCCGGTGGGCTAGCGGTAGTCCGAACAGTTACGCTGCTGCGCTGACTCGCGCGTCCAGCCACTTCTCGAGTTCGTCTGCGCCACCAATCAGCGTGCCGTCGACAAAGACCTGCGGGTAACTGGTTGCATCAGCTACAGCTCGTAGCGTCTGATCCGTGTAGTCACGATTCAATACCAGCTCTTCGAACTCCATACCGGCATCGCGAAGCAGTCCCTTGGCCTTGGCGCAGAACGCGCAACCTGGTCGAGAGAAAACGGCGATATCGCTGGGGCGACCGGCGTTCGGATCGAGGTAAGACAACATGGTGTCAGCATCCGAAACGGAGAACGGATCGCCAGGAACGTCTGACTCTACGAACATTTTCTCAATCACACCGTCGCGCACCAGCATTGAATAACGCCAGGAGCGCTTGCCAAAGCCGAGATCCTGCTTGTCGACCAGCTGGCCCATGCCGTCCGTGAAATCACCGTTGCCGTCCGGCAAGAAGGTGACGCGATCTGCGTGCTGGCTTTGCTTCCATTCGTTCATGACGAACGCATCATTGACCGACACACAAACAACGTCATCGATACCGCGCTCTGCGAACAGCGGCTGCAGCTGGTTGAAGCGCGGCACATGTGACGACGAACAGGTCGGCGTGAATGCGCCGGGCAGCGAAAATACAACTACAGACTTGCCAGCGAAGACATCTGCGCTCGAAAGCTCTACCCATTCATGCTCTTTGCGCGTCCTGAATGTAACGTCAGGTATACGTTGCCCTTCCAAAGTGTTGCTCATTTTGTTCTCCAAGTTAGTGTCAATTTATCAAGCCAGCATGCTGCGTAGCATCCAGGCATTTTTTTCGTGAATCTGCATTCGTTGCGTTAGTAGGTCTGCGGTCGGCTGGTCATTCGCCTTTTCGGCTGACGCAAACGCCTGCCGTGCGGTACGAGCGACGCTTTCCTGCCCCAGAACCAGTTGGCGCAGCATCTCTTCTGCTGTTTCCTCGCCATTGCCGTCATCAATACTGGTCAGTTCACCAAATTCACGATACGACGCAGGGGCCCTTATGCCGAGCGCTCGAATTCGCTCCGCAATTTCATCAACCGCGGTGGCCAGCTCCGTATAGTGTGTTTCGAACATCAGGTGCAGCGTATTGAACTGCGGTCCGGTAACATTCCAGTGATAATTATGGGTCTTGAGATACAGCGTGTAGCTGTCTGCCAGCAGGCGCGACAAGTCTGCCGCTATCTGCTCACGATGTTCCGCGCTAATTCCAATATTCAATTCCATCAGTTTTATCCTCTATTTGTAGGGCAAGTGTAGTACTATCGATTTATCATTAAAAATGGTTTAATTCGATCGTATTGATCGATTTTTTCGAATATGCAATTACCCAGTACAAAACAACTACGATACTTCGTGGCCCTGGTCGAAGCCGAACACTTCGGCCGCGCCGCAGACGCGTCACATGTGTCCCAGTCCGCATTCAGCAATGCGATCAAAGAGCTGGAAAACACGCTCGATGCGCAACTCGTGGATCGCACCAACCGCCAGGTAACTATCACTGCTACCGGCCAACAGGTGGCGACCATGGCGCGCCTGGTTTTGCGCGACATGCAGGATCTGGTGGAAACGGCCAGCGGCGGTCGCCACCCCTTGTGCGGTGAGCTACGGCTCGGCGTTATCCCGACCATTGCGCCATTCTTGCTGCCGAAATTGTTGCCGAAGATTAGACGCCAGTTTCCCGAACTGAGGCTACTCCTGATTGAGGACCAGACCGAACGTATTTATCAACGCCTGATGGAAGGCGAACTGGACCTGCTGCTGCTCGCATTGCCGTGGGACATGCGTGGCGTTGAGCAGAGCACCTTGTTCAAGGACCCGTTCCGGCTGGCCTGTCGCAAGGATACGCAGCGAGTGGACCCCGAAAACTACCGCTTCAGCCGCCTCGATGCAGACAGCATCCTGCTGCTCGAAGACGGCCACTGCCTGCGCGACCACGCCCTCGCCGCGTGCAAGATTCGCAATACGCAAAAAGTACAAGCCTTTGCAGCAAGCAGTCTCTTGACGCTGGTTGAGATGGTCGATGCCGATCTTGGTATCACTTTCCTGCCGGAAATGTCGCGCAACTCCTCGTTGCTTAAGAATACCGCCGTGCAGCTACACCCTATGCCGGACAGCAGCTACCGTAATATCGGTTTAGCGTGGCGCCAGGGCAGTGGCCGAGCCGAAGAATTCGCCATGCTGGGCGCGTTTATGAAGAAACATTGCTAGGCGCTGATGAAAAAACTTGAGCTACACAGCGGACTCATTGGCGAGTAGTTCGACAGCCTTTCTCAACCAACGCGCCTTGACAATGGTTCCGGTCAGAAGCCCTGATTCGATCGTAAATTGACCACCGGTCGCCGCAACTCTTTCCTGCATGTTTCGCAGCCCGTGACCGCGAGTTTGTCGGCGTGGCTCTGCAACTCGATCATGATCGAAACCACGGCCGTCGTCGACGATAGTCAAAACAAGGCAATCCGAATCGGACTCCAATGACAAACTAATATTTGCCGCTCGCGCATGCTGCGACGAATTGCTGAGCGCCTCTTGCGTTACACGATACACGGCGATCTTCACAAAATCCGGCATATCGCATTCGTCGATACAAGTTTCGCAGCGGACCGAGATTCCAACGACGCTTTTCTCACATTCCTTGCAAAGCCACTCTAAAGCAACACAAAGGCCAAAGTCGTCAAGCATGGACGGCGCCAGGTTAGTCGAAATTCGACGCACTTCATCAACAGCACCCTTTAGCTGCCCAACAACATCATCAAATAGGGCGAGATCAAGGTCCGGAGCCTTTCTGCGCAAGACTTCCACTGCAGACTCGACCTGGTACTTGGCGGCTCCAAGTGATTGCGCAATGCCGTCATGCAGATCTGAAGCAATACGCTTGCGCTCACTCTCCTGAGCATTGATGACCTGCCGACTAAGACTCCGGTATCGGCCACTGATGTCCGCAAGTGATGATGTATCAACACCCTGACTACGAAGTAGTTTCGCGAGTTTTTTCTCGCGTTCTACGAGTGACTGATACTCTTTTCGATACTTGGTGATATCGGTAATAGTCAAGAACGCTCGGCGCTCCCGCCTATCCAATTTGATATCAGGGTCCGACATCAGAACAGTAAGATTGAGTCGCAACAATCGACCCAGCCGCTGATCATCGATCTCCCATTCAATCGAATCCCGAGAGCCCAATGAATGCCATGCTTTCTGCCATAGGTCTGAAAACCGGCATTCGCCCTGACAGGTGGGATGCAATTGATCGTGCAAGGTCGCTTGAACTCTTTGCGACACCAAAGTGAAATTCGTTCCGGCGCGACTGCGATTGACATTCACTATGCGCGCCTGACCATCGAGCAAAACGACGATCTGTGGCGCGTGTTTGACGCCTCCAACTTGTGTACTGATGTCCATTTTATTGAGTTTTCTTATTCTTATTGAAGGACTGTTTGTTTGCTGACGTAATCGTAGCAACCGCGGCTGAGGATTTAGGTGACAGAATCCTCAATCACTTATGGGACACAGGTTACATTTTTTTGTGGTGGATAACAGGCGCTCCCTTTGTCACTTGAAGCGACCGTACGAATTCCCATCGTTATGTGAAAACGGCCTATAGAAATATTGCGCTGTAGCGATCATGCATTCCGAGCGGGGCGCCAAGCGCCGATCAATTCGGTCGCCGCATTCACAGCATTTGCGCATGCTGTGAATGCGATGTTGATACCCAGAGAAGGTGTACCAATGAAGGTCGGATCTGTTTTAGATGCCAGCTACATCCATACTGGCGGCTCGGCTGGCAAGCTCATCACTCCATGGAATCTGCACGGATTGCAGCGAACCGTCTTCCTGCCCGCACGAGAACGTCGCGGTGAATTGCTCCGCCTTCTCGGCTTTGAAGTCCTGAATCTTGTCCCACGGAAACAGTAGCAGCTCGTAACGGCTCATGAAGTCCTGACGAAACAGAATGCCCTGCTCCACCACGGTCGCTCCACCAATGAACTCCTGATTGAGCGCCACCAGTTTTCCGGGCGTACTCTTGTCGCTAGCAGCTGCCGAAAAATCGTCGCCTGATACACCGAAGGAATCGCGCAGCATTGACCACACTTTCTTGCTTTCAGCGATCACATTCCTGACACCTGTCACGATTGCGACAACTGCGATCACCATAATTACGGCGCCAATAATGTAATAGACATTCTCATTCATGGTAGAAGAGTAAATAGCGTATTGATCAGCAGATCAACATTTAGCGTTGCTTATTTCGCGTCATCTACCATTTGCATGGTCTTGGCTTCGACCTCTTCAGACACCTGCATCAACGCAGGCTCGTCAGAAAGGGACGCCAGCATCTGCGCTGGCTTGATCAACCCTATCTGAGTTTTCCCCTTATCCGTAAACACGGATATCCGGCAAGGAAGCGCCATGTTCAAGCGCATGTCTGCGGACAGGACTTTTGCGGCCTGCCCTGGATTACAAACTTCGAAGACCTTGCACTGCTCCTCAAAGGCAATTCCCTTGCTACGCAGAGTGGTACCCAGGTCGTGGACATGCAGCACGCCAAACCCGTGCGCCTGTACCGCCGCATCCAGATCCGTAGCTGCCTGCTCAAAGGACTTATCTGTTTCAACAATGTAGTACATATCCATAGCTACCAACGATCCGCCAAGTCACCACTATTGCGCAATACGTACATACCAGCAGCGCCAGAAGTGAAGATATTTCCACGGGTGTCAACCAGCACCTCCTGCGTAATGGAGATAGGCATGTAGCCCGATTGGGAACGCTTCGGCGTTTTTGGATCGGCCGGCAGGAACCAGCCTACTTCCTTGGGTAAGCGCGGCTCCGCAATATCGTAAACGCGCACGCCAGCATTGAAGTAAGCGAGATGGATAAGATCGTTCGGCTGCATGACATCCTGATTATGAATTTCATTACTCATGTTATGCGGACCAAAGCGCCCCGGTCGATCGCAAAAATTGTCCCAGGCAAAACCCTCCGGCACTTCCGGAATCGGGAAGGTCGACATCATGTAGGGTTTCGTTGGGTCAGCGTTTTGCACCATGATGTTCGCGGAGATGGATTCCTTGCACTGTGGCTTTTTCGGTTCACCAACGACATAGACCAGACCGCGATCCCAATAGGGAATTACCGAGTGCACTGACTGGGTAACGTTGTTCACGAACGGCGGAACGATCTGTAGCCGGCCAATCACTGTCGGGTTCGACTTATCGCTGATGTCCAGCGAGACCATATCTGGCGTAAAACCGAGCACGGCGGTGTTGCCGTCGGGACTGATGATGGCAGGTCCGTGAAAGCTCGGAATTACACCGTCCTCACGCTCCTCGCCCAAACGCTGACCGTACTGTGCCCATTTGCCAACTTCCTTCGGGTTTTTGGGGTCGCGAACATCGAGAATCTTGAGGATTTGGGCGCGGTAACCCGGCGCGCTGGCAGACAGGTAAGCAAAACCGTCGTGCAGAATATTGCGGTGTACGCCATACGCACCGGTTTCCCAGTGCGAAAGCTCGACCGGATTGACCGGGTCACTGATGTCGAATAACAGCACACCTTCGTATTTCAGCTTGTCTTCCGGAATCTCCTCGGGCTGAAACGCGGCCATGAAGTTGATGGCATTTTGCGTATCGTACTGGGTCAGCTCCCGCGATAGACCGACCATTAGCAGATCACCCTGAGAGGTAATCTGGCCCATGTTGCCGTCCATCGGATAGTCGATCTGCTTGACGACCGTTGGGTTGCTTGGATCGGTTACATCAACAATCTTCAGCGCAGGTGCGAGAATAGGTCCCTGACCCTCCTGGGTTTTCTGCACGGGCATGTAGATATACCAACGACCCGCATGCTCTTTGATGGTGAGCTTGCCGGAATAGCGGTCTTGATAGTCCAGGAATCCTATCGGCTCGACGTTATGCGCCTGCCAGCCTTCTGGAATCGGGTCAGCAATGGCGCTGACAGGCAGTATCAGCAGAAGCCCGAAGCAGCTCCTCTTAACGGTCGCAATGCTCAGCTTGATCATCTTACTCACCCCTTGTTTTTTTCGCGTAAATGATCTTATCACGATAAATGTCGATTATTTTGCAGGGCGAGCTGCGATAGTCTCTCTTGAAACGAAAAGCTGGAAAACTATCCTCGGCCAGACACCGTCACTGCCGCTTGTCCACAAAACTGGAAAGGTCATCAACTACGTTCTCCGCTTCTGCAACCTGGTTATGCAGCGTATTTCGTAGAATCGATACGGTACTCAGCCAATAATTTGGAGATGTGAGAATCTCAGGATTTGCACGAAGCTCGGCAATGACCTCAGGGCCTTGGTCACCGTTTCACGGAAGCGCGGAAGATCAGAGGATATTTTTCTGGCCTGCTCACTCACATCTGCGATTTTCCAGGGTTTAGGCAGGAGCGCATGCACTCATGTGTTGTCGAGGACAGGTATTTCCTCGGTAACGAAGAATACGGTCCGGGACATGTCGGCGAAACGAGCCTCATCGGGCTGGATATCCTTTTGGTAATCCGGATCGTTGAAGAAGGCGTCCTTGTCTTCGACGCTGTCAAACCAAATCTCAGCCGTACCGTCGAACGCAACCTCATCCTGCTGATATTCATCCTGCAAGGTGTGGCATTGCACATACTTCCGAATGTAGCGTTTCGTCGCGGGATTTTCCTTCACCAAATGAGCGTGTTGCCTACGCCAATGGTCCTGGAACTTTTCAACGGTCATATCCGGGCGCCTGTGAATGGCGACAATCAGTTTAATCATGAGCTACCCTTTACTAACGGCTTCGCAGGCGATATCGCTTTGGGTCACCTGCAGTCTGCCAGTAGTTTAACACCTGGGCGGCCGCTTCCGAGTGCATACCAGCCGCTCGCCAGATTCGCCTATCTACACGATCTAGGAGAAGAAAGTTGTACATATTTTGGGTCGAGTAGAGCGTAGAGCGCCTCACTGTGGAGGCGCTTGGACGCAAGGAATATGGTGCCGGCACCAAGAGTCGAACTCGGGACCTACTGATTACAAATCAGTTGCTCTACCAACTGAGCTATGCCGGCTTGCATTCGTAAATCGAACGGTGGCGAATTATTCGCTTTTCCGACCGGCCTGACAAGGGCCTGAGTCAATGATTATTGCTGCTGCGGACAAGTCGCCGCGTCCCGCAGCAACACCTTGGACTCGCCGTACTTCTCGATCATGGCGCCCGCGCCTTTGCCTGGCGGCAGACCGATATCCACGAAAAACATGGTGCCTTCGCGAGTTTTGGGCGTTATATCGGCGGGCAAATCCAGTGATTTGGCCTGTAATTCAACTTTCTCGGCGCGCTCAACATCGCCGAATAACCCCAGTGAGATATACAAACCCTCTTCCTCACTCGAGACAAGATAGGCATCTGACAAGCCCCCATCGTGCAGTTTTTTGAGCATGTCGTTGGCCGTCAGGTTATCGGCGATATTTCGTATTTGCACCCAATGACCAACAAATATCTCGCCATGGGTTGAGCGAAGCGCAGTCCGCATACCCTCGCCTGCGTATTCTGTGAGCGCTGTGTCAGCATCCGTATTCCCCCGGAATGGGCCAATCGACACACAGGACCTCCCAACCACGGCTTCCAGATCGGATGGCTCACCCGAGCCCAGCACGGTGCCCACGCTTGCAGCCATATTCGCGTCGTGGCCGGTAGACACCGCCAGCGGCGGCCCCAGCTCGGCCTCGGAGACCACAGCTACGCCAGCTTCCTCATTGTTGCTGACGAAGGTCCCCCACACGAAATAGAGGATATTCGCGAGCAACAACAGCAGTAGCAAATTTCTCATCAACAATTATCCGGCGAGTACGCGAAGCATTCTCGTTGTATTTAGCCGTTCAGTCCAGCAAGGATGATGGACCCCGATACGACCCGTATTTTGGCGCCTCCGGTTTCGACCAGCAAGGCGCCATCGTTATCGACACCCGCGGCCGCCCCGGAGATTTGCTGATCCGGGAGGTCGACAATGATCTCGCGTTGCCGGAGCCAATCGTGGTTTGCCCAGGCTTCGGCAAAGCCAACAAAGCCCAGCGCGGCGAACTTCCTCATTACACTGCATAGCTCATCGACCACGGCCGCGGCTATTGTTGCCCGCCCGGGAACGCTGTCGCAAATACTCGCAACGTCAACAATGCGGCGAGCCCAGTCTGACTCGATGCGGGTTTCTGCATCTTCGGGCAGGTCGATATTCAAGCCTATTCCAGTGACAACCGTGACCCCTTCAGTCGCACGCGATTGAAGTTCGGTCAGGATCCCGCCCAGCTTGCCGTCCAGAGCAACAATGTCGTTTGGCCATTTTAGACTGACGCCATCGACGTTGAGCTTGTGCAGGGCCGCTATAACGCCGACGCCAATCGCCAATGTGAGGCTCGGCAGCTGCTCGGGCGGCTCTTCGAAAGAATAGGCAAATGACATATACAAGCCGGCACCCGGTGGCGAGACCCAGCGCCGCTGGTGACGTCCGCGGCCTGACGTTTGGTGGTCCGCAATCGCTACCCGAAAACGGCCGGCCGCCGGGGCCGTTTGCGACATCAGATAGGTGTTCGTCGAAGCGACACTACCGAAGACCTCTAGCTCATCCAGCCTCGATCTGGTTTCTGCCGTCAGCGACCTGCGAACCAGGCTCGCGTCAAGGCTGCTCATCTTCGCCAGCTGCGCGCTTGCGTCCGAAAAGCATAAGCCCGGTATTGCGGTGCTCCGTGCCCGCCCGCATCCGCTGAATATTCGAGCGATGCCAATAGACGATGAAGGCAGCCATGACCGCGCAGTAGACAAACAGAGGCTGCTCAACTGGCAGCATCGTCAGCCCAACCCATACCGGTAACGCTACCGCTGCCGCCATCGTGGCCAAACCAACATAGCCACTGAGCAGCAGGACTGCCGCCCAGATCACCAGCAGAGGAATAATCAAGGTCGCACCAAGAATCGTAAGCGTGCCAACGTACGTCGCTGCACCCTTGCCACCCTGGAAGCGGTGATAAATTGGCCAGACATGACCAAAAATCGCAGCCGTCGCGCAACTTAGGGTGAGCCAGGTTCTCGACA
>Ga0316204_10006960_pt1 | contig 16944 bp, 16 predicted proteins | sample 6monrhotite_MG_2_FD_205661 | JGI IMG/M metagenome (GOLD analysis project Ga0316204, IMG submission 205661) | Microbial mat bacterial communities from mineral coupon in-situ incubated in ocean water Damariscotta River, Maine, United States -... | ecosystem: Environmental > Aquatic > Marine >... | reverse complement strand
CTGTTGGAGCCTCATTGGCAAATGCCCTAAGCTTTCAATTTAAGGACTTAGACCACTATATCGAGCAAGCTGAAGGTAGTTCCATCACGGAATTATTTAAGGAAAAAGGAGAAATTTATTTCCGAAAAAAGGAAGGAGCTTACCTATCACAACTCCTTTCGGTATCACAAAAATTAGTGCTGGCGACAGGCGGTGGAACTCCTTGTTATGGAACCATTGCAACCGATTTGAAAAACGATCCAAACGTGGTGACTGTGTATCTAAAACATTCGCTTGATCAACTTACAACACGTTTATATGCAGAAAAAAGTACTAGACCACTCATTGCTCATTTGGAAACCGAGGAATTACTCAATGATTTTATCCGTAAACACTTATTTGAACGATCATTTTATTACAACCAAGCTTCGATAGTGTTGGATTGCGATGGGCAAACGCCAGATCAAATTGTTGAAAAAATACTCTTAGAATTATTCTAGAATTGCCATGCACTGGCTTTTATCGAAAACAACAGATACATTTTCGCTAAGGGAAGTGGATAATGAAATGCCCTTAAAATCAGCTTTCACAGGATATTTTTTATGGTTGCGATCCACTAAAACGGCCGTTTTAAACTGCTTCAGAGGAATTTGAAGAAAGTGCTTTACGCCATAAATTAAGGTGGTTCCTGTAGATAAAACATCGTCAACCAATACGAGCGATTTGTTTTCAAGGGCCGAAAGTTCTAAGGAAGTTTTAATAGGGTTGGTAGGCTTCTTTTTGTCAATATGCACTTCGCAAAGGGTCACTGTAATAGGGGAGATCTTCTCCACTTCAGCCTTAATTTTCTTTGCCAACAAATACCCGTTCTGTTTGATCCCGGCCATAATGACCTCCTTCTCATTTACGTTGGTCTCGTACACTTGATAGGCCATACGCTTAATCTTGTGCTTTACTTGTTTGTTGGAAAGGATAATGGTGGGTTCCTGCATAATGATTTACTTAATGGATTAGGCTATGGCTTGCTAGTACAAAACAAATATACGAAATCAGATTGCTCAGATTATTTATTTCTGAAGGAACTAATGCCATCATTTGCCAAGTCATTCTTCCTCTTGCCCCTCAGCAAAACCTTCTAAATCACGCCGGTCCTTTTTGGTAGGTCGACCAACCCCTTTTTTACGGTAATAACTTTTAGCATATTTAAGCATTTCATCATTCTCGAACGCCGCCTTAGGTGTGGTGTCTGTGCGGTAAAGCCCGACCAATTTTGCACCTACGCGATTGGGTGGGATTTCGATGACCTCCAAGGTGTAGTTAATCTGGTTTTTTCGAACTAGAATTTGATCCGACGGAAATACCTCTCGAGAGGGTTTTACAGCGGCGCCATTAACCCTTACACTCCCTTTCTTGCATGCAGTAGTTGCTATATTCCTTGTTTTGAAATAGCGAGTACACCAAAGATATTTATCAATCCTCATAACAATGGACTTAAAAACGCGTTAAATTGATTACAAAAGTAGCGGAAAATTGTATCTTGCGCCATCAATAAATCGAAGATGAAGAAAGTTTTTATTCTACTGCCAATCTTGTTTGCTTCCTTATTTTTACTGAACTCATGTGGAAATGATGATGCGGAAGCAACTAACTTCGTCCCTGCAAGGGATAGGGGAGAGGAAGCTCCGCTATCGACAGCAATTATCGAGGCATATTTGGAGACACATTTTTATAATTATGAAGAGTTTGAGAATCCTCCAGCAGGATTCGATTTTCGGATTGTTTTTGATACCATTGCTGGTGACAATGCAGATAAAATTGCCTTGATTACACAAGTGGATTCGAAAATGGTTGTAGATCGTGTGGCTGATGGATTGGACTATAAGTTGTACTATTTGAATGTGCAGCAAGGTGGTGGAGATAAGAAACCTAACTTTCCAGATGTGGCTACGGTCACATATGAAGGGCTGTGGATCAATGAAGAAATAAAAACCATTAGCTATACCAAGTTGTTTGACGGTTCGGTTGTTCCAGTTAGTTTTGATATGACAGCCATCGTAAATGGACTTCAAGATGCTTTGATAGAATTTAATGTTGCTGAAGATGTTATTGTAAATGGTGATGGAACTTTAGAGGCTGTAAACCCCGGGCAAGGTGCGGTGTTTATGCCAGCTGGTTTAGGATACTACGTAAACCCGCCGGCTGGTTCTGGTATTCCAATTTACTCGCAACTTATTTTTACGTTTAGCTTATTTGGATCTGTAGAAGGAGATCAAGACAATGATGGAATTCCTTCCTTCATGGAAGATTTGAATAGCAATAAATTAGAAGAAGATGATGATACGGACGGCGATGGTATTCCCAACTATACTGATCCAGATGACGATAACGACGGAAGGCCTACTTCGGAAGAAATAGAAATAGACGCCGAAGGTAATATTACCTTTCCAGATTCAGACGGAGATGGTAGAGTGGATTACTTAGACGACGACAGCTAGCACTAAGCTTTGTATTGAATAAAAAAACCTCGGAAATTCCGAGGTTTTTTTATTCAATACAAAGAACGAACGATTACTTTCTGCTGACCACCTTCTTGGCAGCTTTTACAATTGCCTCGGCGTTCAGACCATATTTTTCCATTAATTGCTCTGGTGTTCCAGATTCTCCAAAGGTGTCATTTGTTGCAACGAATTCTTGAGGACACGGTGCGTTTAAGGCCAATACTCTTGCGACGCTTTCTCCTAATCCACCCAGGTAGTTATGTTCTTCCGCGGTAACAACACATCCTGTCTTCGCAACACTGGCTAAAATGGCAGCATCGTCTAAAGGTTTGATCGTATGTATGTTCACCACGTCTGCGGAGATACCACCTTCCTGTAGTTGCTCTGCTGCCTGCAATGCTTCCCATACCAAATGCCCAGTTGCCACAATCGTAACGTCTGTGCCTTCTTGTAAATGAATGGCTTTGCCAATTTCAAACTGTTGGTCTTCCGGAGTAAAGTTAGCTACTTTCGGTCTTCCAAAACGAAGGTAAACCGGTCCTTCGTGTGCCGCAATAGCAATGGTAGCTGCCTTCGTTTGATTGTAATCACAGGTATTAATCACTGTCATTCCAGGCAACATTTTCATCAAGCCTAAATCCTCTAAAATTTGATGTGTAGCTCCGTCTTCCCCCAAAGTTACACCGGCGTGAGAAGCACATATTTTTACATTTTTATGGCTATAAGCAACGCTTTGACGAATTTGATCGTACACCCGACCTGTCGAAAAGTTAGCGAAAGTTCCTGTAAATGGAATTTTACCTCCAATGGTCATTCCTGCCGCCATTCCAATCATGTTGGCTTCAGCAATTCCTACCTGAAAAAATCGCTCTGGGTGATTTGCTTTGAACTCGTCCATTTTCAACGATCCCGTCAAATCTGCACATAGTGCTACTACATTAGGATTGGTTTGCCCTAATTCGGTAAGTCCGGCTCCAAATCCGGAGCGCGTATCTTTTTTACCTGAATCTATATATTTTTTCATGCTACTCTTTTAAACTATTGAATAATTATTTTAAAGCTTCACAACTAGTAGTCTCCTAAAGTTTCAGCGTTTTGAGCCAGAGCTACTGCCAATTGCTCGTCATTCGGTGCTTTTCCATGCCAAGCATGTGTATGCATCATAAAGTCTACGCCATTACCCATGACCGTGTGAAGTAAAACACAAACAGGTTTCCCATGGCCAGTTTTTGATTTGGCGACTTTCAAACCGCTAATCACTGCCTCCAGATTATTACCTTCCTCAATGTCCATCACATCCCAGCCAAAAGCTTCAAATTTCGCTTTCAAATTCCCCATGGGAAGCACGGCATCTAGCGAACCATCAATTTGTTGGCCGTTATAATCTACCGTCACAATCAAGTTGTCTACTTTATTTCCTGCAGCGTACATAATGGCTTCCCAGTTTTGTCCTTCCTGAAGTTCACCATCACCGCAAAGTGCATACACCAAATGGGTATCATTGTTTAACTTTTTGCTGCTTGCTGCTCCAATGGCAACGGAAATACCTTGTCCTAAAGATCCAGAAGCAATGCGGATACCTGGCAGCCCCTCGTGGGTGGTTGGGTGCCCTTGCAAACGAGAATTAATCAGCCGAAAGGTGTTTAACTCGTCCACCGGAAAATAACCGGATCGTGCCAAAACACTATAAAATACAGGAGAGATGTGACCGTTGGACAAAAAGAAAATGTCTTCGTCTTTTCCGTTCATATCAAATCCTTCCTTTCGATCCATCAGTTCTTGAAATAGTGCAACAAAAAATTCAGCACAACCAAGTGATCCTCCAGGGTGACCTGAATTTACTTTGTGCACCTGTCTTAAAATATCCCTGCGCACTTGAGTGACGAGGTCGTTTAGGTAGTTAATATCTGGCATAAAATATGTGATTTTTTCAGAGTCAAAAGTAAGCTATTCCTCAGGTGCTTCAAAGAAGAAAATAGCCCACTTATTAACGATTTATGTGTTTTAGTTAACAGACTTGTTTTTCTGCTGAAAATAATCTTGTATCGTTAAAATTTCAATTCGAATCCAAATTTTAAATGGGCGCAGCATTTCTTTTTTCAGAAGGGAAGAAAAATAAAACTACTTTTAAAAGAGATGACTCTTAGAAATTAAATACTAACATTTCTTTATTACTCATGCAGAGAATTCCTCCTATCTTTGCTTCCCATAAAGCAGAAACTTGATGCAATTTAAACTGGAAGCAACCGATGCGGTTAGTAAAGCACGCGCAGGAACCATTACATTAGATCACGGAACTATTGAGACTCCTATTTTTATGCCGGTTGGTACGGTGGGTACCGTGAAAGGAGTGCATCAACGTGAACTTACCGATGAAATTAATCCAGACATTATTTTAGGAAATACCTATCATTTGTATTTGCGACCTCAAATTGATATCCTCGAGAAAGCAGGTGGTTTGCATAAATTTATGAATTGGGATCGAAACATCCTCACTGATAGCGGTGGTTATCAAGTCTATTCCCTTTCCGCCAATCGGAAGATCAAAGAAGAAGGAGTGAAGTTTAAATCGCACATCGACGGAAGCTTTCATTTTTTTACTCCTGAAAACGTCATGGAAATCCAAAGATCCATAGGAGCGGATATTATCATGGCTTTCGATGAATGTACACCCTATCCATGCGATTACAACTATGCGAAGCGATCGATGCATATGACACATCGGTGGCTGGATCGATGCATCAATCATTTGGAGAAGACTCCTTTTAAATACGGTTATGAACAAACTTTCTTCCCAATCGTTCAGGGAAGTACCTTCAAAGATCTAAGAAAGCAATCTGCTGAATACATCGCTTCGACAGGCGCAGCTGGTAATGCTATTGGAGGATTGTCTGTTGGGGAGCCGGCGGAGGAAATGTATGCCATGACTGAAGTGGTTACAGAAATCCTTCCAGAAGACAAGCCTCGCTACCTCATGGGTGTGGGAACCCCAATTAATATTTTGGAAAACATCGCCTTGGGGATTGATATGTTTGATTGTGTCATGCCCACACGAAATGGACGAAATGGGATGCTATTTACGGCGCACGGAACCATCAATATTAAAAATAAAAAATGGGCAGACGATTTCTCCGCCATTGATGAAATGGACATCACTTGGGTAGACACCGCCTATAGTAAAGCCTACCTTCGTCATCTATTTACCGTAAATGAAATGTTGGGACGTCAAATCGCTACCATCCATAATTTAGGCTTTTACCTCTGGTTGGTTCGTGAGGCAAGAAAACATATCTTAGCTGGTGATTTCGCCACTTGGAAAAGCCAAATGGTGAAACAAATGGACAAACGTTTATAATGCTTAGCATACTAGATCGTTACATATTAAAAAAATACCTGGGGACCTTTATCTTGTTGCTTCTGCTGTTCATCCCTATTGGGATTACCGTAAATCTAGCGGAAAAGATTGATAAGATGCTGGACAACAAGGTTCCATTGGTGGATATCCTTTTGTACTACCTAGATTTCACAATTTATTTCGCTAACCTACTCTTCCCCTTATTTTTATTCTTGTCTGTGATTTGGTTTACTTCCAAACTCGCTAACAACACCGAAATCATTGCGTTTTTGAGTAGCGGCGTTTCCTATTACCGATTCCTGCGACCCTATCTCATTGGTGCCACCATCGTTTGCTTTGGGGCGTTTATTTTAGGTAATTACCTCGCACCTGTTGCGAGCAAGGGATATAATGAATTTATCTACAACAAGCTGAGTAAGGGAAAAAAAGCCAGAGATCAAAGTAATGTGTACCGACAAATTAATGACAATGAGTTTATTTATGTTAGTTATTTCAATGTCAAAGAAAATTCGGGGAATAACTTCACTTTAGAGCATTTTGAAGGAAATCAAATGACCTTTAAAATTTCAGCAAACCGAATCAAATACAACGAAAAGGACAGCACCTATTCACTCTACCAATACTCCCATAGATATATTGGAGCTGAAGGAGATTCCATAGTGAACATTTCAAGAAAGGATACCCTTTTTAGCTTTGAATTGGAAGACTTAACCCCCGTAAAATATATTGCTGAGACGTTAAATTTCAATCAGCTGAACGCCTTCATTAAGCGAGAAAAGGCTAAAGGTTCCAATTACATCAACCGCTACGAAGTGGTGCGTTACAAACGGTGGAGCCTGCCTGTTTCTGCCTATATTTTGACCATTATTGCCGTTGCAGTTTCTTCGGTGCGACGCAGAGGAGGTATGGGTGTTAATTTGGCCATAGGTATTGCCATTGGTATGGTCTTTATATTTTTCGATAAAATATTCGGAACCATGGCAGAACAAAGTAGTTTTTCTCCTTTAGTAGCTACATGGTTTCCAAACTTTGTATTCGGATTTCTAGCGATTTACCTTTTGAGAAATGCAAAAAGATAAGTTCGTTCATCACGCGCACCTTCATTTATTGGTGTTTATAGGAGGCTTCACAGCCATCCTAGGAAAACTCATCTCTATTGATGCCCTACCACTTGTTTGGTATCGCATGGGTATTGCAACGGTGTTAATTTTGGCTTTTTTAAAATTGAAGAAGATCTCGGCGCGGTTTACTAAAAGAACCATTGCGAGTTTTTGTTTGGTAGGATTTGTGATCGCCATGCATTGGATTTGCTTTTTCTGGGCCATTAAAGTCTCCAACGTGTCTATTACCTTGGCGGTTATCTCGAGCGGAGCTTTCTTCGCTTCCTTTTTAGAACCTATATTTTTTAAACGACGCATTTATTGGTATGAGGTTTTCTTCGGAATTATTGCCATACTAGGGCTTTACGTAATTTTCCGAATCGAAACAGAATACATCGCAGGAATTTTATTGTCTTTGTCTTCAGCATTCTTTGGCGGGCTCTTTTCGGTCGTCAATGGCAAGTTTACACAAATGCATAACCCCGTGGCCATCTCTTTATACGAAATGCTAGCTGGCTTTTTATTTATATCTGTTTTCTTGTTAGTTACCGGCGAGTTTTCTCCCGGTTTCTTTGCGATACCGCTATCAGATTGGATCTACCTGTTTATCCTAGCTTCCGTCTGTACTGCCTATGCGTTTATTGCCGCGGTACATTTAATGAAATGGATAAGTCCCTATACCGTGATGTTGTCCTATAATATGGAGCCTGTGTATGGTATTATTCTCGCGCTTTTATTTTTTAGTGAAACGGAACAAATGAGCCCTCAATTCTATTATGGAGCCTTGATTATCCTTAGCACCGTGATAGCAAATGGATTAGTGAAGCGATATCTTGAAAGAAAAAATAAACGAATTGAGCCTAGCTAAAAACAAAGTTTTATCTTTGTCGGACTGACCAAAAACAAATGTATATTCAACCTTATGGAATATCTTGAATTTGAATTACCAATAAAAGAATTACAGGAACAATACGAAAAGGCTTGTCTTATTGGAGAAGAAAGCGATGTGGATGTGACCAATACCTGTAAGCAAATAGAGAAGAAACTTAACGAGACTAAAAAGGAGATTTATAAAAATTTAACTCCGTGGCAACGTGTGCAATTATCGCGTCACCCTAATCGTCCCTATACCTTGGATTATATCAATGCCATTTGTGGGGATTCTTTTTTAGAGCTCCACGGGGATCGCAGCTTTAAGGATGACAAAGCGATGATTGGAGGACTTGGAAAGATTGGTGATCAAAGTTATATGTTCATCGGCCAACAAAAAGGATACAATACCAAAACACGCCAATACAGAAACTTTGGGATGGCAAATCCTGAAGGATACCGAAAAGCACTTCGTTTGATGAAGTCTGCAGAGAAGTTTAATGTACCTGTAGTCACCTTAATAGACACGCCAGGTGCCTATCCAGGATTGGAAGCAGAGGAACGTGGACAAGGAGAGGCCATTGCCAGAAATATTTTGGAAATGACGCGACTTAAAGTGCCCATCATTGTGGTAATCATTGGTGAAGGGGCCAGTGGGGGAGCACTCGGAATAGGAGTTGGCGATAGAGTACTTATGTTAGAAAACACCTGGTATTCGGTGATTTCTCCTGAAAGTTGTTCTTCCATCCTTTGGAGAAGCTGGGAGTTTAAAGAACAGGCAGCCGCGGCCTTGAAATTGACCGCAACCGATATGAAAAAATTAAGTTTAATCGACCAAATTGTGAAGGAACCTCTGGGAGGTGCCCATAGCGATCGCGAAAAGACATTTTTTGAAGTGGCGAAGTCAATTTCGAAAGTTTATACCGAATTAAAAGACTTATCACCAAAAGAATTAGTGAAAACGCGTATGGATAAATACGCTGAAATGGGAGTGTTCAAAGGATAGTTTCAGCAATACCAAGTCTTTACAAAATCCAGTGATATTCTATTGGATTTTTTCTACCTTTATTAACATGTTATCTTGAGTTGTTAACAAACTAGGGTGAATATTACAGCCCTTGCTTTGTATACGTTCTTTTAACAATTTATTTACTTTCGTTTCATGGAATCAATTAAACCTCGCAGCCAATATAGCACCAGAACTTCTCAGGTGATTTCTCTTGAGAAGGGAAAAATACCACCACAAGCAACTGATTTAGAGGAAGTTGTATTGGGAGCTATGATGATTGACAAAAAAGGAGTGGATGAGGTGATTGATATCCTGCACCCTGAAGCCTTCTATAAAGAAGCCCACAAACTCATATTTGAAGCCATTTTCTATTTGTTCGAAAATAGCGAGCCTGTTGACTTATTAACTGTTTCCTCTAGACTTAAAAAGGAGAAAAAACTGGATGCCGTTGGAGGTGAGTTTTATTTGATCCAATTAACGCAAAAAGTGTCGTCCTCTGCCCATATTGAATTTCATGCTCGGATCATCCTTCAAAAATTTATTCAGCGAAGCTTAATTAAAATTTCTAGTGAGATTATAGAAGAGTCCTATGACGAAGGAACAGACGTTTTCGATTTATTAGATAATGCGGAAGCCAAGTTATATGAGATAACCCAAGGAAATATCAAACGCTCTTCCGAATCTGCTCAGAATTTGGTAATTCAAGCAAAGAAACGAATTGAAGAAATTGCTAACAAAGAAGGTCTTTCTGGTATCCCCTCAGGCTTTACCGAAGTAGATAAATTGACTTCTGGATGGCAACCCAGTGATTTAATTATCATTGCGGCTCGTCCTGGTATGGGAAAAACAGCACTGACATTGTCCATGGCGAGAAATATGGCCGTGGAGCATAATGTTCCTGTTGCGTTTTTCTCTTGTGAGATGTCTTCTGTACAGTTAATTACGCGATTGATTTCTTCGGAAACAGGACTCTCTTCAGAAAAACTAAGAACAGGTAACCTCGAAAAACACGAATGGGAACAACTCAACGTGAAAGTAAAAGGACTTGAAAAAGCACCCTTATTTATTGATGACACCCCATCCTTGTCCATTTTCGACCTCAGAGCGAAGGCACGCCGATTGGCATCACAGCACGGCATCAAAATGATTATGATTGATTACCTGCAGTTAATGACGGCAGGTGGAAGTCAGAAGGGAGGAAATAGAGAGCAAGAAATCTCTACCATTTCCAGAAACTTAAAAGCCTTAGCAAAAGAATTAAATGTTCCTGTGATTGCACTTTCGCAATTGTCACGTGCCGTTGAGACACGTGGCGGAAGCAAACGTCCATTGTTAAGTGATTTGAGAGAATCTGGTGCGATTGAGCAGGATGCTGATATTGTATCTTTTATCTATCGTCCCGAATACTACAAAATTGATGAGTGGGATGATGAAGAACGAACCCCTACGGCAGGTCAAGGTGAGTTTATCGTCGCAAAACACCGTAACGGTGGCTTGGACGAAATACGGTTGAAGTTCGTTGGACACCTCGGTCGCTTCGAAAACTTGGAAACTTTTGATTTTACAAGCGAATTTCATTCTCGAATGAACGACGCTGCTAATGATGATACTTTTAAAACAGATCATTTACCATCTGCAGATGAAGCCTTTGGTAGTTCCATGAACGACGATCCAGCGCCCGATGGTGATGATGGAATTCCATTCTAAAAACCACGCTGCTTTCTTTTTATCTTTTATTTAAAACTTTGGCTCAACTTTTGTCATTATCTTAGCATGATGACGCGATTGATACTCTTTTTATTTGCCCTCTGCTTTTCTATGCAGAGTTTTGCTTCTTATATTTTAATTCCAATGGATGCCGACGATCAAGCCGAGCATTTAAAGGCTTACGGAATTACCTACTGGACCTTGGAACGCCAATTGAAAGCGAAATGGCTACTGAATTATCGCGGAGGTTCATTTTTATTGCCAGATGCCGCTGATATTCGGAAGGAATGTCAAATTCGAGGGGTTTCTTTTGAAGTGATTAGTGATGTCCAAGCCAACCAAATTTTGGAAGAGATTAGTAGTCCATCGCAAAATATGGAAGCCGTAGTCCTGGAAAAAGCACCGAAGATTGCCGTCTATTCACCAAAGGGAAACCAGCCCTGGGACGATGCCGTAACTATGGTCTTGACCTATGCCGAAATTCCCTATGAAGTCATCTATGACGAAGAAGTTTTGAGCGATCAATTGCTCTTATACGATTGGTTGCACCTGCACCATGAGGATTTTACGGGTCAGTATGGGAAGTTCTATCGCGCTTATAGAGCGGCTCCCTGGTATATTAAGAATAAGAGAGATTCGGAAGCTTTGGCGGCTAAATTAGGATACAGTAAAGTTTCAGAAGCAAAAAGAGACGTCGCACTAAAAATTAGAGATTATGTGGTGGGCGGCGGATTTATGTTCGCGATGTGCAGTGCCACGGATAGTTTCGACATTGCCTTAGCTGCGGAAGGCGTTGATATTTGTGAACCGATGTTTGATGGCGATCCAAGTGAGTCTGGGTATCAGAGCAAAATTGATTTTAACCGGACTTTCGCTTTTAAAGAGTTCCAGTTAGAGCGTAGCCCGATGGTCTATGAGTTTTCTTCCATCGATATGACCACCAAAAGAAGAATCACTAAGGAAATAGATTATTTCTCCTTAATGGATTATTCAGCTAAATGGGATCCCATTCCTTGCATGTTGGTCCAAAACCATACCTCTTTGGTGAAGGCATTCATGGGGCAAACTACTGCCTTTGATCGCAGTACGGTAAAGGCGAATGTACTAGTGATGGGTGAGAACAAATCCAACGGCGAGGCACGTTATATTCACGGGATTCGAGGAAAAGGTTTCTTTACCTTTTATGGTGGCCACGACCCTGAAGATTACCAACATAGAGTAGGGGATGCCAAAACAGAATTAGCGTTACACCCTAACTCGCCAGGATATCGGCTGATATTGAATAATGTGTTGTTTCCAGCTGCCAAGAAAAAGAAGCAGAAAACTTGATACAACCTTAAGTTAATCCCAGAAATTCATGGATGCATGAATAAAAAGTTTAGCAATTACCTTACTACATTGTGGCAGTCGCTCCTGTTTTGGACCTTGGCTATGTTGGCCCTGGGAATTATTCGGTTCTACGGAATTGCAGATGACGAGGGAATTCAAATTGCCAATGGCTATGAAGAGGTCATTACCATGCCTATAATTCTACCATTTTTCGCCTTATTAGGCGTGGCCATGGGGTTTATCTATGGTACTTTAGAGCACCTGTTTGATGGAGTTATCTCTAAAAGAATCGCTATTGGTCTGCAGAATTTAATCAAGATCTTTGTTTATTTCATCATCATCATTATTCTCCTCACCTTATTGATAGAATTGGTGAGACATATGTATGATATTCCCCTAAATAATCAAATAGGTTGGTGGCGAAGGGATAGGACGTTTCGCGCCATTGTGTTGTATGTGTTTTTATCGGCGCTGGTGTTTTCATTTATAAAAATTTCCAATGAGAAATTCGGCAAAGGGGTGTTTCTTAAAATGTTACTAGGAAAGTACAAGAAACCCATAGAAGAGTTTCGAATTTTCATGTTCCTCGACCTTCACTCTTCTACCACCATTGCAGAAACTTTAGGACATTATAAATACAGCCAACTCATCCAGGATTGTTTTTATGACCTGAATGAACTCGTTCCAAAATACAGTGCCGAAATTTATCAGTATGTAGGCGATGAAGCAGTGCTCAGCTGGCCTTATAAAAAGGGGTTGTTAAATAATCAATGTGTAGCGTTGTTTTTTAGTTTTCAGGAATTGCTGGTCTCCAAGGAGGCTTTCTATCAGAAAAAGTATGGGTTGGTCCCTAAATTTAAAGCTGGCATGCACGGTGGTAAATTGATGGTTGCTGAAGTGGGAGTGGTGAAGAAGGAATTGGCCTTTCATGGAGATGTAATTAATACCTCTGCAAGAATTCAGGCTGAATGCAATAATTTTGGTGTACCCATCTTGCTTTCAGAACAATTGATAGAAGATTTAGATATTTCCAAAGACTATACACAGAAGCCACTTGGTTCGGTATTATTGAAAGGAAAGCATAAGAAGGTAAATATTTTTACCTTAATCGAGGTGCAGTAGCTTCAGAATAAAAAACAACGAAACAAAAAAAAGCCCCACTCAAATGAGAGGGGCTTTTTAGCGAAATAATGATTTATATGATAGGCTCTCGCCTTATTTTACTTTGTTCACGATGGCTGCAAAAGCCTCTGGGTGGTTCATTGCTAAATCGGCAAGTACCTTACGGTTCAATTCGATTTCATTAGCTTTTAGTTTACCCATAAACTGTGAGTATGACATTCCATGTTGACGGGCACCTGCATTAATACGGGTAATCCACAACGCACGAAACGTTCTCTTTTTTGCACGACGGTCTCTATATGAGTATTGCATGGCTTTGTCCACTGCGTTTTTCGCAACGGTCCATACATTTTTACGTCTTCCAAAGTATCCTTTGGCTTGCTTAAGAACCTTTTTTCTTCGGGCTCTCTTGGCAACTGAATTTACTGATCTTGGCATAATTTACTTGATTTTTGTAGCAGGCGATTCGATCAAGCGAATACTTTTATTGCACTACTCCAGGGTTTAAATAATTTGTTTTAACCGGTTACCCAATTACTTCATGCGAAGCATTTGTTTAACATTACTCTCATCGCTCTTATGTACTACTGTATCATGAGTCAATGCAAGCTTGCGTTTCTTCGACTTCTTTGTTAAGATATGACTCTTAAACGCGTGCTTTCTTTTGATTTTACCAGTACCGGTAAGCTTAAAACGCTTTTTAGCACTGGATTTTGTTTTTTGTTTAGGCATCTTTCCTATTTTTTTACTATTTCGCTAGCCCTCCAAAGAGGGTTTTCTTTATAATGACTCCGTAAGGAGATTATTTCTTTTTTGGTGCAAGGAACATCGTCATGCGCTTTCCTTCCAATTTCGGCATCTGTTCTACTTTCCCGTAATCTTCTAAGTCCGTCGCTAGACGCAACAATAGAATTTCACCCTGGTCTTTATAAATGATAGAACGACCCTTGAAGAACACATAGGCCTTCAGTTTTGCTCCATCCTTTAAGAACTTTTCACCGTGCTTTTTCTTAAACTCATAGTCATGATCATCGGTATTCGGTCCAAACCGAATCTCTTTAATGATCACTTTAGTAGCCTTCGATTTTAAAGCTTTCTCCCGCTTCTTTTGTTCGTACACAAATTTCTTATAATCCATGATTTTACATACCGGTGGGGATGCATCAGGAGAAATTTCTACTAGATCTGATTCCAATTCTTTTGCATTTTCCAATGCATCTTTCAGGGAATATACTCCAATGGTAACATTGTCACCTACAAGACGTACTTCTTGTGCGCGAATTTTTTCATTAATTCGGTGTTTATCCTCTTTAATGATTCTGGCTGGGCCTCGACTTCTTTTTCTTCGTATGGCTATGACTAAAAATATTAAGTTAAACGTTAAATTCTTTTACTGTTTTCTTTACTTCTTCCTTGATCAAATTCACAAAAGCTTCCACCGTCATCGTCCCTACATCACCTTCACCATGTTTCCTTACGGATACTGTTCCATCAGCTGCTTCTTGCTCACCAACGATAAGCATATAAGGGATTTTATTCATTTCAGCCTCCCTAATTTTTCTACCGATGGTCTCGTTTCTATGATCAACAAGGGCGCGAATTTCGTCATTTTCTAACAAAGTTAAAACTTTTTCAGCGTATTTCTCATATTTTTCGCTCAACGACAGTATACTAACCTGTTCTGGAATAAGCCATAATGGGAAATTACCCCCGGTATGTTCTAATAAAATGGCGATGAATCGTTCCATACTTCCGAAGGGAGCGCGGTGAATCATGACCGGGCGGTGCAACTCATTATCACTACCCTTATAGGTAAGTTCAAATCGCTCAGGCAAATTGTAATCTACCTGAATCGTACCCAGTTGCCATTGTCTTCCCAAAGCATCGTTGACCATAAAGTCGAGCTTGGGGCCATAAAAGGCAGCCTCACCTGTTTCAATGACGTAATCGAGGTTCTTATCGACGGCAGCACTGATAATTGCTTTTTCCGCTTTTTCCCAATTCTCCAAACTACCAATGTACTTGTCTGGATTGTCTGGATCTCTAAGAGAAACTTGCGTGGTAAAATCTTCAAACCCTAAAGAGCCAAAAACATAAAGCACTAAGTCAATTACTTTTTTGAATTCCGCATCCAATTGATCTGGGGTACAAAATATATGAGCATCATCTTGAGTGAAACCTCGCACCCGCGTCAAACCATGAAGCTCTCCACTTTGCTCGTATCGATATACGGTTCCAAATTCTGCAAAACGCTTGGGCAGGTCTTTGTAGGACCATGGATTTGCGTTATAGATTTCACAATGATGCGGGCAATTCATTGGTTTTAGCATGAACTCCTCATCTTCTTTTGGTGTTTTTATGGTTTGAAAACTATCCTCCCCATATTTTGCAAAGTGACCAGAGGTTACATATAATTCTTTTTGACCAATATGAGGCGTAGCTACTAATTCATATCCCGCTTTTTTCTGAGCTACTTTCAGGAAATTTTCCAAACGCTCTCTCAAAGCAGCGCCTTTGGGAAGCCATAGCGGCAGTCCCTGTCCCACTTTTTGAGAAAAGGTAAATAGACCAAGCTCTTTCCCCAGCTTTCGGTGGTCTCTTTTCTTCGCTTCGTCTAACAGTGTAAGGTATTCGGTTAACTCTTTTTGTTTTGGGAAGGTAATTCCGTACACACGAGTCAATTGTTTGTTGTTTTCGTCTCCTTTATGATAGGCTCCAGCCACACTAAGTACTTTCACTGCTTTCACAATTCCTGTGTTGGGTATGTGTCCACCCCGACATAAATCTGTAAAAGTATCGTGATCGCAAAAGGTAATATCACCATCTTCCAGGCCTTCCACTAATTCGACCTTGTATTCATTCTTTCCTTGGTAGTAGGCAAGTGCGTCTTTTTTGCTCACCGAACGCATTTTAAAATCATGTTTGCCTCGGGCTATCTCTAGCATTTTATTTTCGATGGTCTTAAAATCCTTTTCAGAAATCACTTGGTCACCCAAATCAACATCGTAATAGAAACCTCGGTCAATGGCTGGGCCCACCCATAGCTTCACGCCAGGGTATAAAGCTTCCAAGGCTTGTGCCAGAATATGAGCTGACGAGTGCCAAAATGCTTTTTTACCAGCTTGATCTCTCCATGTATATAAAACTAAACTACCATCGGTGGTAAGCGGCGTTGAAGTCTCTACAGTTTTACCGTCATAAGATGCGGAGATCACATTACGTGCTAGTCCTTCACTTATGCTCATAGCGACATCCATTGCAGTAACACCTGCTTCTAAGTTTTTTACACTTCCATCGGGTAATGTGATAGCAATCATAAATTTCTTAATTAGTCGGCAAAGATACTACGACTTTAGACGTTTTACAATATACAGTGAGGTCTTTCTACTTTCTTTTAGAGGGTTCGTTTTATTGGTGCTAAGAATACGTTGGGCGCTTCCTTTAATTTAAATGCATACAGAAGCCATAAGAATACGGTGGTAAGGCCCCCATCGGTTTAGTAATAACGCAATTAAAGGACCAGGCTTTCGCTACTCGCTTCCTCCACAGAGGTTAGCTGCTTAGGAGAGCTCATACATGTCGCTCAATCCTTAGCGCAAAAGGCAGCTTGTTTTGCATACATATATATAGGTATAAAGCACACTAAAAAAACTTTGATGGGCTAAACCTAGGGATTTCAGAGTGTTGCTAAACCTATATAAAAAAACTAGAAAAAAAGTAACTATTATGTTTGTGCAAACCAAAAAGCAATCTATATTTGCACCCGCTTTGAAAAGCAATTAACGGCTTGAAAAGTGATGCGAAAGCAACGTTCTGAAAAAAATTTAAAATAATTTTTGCAAACCATTGTAGGTTTAAAAAACAGTTGTATATTTGCACCCGCCAAACGGATGAGTGAATATAGAAACACGAGTTTCGGAGTAGCGAGGAAAAGCATATCAAGTTATTTGACATATTGAAATTGACAGCGTATTT
>Ga0316204_10006958_pt1 | contig 16950 bp, 18 predicted proteins | sample 6monrhotite_MG_2_FD_205661 | JGI IMG/M metagenome (GOLD analysis project Ga0316204, IMG submission 205661) | Microbial mat bacterial communities from mineral coupon in-situ incubated in ocean water Damariscotta River, Maine, United States -... | ecosystem: Environmental > Aquatic > Marine >... | reverse complement strand
GAAAATATTTTTCTGACTAGCGCAAACGGATTCTTAGGGTGCTATATCTTAAACGCTTTACTGAAAGAATCTAAAGCCAAAATTTACTGCCTTATTCGTTCAAATACAAATGAAGCCGCTTATAACAAACTTAATCTTGCCTTAAAAAAATATAACATTAATATTGAAAATCACAAAAACAGGATAAAAGTAATTTGCGGGGATATTGAGAAAGAAAACCTAGGAATTGAATTAGGAAACTACAATTTTATCACCAAAAACATAGATGTGATTATTCATAATGCAGCAAAAGTTAATTATCTTTATTCATACTCTGGTTTGGAAGATGCAAACGTAAAAAGCTGCATTGAAATAATAAAAATATCAACAATAAATAAACTTAAAAAAATACACTTTATATCTTCACTTGCCGTATTTACAAAAAATGACAGTGTCGAAGGAAATTTAATAACAGAAATTCAATCACCTCAACACCCAGATGATATCCAACTAGGTTATGCAAAAACAAAATATGTTGCAGAAAAAATATTCCAACATGCTAAAGAGAAAGGTCTGGATATTAATATATATAGAATAGACCGTATATCTGGGGATACTGTTACCGGCAGCTGCCAAGAAAAAGATTTTTTCTGGAACTTGATAAAAATTGCACTCACTTTACGCGCATTCCCTTCAATTCAAATGAAAACAAATTTAAGTCCTGTTGATAAAGTAGCATCTCTGATCACAGAGGTTGTCCTAAAACAGAATTCAACTATGCATGCATACCATATTCGAAATTCATCTGACCTAGATTTTTCTAGAGTACTTGCCCAACTTAAAAGTAGACTTTATGATTTCGAAATTATACCTACAAAGGAATGGCTAGAAAAAATATCTATTAATGTAAAAAAAATCAACGATGAAATGAACAGCTTTTTACCAATACTACTTAATATTGAAAAATACGATTATGAATTACCTGTATCAAATAAAATGACCTTTGATATGCTTGATAAAAAATTTATAGATTCTTTTGAAATTACAGAAAACTTACTTGAAAAATATATCAATTACTTCATTGAATCTGGATTTTTACCAAAACCACTAGCGGAAAAAAATGACTAAAAATTTCAACAATAGAAAAGTAGTACTTGTAACAGGTGCATCATCTGGCCTATGAAAATCAATAGTCAAACTATGTTGTACATGCATGCACTCGTCTTCTCAATCTAATGGAGGATATCAAAGCTTCTGTTGCTATTACTATAAAAATGGATATCAATAATACTATCGACACAATAAAAAAAATTCGCATATTGACATACAAAATACTAATAAATACAGAATTAATTAATATTCACAAAACCCGCTACCAATTTGAAATTAACTTATTTGCTACAGCATATTTAACTCAGCTAGCCATAACACTCATGAGAAATAGTCACTCAGCAAGAGTAATTAATGGTTCTTCTATCGCAGGAAAAATGTATACGCCATTAGGTACTTGCTACCATGCGAGCAAACATGCGCTTGAAGCCTGGTCTGACTGCCTGCGCCTCGAACTGAAGAGCTCAGGTATTGATGTTAGTATTAACAAAAACTGACTTTCATAAAACACTGCTTGAAAATTTAATAAAATATGAAGGCTCAGAACACTATGCAAAAATTATTCGTGCAATAATAACAGCAACAAATAATAGCTATACAAATGGTAACGCTTCAAAAGCACAAAAAATTACAGATTGCATCATGAAAGCTGTAGCAGAAAAAAGACCAAAACGAAGGTATACTATATATCCTTATTAAAATGGCTACGAGAAAGGCAAGTTACAAAATTAACTTATCAAACTACCTAAAGAAATAAGAAATAATACAACCAACCACACCAACAAAGCGCGATCAATAAGCGTAATCGCCTCTGCAGTTTGAGTATCTTCTGCAACATCCTTCAGGGCAATCATACCCCACTCTGAAACAAGCTTTTGTGTGTTTGAAATACCATCAAACAATTTTTTCAACCAAGATTTAAAAACCAAACCAAAATGCCCCACCAACGCATAACTCAAACCAACCAAGCGAACTGGCACCCAATCCAACACACCCATAATTTTATCTATACATAGAGACAAAGATGATTGTGTTTCTTCGTGAGAAGATGTCTGCTGATCCATTATCAAGTTTTGTAATTTACCCGCAGAAAAATATAAAGTAAGCCCAACCGGACCGAATAAAGCATACCAAAATATCACGCCAAACAAATTCCGATAGCTTGTGATGAACAAATCCTGCGCCGACATATTTTCATAAGGATCTTTCTGCATATCTCGACCGTCCATGCAGTACCAAACGATAGCGATACTCAGCACTGCATAACCGATCAAACTTAACCAATTAAAAACGAGCGCAAAAACAATGGCGACAACAGCAAGGATAGGCAGTACAAGAATTGCTGCACCGACAAAGCCATGCCCTTTGGTAATTTGCGCAAACTTGGCAGTCATCCACTTATAATAAGGGTCAACCCAATGCAATTGACAAGAGTAACTGTTGAACTTTAAATAGCGCTGAAGGCCCAAGCAAATCAAGATAACGATGAGAGACATAATTTTCCCCTGAAGGCATTTAGAAAAAACCAATTTTGCATCTATCTTTCAACAAAAACAAGGCGAGCTTAAGTCAATCTCGACGAAGGCGATCAGACAAGGCAACTGGCGTCGGATATTTCAATACCACCCAATAAGAGGAAACAGCAAAAGAAATAATGGTCGCGGCTTGAATAAGATAAGCTGCTGAACTGCTAATAAGACCATTACTAAGGCCAACATACGCAATGATCAATGAAAATTCACTAATTTGACCCAAACGAGCACCCACTTCCCAAGCGACTTGCTTTGACTCATCAACCTGACGCAACAATAAGTGATATGTAAGTGGTTTCACCAGTGAAAGCACCAAGACCAAAATTAGAGCCGGAACAATAACTGACGACAAATAGGAAAGATTGAAACTCGCACCCACTGAAAAAAAGAACATCACCAAAAAGAAATCTCGGACTGGCTTAAGACTTTCTGCGATATAAAGTGAAATTGGACTTGATGCAAGACTGACCCCAGCAATAAATGCGCCAATTTCATCTGACAATCCCAAGTATGCTCCTAACTGGGCCATGGTCAAACACCACGCGATTGCGACCAAAAATATGTATTCTTTGATACGATTGAATCTGGAAAACAGTTTCCGCAAAATAAATCGTTCGAATAAATAAGCAAATCCGAGCAATGCTGGAAACCCTAAAACAACAAGCAAAACATCCTTCAAAATAAAGCCACCCAGTGCGACAGCATGCATAACCAATAAAACGACAATGGCCAACAAGTCCTGCAGCAACAAAATACTAATCATCACCTCACCCGTATGCTGATGATGCAATATCGTCGTAGGCAATAATTTAAGACCGATAATCGTACTGGAAAACATCATTGCCGCACCAATCACCAAACATTCCAGTGGTGGATAACCAAACGCTAATCCAACGAGATATCCAATAGCTAGAAAGACAACCGAACTAATAAAACCCACCCAACTGACTTTTTTCAGCATACGAATAAGCTTTTGAGGAGGCAGATGAAGCCCCAATAAAAACAGCAGAAAAAGGATACCGATGTCACCAATTCGCTCAATAATTTTTGAATCGCCTATCAACTTAAGCGCCCATGGCCCAAAAAGAACACCAAGCAACATATAAGCTACTAACATGGATTGGCGTGTTAGTAATGAGAAAGTTGAGAGAACTGCTGCCCCAGCAAAAATTGCAAAGATAATAAAGATAAAACTATGGCCCGCCATTACATCAATTCGCCTTATTTTTACGAAAAATTAAAATAACACTACATCTTGTCGCCACTTTTTGAATAAAACACAAAATATTCTAAAAATTCGTACGACCCAAGCAAATACAAACGTCAATTTAAACAAATTTTAGGAAAATTTATCCTTCATGAACTAAAATTTCTCAGGATTACATCTCAATTTAGATACTTTACTATGAAAAAATAGAAAAAAACATGAACTAGATGTTTAATCCTATTGATTTTCATTGTAATATGAAATTGTCGTTTTTAGATTTAGTCATTCAGGGAGAATTAAGAATGCCAGCAAAAAGAAAAACAGCGAAGAAGGGACGTTCTAAGTCTAGCGCTAAGAAGTCAACTGTGAAGCGTAGAAATACGCAACGCACGGCGACAACTGCTAAACGCAAGACTGCAAAACGTAAAACTGTTAAACGCAAAACTACTGCTAAACGTAAAACTGCAAAACGCAGCACCGTAAAGCGTAAATCTACCGCTAAACGTAAAACTGCAAAACGCAGCACCGTAAAGCGTAAATCTACTGCTAAACGTAAAACTGCAAAACGCAGCACCGTAAAGCGTAAATCTACTGCTAAACGTAAAACTGCTAAACGCAGCACCGTAAAGCGTAAATCTACTGCTACTAAGAAAAGAGCAGGTCGCCCAAGAAAAGCGAAAACTGCTACTAAAGCAACTGCAAAACGACGTGGGCGCCCTCGCAGGAAAAAATAATCCCCTGTGATTGTCCAACAAAAAAGCCGCTATTTATAGCGGCTTTTTTTTGAGTAATCCGTTCTTAGCCTCTCCGTCATCCCACGGCTTGTCCGTGTGATCCAGAAAATATTACAGATCCTATGGTCAAGCCGTAGGATGACAATGAAATCCAGAGAACCCAAAAAAAACTACTTCAATTTCTCCGGATCTAGCGCCTTAGCCTCATCAAGCAACTTCATCATCACACTGGCAGAAAGCGACCCCGATTCAGCAAAGAGTACAACCTTGTCGCGCATAATCATCACAGCCGGAATTGAACGAACCTGAAACTCCTCAGCTAATGTTTTTTCAGCATCGATATTCACACTACCAAAAACAAACTCAGGATATTTTGGAGCAATTTCCTCCAACACCTTCATAAATGACTTACAAGGGCCACACCACTCTGCCCAAAAATCGATAACAAGCAAACCATGTTGGTCAATAGCATCATTGAAGTTTTTATCTGTTAACTCAATCATATTCATGTATCCAGCTCCATTAACTCAGCATATTATGAATCTGCTCCCGAACCTCATCGACACTATTATGCCCCGAAACCTGACAGTAAACAGGTGCCATATCCTCTCCAGATTGCGACCACGCTTGATAATAATCCACTAATGGGCTGGTCTGTTCATGATAAACAGCCAAACGCTTCCGAACGGTTTCCTCATGATCATCATCTCGCTGAATCAACGCTTCACCCGTGAGATCATCTTTTCCATCCACCTTCGGCGGCTGATATAGACGATGATATACGCGCCCAGAATTTGCATGCACCAAGCGACCACTCATACGCTCAATAATCGCACTATCATCGACTTTTAATTCAATCACAAAATCGATTTTCACTTGCGCATTACGTAATGCATCCGCTTGCATTGTCGTTCTTGGAAACCCATCCAACAAAAAACCATTCGCACAATCAGGTTGCGCAATACGCTCTTTCACTAATCCAATAATGATATCGTCAGAAACAAGCTTACCGCTGTCCATCACTACCTTAGCTTCAACTCCCAGTGGCGTTTGTGCTTTTACAGCTGCACGCAACATATCTCCCGTTGAAATTTGCGGAATTTTAAATGTATTTACAATAAATTGTGCCTGTGTGCCTTTCCCAGCACCCGGCGGACCTAACAAAATAACTCTCATAATTGCTCTCTTCTTTTTGAAGCTCTCGAATGCCAAGAGACTAACACAACTCAATCATTGATTCTGCTCTGCTTCACGATAAAACATTGGCATCACACGAACTTGTCGAATGGTATTTCCGCTCACCTGAATCACTTCCATCGGATAACCCGCAATTCGAGCAGAAACACCTGGAATTGGAATCATCTCAAGATGCTCAATCACCAAACCACTCAAGGTTTTTGGACCGTCCGTTGGCAACTTCCATCCCGTCATTCGATTCAATTCACGCACAGCACTATTACCGCTCACAAGATAACTGCCATCTTTTTGTTTTTTCAATAATCGTGCTGTATCTTCGACATCCAAAGCAAACTCACCGACAATCTCCTCCAATATATCCTGCAAGCTCACCAAACCTTGCACATCACCATATTCGTCTACCACCAGGCCAATCGATTTTTGCTCCTGCTGAAAATTTAATAGCTGCTTGCTCGCCAAGGCACCTTCCGGCACAAAATACACACTATCAGTCAAATGAATCATGTGTTCTTTTGTCATGGTTTTTTGCTGCATTGATGTCAGCACTTTGCGCAAATTCAAAATACCCTGCACTTGATTAATATTGTCACGATACACCGGCAAATAAGCATGCTCGCTACGTGTTAATTTCTTTAAAATATGCGCCCAATCATCTTCAAGATCGATACCGTCAATTTCACTACGTGGCACCATCACATCTTCAACCGTTACTTGCTCTAAATCCAAAATACGCAGCAACATCTGCTGATAATCTGAAGAAATTTTCCCGGATGCTTCATGAACGACCGTCCGCAATTCCTCTACAGATAAAGGCTCAAGACTTCTTTGTTTCACACGTATACCCAACAAACCCAAAACAAAATTTGAAACCCCATTCACCAACCAAACCAAGGGGTAAAATATTTTCAGAAGCACTTTTAAGGTTAAAGAGGAAAAATAAGCAATTCGTTCAGGGTGTAATGCAGCAAAAGTTTTAGGTGTGGTTTCAGCAAAAATAAGAATAACCAGCGTCAACAATACAGTCGAAACTACAACACCCACATCACCAAAATAATGTACCGCAATCATCGTCGCTATAGCTGACGCTAAAATATTAGCAAATGTATTTCCAATCAGAATAACACCCAACAATCGATCAGGGCGTTGCAACAGTTGCAACACACGCTTAGCAACACCATGTTCCTTGCGGGCCATATGACGAAGACGATAACGATTCAAAGACATCATACCTGTCTCAGAACCAGAAAAAAACGCGGATAAGATAATCAAACCAATCAGCAGCACAATCAAAATTGGAACATTAAGCACAGTCAACGCAATACTTCCAAAACTAACTTACTTCCATAATAGGCCAAAAATAATAATAGCACGCCACCCAAAGTGCCATAAATAGCTCGTCTACCACGCCATCCCCAACGATAACGCCCCAACAGTAGTATCGCAAAAATCACCCAGGCTGCAGCGACTAATATAGATTTTTGCAGCAAAGCTAAATTCTTAAAAAATAAATCATGGTAAAAGTAAACACTTGTCACCATAACAACACTCAACAGAATAAAACCCAAACTCACCACTTGAAATAGTAAGCGCTCTAAAATCATGATAGGCGGCATTTTTTCAATCATCCAATTGCCTTGCTTCTTACGTAAAACAGCGTCTTGAATCGCCAACAAAATCGCCAGCAAACCAGCTAGACATAACACACAAAAAGTAATAATCGACAGTAAAATATGGAACAAAGTATCGGGGCTCGCTGCGGTATGAATAATGTATTCATTCGGAAAACCCAGTACCAATAGAATAGAAATTGCAGCAACAGGAAACACAAAAATAACCAAGACTTCTATCGACTTTAACAAGGCAACGACCAATACTAACACAGCAACCAACCAAGCTGTCAGCGACAACATATTGAAGAAATTTAAATTCTGCCCTGAGTTCACATCAATCCAACGATGCAGCAAAACTCCATGCAAACAAATTGCAACGAAACCTAAAGCAATCATCCAAATCTTTGCAGAAATGCGCTGACCACTCAGATTCATTCCTTGAATAATGCCCGCAATCACATACAGGCCAATGGTAATAATTGAAACAATCAATAAATCCATCGGTTTCTATCTTTCCTTATTACTAGCGCATAACCCTAGCTTTAGCACGGCCCATCCCCTCTCCACGCCTGTGCCCTTTGGGTATGCGGGAGAGGGCTAGGGTGAGGGGGAACACCAGGCCCAACAGACCGAATAAAACAAAACCACTCACAGCCTCATAATATATCATATTGCACCAAGCTCGATACTCTATATAATACGCCCACTATGTTTACACAACTCTCAGAACGCCTCGGCAATACCGTCAACAAACTCCGCGGCATCGGCCGCCTGACCGAAGCTAACGTCAAAGACGCGCTATCTGACGTCAAAAAATCCTTGCTCGAAGCCGACGTCGCTCTATCCGTTGTTAAAGACTTTATCGAACAAGTCCGTGAAAAAGCCCTGGGCCAAGAAGTCATGCGCAGCGTTCGGCCCGGCGATAGCTTCGTTAAACTCGTGCAAGATGAACTCACCCATGTTCTCGGCGATAAGCAAGCAGAACTGAATCTGAACGCCCCCGCACCGATTGTATTTTTAGTTGCTGGCCTCCAAGGTTCTGGTAAAACAACCAGTGTTGCCAAGCTTGCGAACTGGCTTAAGACACAAAAGAAAAAATCTGTAATGGTCACTTCTGCTGATATCTACCGACCTGCTGCGATCGAGCAGCTAGCAACTCTCGCACAACAAATCGATGCAGAATATTTCCCGAGCACCACAAAAGATGATCCCGTCAGCATCGTGAACAACGCTATTCAACAAGCAAAATCCAAATTCATCGACGTACTGATTATCGATACCGCCGGCCGCCTACATATCGATAATGAAATGATGGAAGAAATCAAAAAAATCAGCAAAGCTGCCAATCCCACAGAAACCTTACTCGTGGTCGACAGCATGGCCGGTCAAGATGCAGCAAATATTGCAAAGACTTTTAACGACACTTTGGAATTAACAGGCACCATACTCACAAAAACAGATGGTGATGCGCGTGGCGGTGCAGCGCTCTCTATGCGCATGATCACCAACAAGCCCATTAAATTTATTGGTGTCGGTGAAAAAATTGATGCACTACAAACCTTTCATCCCGATCGCATTGCGTCTCGTATCTTAGGCATGGGCGACATTGTCAGTCTCGTAGAAGAAGCAGAAGCAAAAGTCGATAAAAAGAAAGCAGACAAAGTTGCTAAGAAACTAAAAAAAGGCAAGCGCTTTGACTTTAATGACTTCCTCGACCAACTCCACCAAATGAAAAAAATGGGCGGCATGAAATCCCTGCTCGGCAAACTACCCGGCATGGGCGCCATCCCGAAAGCCGCAACAGCGATGATGGATGACAAGCTCATGATTAAAATGGAAGCCATCATCCTCTCGATGACTTTAAAAGAGCGTAATTTCCCAGCACTCATCAATGGATCACGCAAACGCCGCATCTCCGCTGGCTCCGGCACCAGCATTCAAGACGTCAACAAACTCCTCAAGCAATTTGCACAAATGCAAAAAATGCTCAAGCGCTTCAAAGGTAACAAGATGATGAATCAAATGAAGCAGCTCGAAGGCAACATCCCACCCGAATTGATGAATAAACTCGGCGGCGGAAAATTCCCACCCGATTCTTAAGCTGAACTGGAATATAGCACGATCAATCCCCTCTCCCACCGCGGGAGAGGACTAGGGTGAGGGGAGAACCTCACACCCAAAACCCATTGTGATCTCCCAAAAACCTGCGTAGAATACCCGATCCATCGAATCAAGAGGTTAAAAATAACTATGGTAGTCATCAGATTATCCCGAGGCGGTGCTAAAAAAGCGCCTTTTTATCACATCGTTGCCACCGACAAACGCAGCCGCCGCGATGGCCGTTTTATCGAGCGTTTGGGCTATTTCAACCCCGTTGCCCGTGGCCAAGAAACCCGCCTCGAACTCAACAAAGAACGCTTAGAACATTGGCTTAACCATGGTGCACAGCCTTCAGAACGTGTTGCCAACCTCATTAAAGCCTTCAAAAAAGACCCAGAAGCCGCAGCAAAAGCCGGTGCTACCATGATTGAGCTCAAGCGCGAACAGCAAGCGAATGCTGAAGCTGCTGCAAAGAAAGCCGCTGCCGCTGCTAAGAAAGCTGAAGCAGAAGCCAAAGCGAAAGAAGAAGCTGAAGCCGCCGCAGCTGCCGACGATGCCGCTAAAGAAGAAGCTGCCCCTACTGAGAAAGCAGCCGAAGAAGCATCCAAAGAAGAACCAAAATAATCCTATAAGCAATGAAAGACAAAATCATCCTCGGCAAACTCGGCGCAGCCTACGGAGTCCGAGGATGGTTAAAAGTCATCTCCTATACCCAACCCATCGACAACATTCTCAACTACCCCAACTGGTACCTACGTCACAACGACCAATGGCAAACCGTCAACATAGAAAACAGCAAACCACACGGCAATGGCATTATCGTTAAAATCAAAGGAATCACCGATCGCGAACACGCACAAAGCTATACAAACGATGAAATCGCCGTCGATGCCGATACGTTACCGACACTGATAGCAGACGAACATTATTGGAAAGACTTAATCGGCATGGCTGTTGTTAACACAGAAGGCGTTGCTCTTGGCACAGTGAATGATCTTCTAGAAACAGGTTCAAACGACGTGCTTATTGTGAAAGGCGATCGCGAACATCTCATCCCCTACACAAAACATGTCATCCAATCCATCGACACAAAAAACAAAACTATCACTGTCGATTGGGATCCTGATTTTTAATCATTGATGAAACATGTCACGCAGTGACGCGGCTCTGCTCAAAGCGCAATGCTATTACAATGGATCGTAGCCACCACCTCCACCAGGAGCATCCATGGCAAAACCATTACCTTCATCATTAATCCCGGTTGTTTGAGCGAAACGCCGAGCAAAAATAGCATTCTGATTTCGACTAATACACGCCTTCACACATGTCACTACTGACAAAGCAGCTAAGGTAACCGTCACACCAGCAATCAAAATTAATGGAATACCTATACCCAACATACTAGCTTGTACATTACCCGCTATTTTAGCCATCATCTTTGCATCACTTTCCGAGGCTTGCGGATAAGTCAGAGCACAAGGACGCGGTGTCTTTCCAAGATAGAGACAAGCATCATCAAAGTCCGTTTCGTTATACCCAACGGCGGGTTCAAAGTCATCGCATACCTCTCCACTGATATCATAGGCCATCGTCAGCAAAACAATAATATTGGCAAGAGAAAATAAAAAAACACTCGAACATAACTTCATTGCATCATAAGGTGTTGGCAGCACATAATCTTTAAATGTCCTGAGTTTTCCCATACACCCACCACCAGAAGTGCTAAGTCTTGGACCGCCCCGAGCTGCTTGAGCACCTGCACTTTTACGGTCCAAACAAAAATGTGGTATGGAACTCAAACAAGATGCGATAAGGGCGCTAAAAACCATCCCAACAAAAAGCTCCGTATTATCGATAGGGCCAATCACTTTTTCAAGCGACTCAACTTGCCCTACATCATTACACCAACTATCACATAAATCCTTGTGCTCCTTACAAGCCGCTTCAATCTCACCATCAGCTGTTCTTTTAGCAACATAAAAAGGCAGGAAACTACCTAAGGCAAAAAAAGCCAAGTACAAACCCGCCACCGAAAGAATTTTCTTTGTATCATTAGAAGAAAGCGCCATATTTTCTACCTCACTATTTTTTCCGTAATAATACAGAAATAAGAACAAAAAGTACCTTAAGAGAACATTAACTCAAATGAAAACTGTCTTCTTTACTATCCCTGCCGCAACGATCCTGTTAAGATCCAGCAAAAGAATTCACTTCCCAAGAGTAATAAAACATGCGATTTTTTATCACACCCAAAGGTAAAAACAATACAGTCACCCTCTCAAAAAAAGACATTGAAGCACTGCTTGGATTTGAATATCTTGACGACACAGTTCTTGATGAGGGCTTTATGCTGCCTCCTTACAAACTAGCGCTATCCACAGATATCACTCCTCGCAGCGAACTACCCGAAAGCCTCAATATTCCAGAAGATCCGCTCAACTATTTACATATTTACCATGACAAAAATACGGGCTGGAATGTGAAAGCCAAAAAGGACATTCCCGCTAACACAGCGTTTATGTACGCAGGTGTTGTCTCTAACAATGAACCTATCGATGACGATTACACAATGGTAGTACCTTTACCACATCAATCACAATATCTATCTCCAAGTGAAATCATGAAACATATTGGCTATATTAGCCCCAAAAAGAAGGGAAATCTCAGTCGTTTATTTCCTCATCTTCCAAAAGACAGCGCTTTACCACCCGCAGTAAACCCTACTGATGTGGCGACTGAAAATTTAAGAACGCTTCACGTTTTTGATGAAGCAAGAAAAATTCCAATGGTCTTCTTAGTAACAACAAAAGTTACCCCAGAAGGCTCTCCCATTGGTTTTGATTATGGCGTAGAACATTTCCGTAACCCTGGAGCGGGTGCTGGTGCAAGCGCCGCTGCAGCACAAGGCAAGTTATCAATGTATTACTTTAGTCTGGATGCTCGGTCTTTTTCAGGAGCTGTACTAGCAAAAATCACACGATACAACGAAAAATGGAAAAGAATTTTAGATGAAGATCGTGCAACATTGGCAGGAAAAACAGGCATTCCTGAAGAAGCTCTTCGTTGTTTGCAATTTCTAAGATACCAAGACTTATGTGACCTTGCCTGTACAAGCAGACAGCATAGGGAACTTGCCCAACCTCTCTTATCTATGATTCGAGCAAGCTGAACCGTGTATAGCAACCAATACATTATTTCTATGACTCAATAATAAATTTTGCTATGGTTCAGTATGAAAATTGACATCATCAGCTTATTTCCCGATATGTTTGACGCACTTAACTATGGCATCGTCGGCCGAGCGCTGCGCGAACATTTACTCGATCTAAAACATTGGAATCCACGCGATTACACCGACGATCCTAACGGTCGTGTCGACGATCGTCCTTATGGTGGCGGCCCTGGCATGGTGATGCAATACGAACCCTTAGCAAAAACTATAACAGCAGCAAAACAGTCTAATGACACCCCAGCTAAAGTGATCTACCTGTCACCCCAAGGAAAACCACTCACCCAAGAAGTGATTTGTACATTTGCGCAATCACCTCGATTGGTTTTGGTTTCGGGCCGCTATGAAGGCATTGACGAACGCGTCATCGAAAAACACATCGATGAAGAATGGTCCGTCGGTGATTACGTGGTCAGCGGTGGCGAACTCCCCTGCATGCTGATGATCGATGCCATCACACGCCAGCTACCCGGTGCTCTTGGTCATGAGGATTCTGCCGACCAAGATTCTTTCAGTGAGGGCCTGCTGGATTGCCCACACTACACCCGTCCGGAACTAATTGATGATATGGCCGTTCCACCCACTTTACTCAGTGGCTATCACAAGGGAATTGCCCGCTGGCGGCGCCAACAATCCCTCCTTAAAACTTGGCAAAAGCGGCCAGATCTGGTAAAAAGACGGGTCCTAAACGATGACGACCAAGCTTTGCTTCAAGAAGCCATTAAGTCAACCGATGAAAAGAACGAGGAATCACCATGAGTAAGATTATCGCTGCCCTAGAAACCGAACAAATGGCAGGTAAAGAAATCCCCGAATTTGCCCCAGGCGACACAGTTATTGTGCAAGTAAAAGTGAAAGAAGGAAACCGTGAACGTCTTCAGGCTTTCGAAGGTCTTGTCATCGCTAAAAAGAATCGGGGCGTCAATTCCTCATTTACCGTTCGTAAAATCTCACATGGTGAAGGTGTCGAACGTGTCTTCCAAACCTACAGTCCTGTCATCGGCCGCATCGAAGTGAAGCGTCGTGGTGATGTCCGTCGTGCGAAGCTTTACTACATCCGCAAACTCAGCGGCCGTAAAGCACGCATCAAAGAGAAGCTTGCTGCAAAGTCTTAATCCTTTTCGAGCACCCCTCACCCTAACCCTCTCCCACAAGGGGAGAGGGGACTGGCCGTGCTAAATCCCACTCTCCACACTTGCTCCTACTAATCCGTATATACAAAAATCATGAATTTATTCAGGACTCGCAGTGAACAACCCGCATGTGCCCTTTGGGTATGTGGGAGAGGGCCGGGGTGAGGGGGCTCATAAAGCAAGATTCACTCGCACCCTCTCCCCTGTGGGAGAGGGCTGGGGTGAGGGGGCTTATTAAACAGAAGCAGAAAAATAACTCTGCGTCCCTTGCGCATGAATCGCATCGCCTAGACGATTCAAGGCATGTGCATAAGCAGCAACACGCATGGGAATTTTATTCTCATCCATCAGCGCATACACCGCATTAAACTCACGCGCCATAATGGCATGCAACTTGTCGTGTACTTCTTTGAGTGGCCAATAATATCCATTTTTATTTTGCACCCACTCAAAATAACTCACCGTAACACCACCTGCATTCGCTAGGATATCCGGAATCACTAAAATATTTTTCTTCGCTAAAATTGCATCCGCTTTACTAGTGACTGGGCCATTAGCTACTTCAACAATAACAGATGCTTTAATATTATCAGCATTATCAACATGAATTACATTTTCCAAAGCCGACGGTAGCAATACATCGACATCTAAAGCTAACAACTCATCATTCGTAATATGATCTGCAGGCACCGTTTCACAAACCGTTCCTTCACAATAAACCGCCTGCACTTTTTGCGTATCCAATTTTGCTTTAATCAAACTCGGTACATCAAAACCTTCTTTACGATAAATACCACCCTTCGAGTCGCTCACAGCAACAATGCGATAACCATCCTTATGTAAAAGCGATGCGACATGTTGACCCGCATTACCAAAACCTTGCACGGCCACGTTAATATCCGCCGGATTCCATCCGCGAATTTTTTCTAACTCTTTAATACAATAATAAGCACCACGACCCGTTGCATCATCACGACCTAAACTACCGCCCATGGAAATCGGCTTACCCGTAATAACACCAGGAGAATGACAACGCACGATCTTAGAATATTCGTCCATCATCCAACCCATAATCATGGCATTGGTATAAACATCTGGCGCAGGAATATCCGTATGCGGTCCGATCACATCGACAGCCTGCTCCACATAACCACGACTCAGACGTTCGATTTCCATACGTGATAGCGCCTTGGGATCAACGGCAACACCCCCTTTACCGCCACCAAAAGGAATACCCACCAGGGCACACTTTAATGTCATCCAAAAAGATAAGGCTTTGACCTCATCCATAGTGACCGTAGGATGAAAACGAATCCCACCTTTTGTGGGTCCACGACTGTTGTTATAGCGCACACGATAACCTGGGAAAATTTTCAGAGAACCATCATCCATACGCACCGGAATTGAAAATTCAAAAGCACTTTGCGGATGTTTCAAGCGTTCAATCGTTTCATCATCAGCATGAGAATAGGCTTTCGCATGATCAAGGTGGGACAAAGCGTCTTCAAAAATGTTCTCAGACATCAGGGGCTCCTAAGCTTTAAAAAAGCTCAAGGATAGGCGTACAGCGCTATTGGGTCAAGGCTTACGAAGGACAACGTTCAGGCAATAAAACAGCGACCACTGCAGCACCTGCCACAAGCAGCGGCACGATGGATAATGCAATTTGAAAGTGGAATACCGAATAGGCTGTAATCTCATGTAAAGCAACGCGACCGGATAGGATAAACAGAAGCAACCCAATCAGCGGCTGAAAAATCGGTGCTGATGCGACAGACAACATATTCACAAAACCCACACTAGTTCCACGCGTGTGTGGTTTTGCAATTTCATTCGCAATCACAAAAGTAATAATATAACTACTCGCAAAAAATCCGAGCAACAACATCAAAGTCATTACTATATCCAATGGTAAACTCGGTATGTAAATTAACAAACTCAACAACATAAAAGTGATGATCGCCGAACTCACCATTAACTGACGTCGACATTGAAACCGTCCATCAATCCAACCCATCACAGGACTACCAATCGCAACGCCAACAAACATCAGATTACACGTTAAGGAAGCCTTCATTAAACTGAGGTGATGTATTTTTTGAATAAACGGAATCCCCCACAAAGCAACGAACACAGTCACCGTGCTAAACATCGCTCCCGAATAAAGTCCATTCCACCATACAACTGGCCTTTTTATTAAGGCTTTTGCGTCTTGCCATAACTCAGACGCACTGCGATGTTCCGTTGCAAGCTGCGGTGTCGGCGCATCACGCACGATCAACCATAACAGTAATGCAATGATCAGACCGACTACCGTTGCACCTATCATCGCTGGACGCCAACCAATATGTTGAATCAAATCCGCCAACATAAATCCACCGAACAAACTACCGACCATACCCACCGTTTCTGAAATCGCAGCCATCACACCAAAACGTTCAAGTGGAAACCAACGCGCAACTAAATTCAGTGAACCAACAAAAGCAAAGGCCGCACCCATGCCCATCATCAGGCGACCGAAGATCGCGAAAATTAAATGATGTGCACCCGCGAAAAATAAACAGCCCACAGCACACAACAAAGCAGACGCACCTAAGATACGACGCGGACCAAAATGATCGATCATCATACCCGCGGGTGCTTGCAACACGACATAAATATAGTAATAAGCACTCGCGAGTACGCCACCACCGAGTGCAGTCAGGGAGAAGCTTTTCATCAAGCCATCGACCATCTCTCCGGAAGAGAGCTGCAAGAAAAATTGAAAAAGCGCAAAGACCAGCGACACACCCCAAATCCACCAGGCCTTAGACGTGCCGAATCCCACCTGCTTCGACGCGCTAGGGTCTACATTTTCTGTGATATCAGAAAGCGTATGGCTCATGACTTTTTACTCAGTAGTTTTCGTTGTGTCTAAAAAAAAGACAGGACAGTATAGCTAGAAATGGTCAAAATGCAAGCATTTTTAACAAGGGCTTCAGTCATCCCACGACTTGTGTATGAGTTCGGGACATAGGTAACAGTTGTACCGGGACATGGGTAACACTCCCATGGCTCAACTGTATCGTGATTCCGATATCAATCAAGCCCCTCACGTAAATTTATTCTCTTAATGAAGT
>Ga0316204_10006957_pt1 | contig 16950 bp, 10 predicted proteins | sample 6monrhotite_MG_2_FD_205661 | JGI IMG/M metagenome (GOLD analysis project Ga0316204, IMG submission 205661) | Microbial mat bacterial communities from mineral coupon in-situ incubated in ocean water Damariscotta River, Maine, United States -... | ecosystem: Environmental > Aquatic > Marine >... | reverse complement strand
CTTGCTCCATCGGCAACATCTAATGTGCCAATCCATTGAGGTCTGCCAACCCCAAGTCCTTGAGTTTGTCCAATAGTTCCAATTTGGACAGCACCCCATGATTCCATTTTAATTTGTGCGTTCATTGTAATTGTTAATGAAACCGCTACTGCAAATAATAAAAATACTTTTTTCATTTTGACTAAAATTTAAATTGCTTGTTTTTCGATACAGTCTAACCCTGCTGTATATCAGCGGTGTTTGTACAATGTTGCATAACACGACTAAAGAGTCGATTTTCTGATGGTAATAGGTAATGTACCAATAAGTTGCACCATCATAATGTCCTGAACTTGAGGATATTTGAGTAAAAGTCAAGTCATTCGGATTATTAACTCCGGTAAAAGTAGCATTTTGTGAGACAAAGTTTTTTACAATTTCAATGGCTTCAGATTGTGTTAATATAGTTGAAAAGAGGAGGGGATTCAGTGGTTCCACTACTGCGGAAATGGTCACCCCCCCAGTTCAGCAAGATACTGGTTAATCTTTTTCAAATCTACAACCTGCTGATTATTGCACTACATTAATAAACGGGTCAAAAGACATGACTTTTTTATTATCGAAGATCAATTCCATGGAATACTGATACTTTCGATAATCACCCCTTGCTTCTACGGTGCCTTCCCAACACAGTCCTGCTCCTTCTCCCGTTTTTTTAGGATTAATTAGTCCGGGGATGGCCTCGCCTGTGAATTTGTTGATTTTAACATCAACATCGGGCCTGACGCCGGTTACCCGCCATACGATTTGCTGGGTGTCTTTTACTGTTGTTGCCAGTTCGCACTGGCCTTCAGACCATGAGCCAAGGTATTTGTTGGTGTCAATCAAATACACATTGTCTTGAAGTGAACCACTGGTAAGTGCCCCCAATGAATCCACAACTACTAATACATCTGTTGCAGCCATTTTATTGGATTTTAGATATTGCTTACTCTTTTTAGGATTTTGGGCTTCCTCCTTATGTTATATATTATTTAATGTTTTATTCGAAATACGTATCGCCTGAGAAGACCAGGTATGAACCTATTTTTAAAGGATTCTGATTCACCCTCCAGTTCTCGGGTTTAATGACAATTGAAGTTCCGGGAAATCCTTGCGAAGGATAATTGATGATTTTAAAATCGAACGAGCTTGCAATTAAATTGATGATGGCGAATAACGGACTGGTGAGTAAACCGGAAATCCATTCTACGCCTTTGTTTGCCCAGGCAGGCACATTATCAATGTTTGCCTTGATGGACTTTGTCGTTAATTCACCACTAAGATAAATTCCATCTTCTTTGAATTTAGGATTAGCGATAACCCCCAGTTCAGGATCAGCCCATAAAGTAATGCCAAGGTTTAACCAAATCCATTCACCCCAGTGTTTAGGATCGGGATTAGGAGCCCCAACGGCAGCGTAACCGTGAAGTTTTGAGTTCATAGACAGTTTTAAACCATGATCCATGATTTCAGTATCGGCATTGGATAACTTAACTGACCAACCACATTTTGCTTTTAAAACCAGTGGAATTAAAGTGGCACTATAGTCTTCGTATTTATAAAAATTAAAGAATTGGTTAGCAACGGAATCGGTTAACTGATCATTTGTAAAAAGCATCATATTTTCAGGATAGTCAGCACTTGTCTTTGTCCTCTTGGTCTGATGTTTTAATCCCTTGATGTCATCCATTTGCCTGTTTAGCCATTGAAAGGTTGGTGATTTCTCCGGTTTCCACTTTTTCAATTTCTCTTCATCAAAGTTGCTGAATTCTTTATCAAATTCTTGTTTAAAGGATTTTAAGAATATTCGTAGCTTCGCCTCTGTATCTTCAGCGAGCTCACTCTTATCATTTCCAACTTTACAACCAACCGCCAGTGCATGATCCTGAATTGACAGGTAACCGGGTTCGATCACGACCCCATCCATTAATTCAAAAGCCTTTGGTAGTGTAAATTCCTGTACAAAATTACTTACCTGGGTGGCCAAAATTTGGTTCAGTAAATAGAGTACCAGTTTTTCCGGTTCATCATTGTTCATCAGCCCCGGGAGAAGCCTTATGCCTGTTTTGATGTTTTTTTTATCGGGGATAAGCTTTCTGAGACGATGCCCGACTTCAGTTAGTAATTCGGTTTCGTGCTTGCTAAATTGAATTTTAACGGGTTCAAGCCTGAGTATATTTTCCCCTTCTGCATTGTCAAAGACAACAGCGCAGGTTCCTGAAATATCCCAGACAAATTCGGTTTCGAAATCCACCGAACCGTCTTCTTTGTACACGATAAAAGTAAATTTAACGTCGTTCACCGATATTTTCAGGTTAGGAGGCGTAACCGGAGGGTCTACATTCACGTTTGCACCTTTCACAATTAGGTGTGACTTCCATATGCCGATAAACTTTTGAGCAGGTATAGGCGCCAAATCAAATTTAATAGGATTGTTGACATCCAATTTGATATCAAGGTTTAACCCAAAATTCGTAATGTGCTGTACCACGTGGTAGATGTCGTTATCCAGCTTGTGGTGTGCAACTGCAAAACGATTTAAGAATTCTTCGGAGATCATTGCTCCAAAATCAATTCCATTCTTTTCATAAACGTCAGGATTAAAATTCATAGTTTATAGTTTTTGGTTAGAAATAGCTTAGAATAATATTTTGCGTATAAAGAACTTTTTAGTTGGTTTGTTAGATATTCATATTCCGTGCGTATTGTGTTTTTGGCCCTTTCATAGTTTAAGTTTTGATTGGGTGTGCTAACTCCTTATCTCTTTAGTGAATAGAATGATTATCGTAAGAATTATCCGCCCGCGGCAGGGCAGATAAAGTCAGGTTTGCATGGTTTTTGTCCACCGGGCTTTTACTGATCGAAGCCTGTTGTCTATCAGATATAAGGGAAATAGAACGATCCCTTCTGTGCTTATATTGTTTTAATGTAATTAAAGGTAAGGGCATAGCCTGACGATTTAATTGTTGGGTCGGTAAATATAATAAAAAAAATTCAAAGAACGCAAGCTTTTGACAAATATATTTTAATAATCAGGTGCTTACGGGATAAAAGGCGGTTATTCATCAAATAAAAATTTTGCATTAAATTGTTTTCCATCACAATTTATGTTTAATATATAGATATGATTATTTTGTAATAAGTTTTGAAGTTGAAAATGTAATACAGGGTTGTTTTGACTAATTGTTTGATTGGGTAAGGTCAGCACTAGTCTACCGTTCAAATCATAAATGTGGGACTCAATGTTTTTTTCGGCAGTTGTATTTAATTTAAGGTATAAGTCATTATTAACCGGATTTGGAAATATAAATAGGGATGAATTGTTTTTATCAAAATCATAAATATTTACAGGTTGAATTGATGAATCGGGATTAAAAACTGAAATACCCGCATCATTGTGCCCTATCCAAAGATTACCTTCTTTATCCCGTGTTATCCCCTGCGTAAGATTATTTGCTATTCCGGAATTGGTAACATTGTATGTTATCCATTTGTCCTTTTTATCAAAAAACATCAATCCGGCACCCCACGTTGCAAGCCATATATTTTCATCAATATAAATACCAAAGATGGTATTAGATAATAATCCCGAGTTATTAATATTGTAGGTTGTCATTGTTTGCCCGTCAAAACATGTTAACCCACCACCATATTCCCTGCCAACTATCCTGTCTTCATCCATACATGAAAACCAAACTTTGTTTTCTGCATCAATTGTTAATCCATTTACTAAATTTGTTGGTATATTTGAGTTTTCTGTATCCCAAACAGTCCAATTTGTACCATCAAACTTAAACAGTCCATTTAGTGATCCACCCCATAGAACATTGTCCTTATCAAAAGCGAATTCAGTTATTTGATTAGAAGGTATAGCACTGTTGTCCATGTTGTAATTGGTAAAAGAGAGCCCATCATATTTATATAACCCTTGCCGCTTTGTTGATATCCAGATATGATTATTATTATCAACGGCCAATACGCGGATTAATATTTTTTTTGTATTTAAAGGCGAATTTAGAGAATCGAAAACTATACTTTCATCCGCATCTATTTTTAGCAGACATGTATCGCCTGAACCAAAAGCAACCCAAATTGCCCCTCCTTTATCTTGCGCAAAGGCATTGGCTTGTTTATTAAAAACAGAATAAAATTGGGTAGTAGTTTTTATTACCGTGTTCTTTTTTGTTCCAATCCATGTAGTATTATCATTAACCGTTAAAATATCAGTAATATAATTATCTTTTAATGGGGAATTCGAGAGTTCAATAGATGAAAATTTAAACCCGTCAAAACAAAGCAGCTTGCCATTAAAACTACCACACCAGATGGTATCATTATTATCTGCTTTTACCCTTAGTAAAGCCTTTTCAGATATAGGAGGACTAAATATATTACAAGCTGTTGTTTTAAAATTAACCAAGCCCTCTGCCGTAGCCAGCCACATATTATTTTCTGAATCAAATGATATGGCATAAATAAGATTTGTAGGCAAACAGGAGTTGGAAGTATTGTAATTTGTAAATGAAGTACCTCCGGTATACAGATACAATCCTCTTCCTTCAATACCTATCCATAAATTCTCGTTATTATCAATTCCCATACATTGGTTTATTCCTCCATATATTCCAGGAATTATAGAATATTCGTCATTTTCAATTTTACCAAAACCATCTGTTGAACAAATCCATACAACACCTTTGTCATCAATTAAAAAGTCTGAAATTATAGGAAATGCAGAAAGATCGTTCCCTGTTGTCCATGTTTTCCAACTGCTTCCATTAAACCTAGCCATCCAACGAAATGATGCAACCCAAATATTCCCATTTTTATCAACCTGTATTTTATGGTTGTATTGATCAAATGGCAAACCTGAATTCATCTGATTATAAATGCTACATTGCACACCTGTAAATTTACCTATTCCATAATATTTCCCGCCCACCCAAACATCGCCATTGGTATTACAAAACAACCCTAATAAATTATTATCCGGCAAATTAGAATTCGCCCTGTTATAATAGGTTTTTTCACTTGTTGTTTTATTGTATTTTACCAATCCTCCCTGAGTACTTATCCAAACATCATTTCCTTTAATATTGATACCAGTAACCCTTTGGCTAAAAGAATAATTCAGCCAGGACGTATGGGGTTGTGATATAGAATGCGGTATATAAATGTTAAGGAATAAAACAATAATTAATAAATTTTTCATAATAGTAAAATTTAAAAAGGAATAAGGCTGCAAGCCTTATTCCTTTATTCATAAAACTATTGAACTACAATAAGTTGAACATTTACATTGTTGTTAACCAACAATTTTACGAGGCATGTGCCTTTAAAACCTTCAGGTACATTGAGCTTGTAACTTTGATTCCCAGCCTTTAACATCTGCTCATTTATTACAATAGATAATATCCTGCCATTTAAATCAATAACTTGTGCTGATACTTTAGCATCAGTAGGCAAAGTAAATGATAACTGGCTTGCACCATCAACAGGGTTATCTTCTTTACAAAAGATTAAACCAATTATCAGCATAAAAAATATTGATCGCTTACAATTTTTATTTAAAGTAGGAGCTGAAATATATAAAAACCAAATTAAACACGCTAATTCGAATAAGAGTTAAAGTAGTAATAATAAATAGCGTATTACTTAACTTTAAAGATTTTAAAGGATTTGGTAAAATCATCAAATTCGACTTTCCCAAGATAAATGCCCGTTTGTAAAGATTGTAAATCCAGCTTAAGTATATTTCTCCCCATTGAAAACAGCTTCTTTTGTGAATAGGTTTGTTGACCGTTAATATTGTAAATATCAATCTTCCCCAATTGGTCTTTATTTGCTGAAAATTCAATGTTAAAATAATTTGAAAACGGATTTGGATAAACCTTTAAAAGATTAGTATTTTTTTTTTGCTCGATGTAATTAACCATATTAGAGGGCTTGGTATCATGAGGAAAGATTGTAATACCATCTGAAATTGATAAAACCGCAATTTTATTACTTGCTGATGTAATTGAAAGGTTATTAAGTGATGTGAGGGCTGAGTTAAATAAGTTAAAGACAGTCCAATTGTTTTCTTCAATTCTAACAATACCTCCACAATTAGCACTTGCCCATATTTTTCCAAAATCATCTAAATAAACTTTGTCTATTGCATTAGAAGGCAAATCGCTATTATTTATGTTGTAATTAACTAAATTTCCGTCGTCAATTTTATAAAGGCCATAACCTTCTTCTTGAATTTTTCTATTACGAGTACCAAACCAAATGTTGCCATTTTCAGCAACTACAATTGAACTTACAAGCAAGGCCATTAATTTATCTGTATTTTGGTATAAGACTCTTGGTAGAATTTCAAAATTGAATTCAAACAAAAAAGTTGTATCAGTCGGATAATTAACATAATTACTTATTAAAAAATTGCCATTATTGTGAATTGCTATCTCATACAATTTATTGGTGGGCAAATTTGAATTTTCCGTTGTATAAAGAGTAACGCTATTTTCATGGTATTCTTTTAAACCATTAGTAGTTGCCTCCCAAATAATACCCTGTTCATCTTTAACAAATTTTGAAGATATTTTATTATTGCCTAAACTGTACAGATACCAGATTGAGTCATTATAACTAAATAAAAGATTGTCAAGTGTAATTATGTAGCCAGTAGCATCCTCGAAAACAAGTTGACCTCCTATATTTAACAGGTCTGATTTGGTAAAATTAAGATAATTATTTCCATCATATTTTAGTAAATAGTTCTCCCATTCAGCATTTTCAACCCTTTTGGATGTTGAAATCCAGAGGCTTTCATCTGAACTGTAAGCCATGCTATGGTTGAGGACACTATAATAGGGATTGTTGTTGACATTAATTGTAGACCAAGCATTGTTTTTAAATTTAAAGAGTTTATCCGAAACTCCTCCCAACCAAATTGTATTCTCGGCATCAATACACATACTTAAGTACACAGGACATTTATATTCGGGCATATTAAATAGCGAAAATGAGCTGCCATCGAATTTGATTAAACCTATATCGCTTGTAAACCAAATATTTCCATCGGTATCTTTGCTCCCAATTCCTAATTTATTAGTTGGTATTTTACTATTAGCAGTTGTGTAATTATTCCAAGTTCCATTATTATAAACGGTTAGCCCATTTCCTAAACTGTAATAAAGTTTTCCCTCATTATCGCAAACCATACCAAACCCGGCATTTATGAATTTAAGGTTACTATTATCTTCATGACTTTGAATACCAGCTATATTCCAAGTGCCACTGACATACACTATATTGTTAAATGTTAAAATCTGGAAAACATTAGTGTTGGACATAATTGGATTAATGGGGCAGTTGTAGCTTGTAAATTGTGAACCATTATATAAAGTAATGTCAAATAGTTCTCCTATCCAAAGTTGTTCTGATGAATCTACAGCTAATGCAGTGTGAGTACCAAACCGTTTTATGCCTGAATTATTTGGATTGTAGATACTACAATGTTTTCCGTCAAATTTACCTAACCCGATACCCTCATATCTTGTGCCCATCCACACTAAATTGTTTTGAACGGCAATAGCTCCTAATCTATTCCCGGGTAAATCACCATTGGCTCTTGTATATTTTTCAATTTCGCCTGTGGCTTTATTTAATTTTAACAGGCCTCCATCAGTTGCAAGCCACAAATAAGGGTGGTCGTCAACAATTTCTTGAATTGTATTAATTCCGGTTAAGTTTTGCCAACCTTCTACTTGACTATAACCCACATATCTTGAAAATACTAGGAAGAAGCATAAACAAATTAGCTTAATAAACAGATTTACAGTTTTCATTTTTGTCTCTTAGATTTTTTGTCCATTGGCATAGGGTTTAAGATTTATCTAATTTATTTTTAACAACTTAGAGGTAATCTTTCAAATATCATAGGTTCAAGTAAATTAAAAAATTAATTGTTAAAAATTCTTCATGTCTTATTTTAAGCATTGGCAAGAAAAGCATGTGTTTGGCGGCGAAGCGATGGTTGCAGGGATGGGCTGCAAACTCTTGCTCTTGTGTGTCAGCATATTTTCTTTTTTTTTATTTCTGTATTTTATCCACATTGTTTGTTCGCCTTGCTTGCCTTGCAGCTAACTCCTTATAGTTTTAGTGAATAGAATGATTATCGTAAGAATTATCCGCCCGCGGCAGGGCAGATAAAGTCAGGTTTGCATGGTTTTTGTCCACCGGGCTTTTACTGATCGAAGCCTGTTGTCTATCAGAAATAAGGGAAATAGAACGATCCCTTCTGTGTTTATATTGCAATAATGTAATTAAGGGCAAGGGCATAACTTGACTCTTTAATTGTTGGGTTGGTAAATATAATAAAAAAATTCAAAGAACGCAAGCTTTTGACAAATATATTATAATAATCAAGTGCTTACGGGATAAAAGGCGGTTTGTTCGCCCCTAGTTCATCTTGATTAATTCGCAATTATGGTTCCCGATAGGCAGTTGGCTATAAAGCTCAGTTATGAATCGTGTATTGTTAAAACCATATCCCGCTTAGCGTTGTGTAAATGCTGCAAGCTTAATACTGATTACCCGGTAAGCTATTGATTTTACTTTATTTTTGTTCCTTATAAATCGAAAAAAATGATGAAACGAATTGTTGTTTTAGGAATTGTCTTTTTGTGTGTATCTACGGCTTTTTCACAAAATGGATATAAGCTTACACTTACGATTGACGGTTATTCTGGACCTTCGGTTTTGTTAACTACTTATTATGGTAACAAAATTAAATTGGTGGATACGGCTTATGCCAAAAAACCGGGTGTTTTTGTGTTTGAAGGCAGGCAGGTACTTCCGGGTGGAATATATATGGCCGTGAGTCCTAAGAAAGTTAAACTTTTCGAGTTTATTATCAATAAGAATCAAAGCTTTGCATTACAAACCGATACGGCAGAATATGAGCTGCATATGAAAGTATCAGGTTCTAAGGAAAACAGTATTTTCTTCGATTATCTACGTTATAATGATGGTATTTATAAGCAAATCATGGGGATTAAAAAGACCATGAAAAAGGAAGATCAGCATAGTATTGCTTATAAAAAACTTCAACAAAAGATAGATTCTCTTAATCAGGCAAGTGTTGCCAATAAGTTGAGAATTATTCAGCGATATCCCCATTTGTTTGTTTCTCGCTTGTTTGATGCCATGAGGGAAGTGGAAGTTCCCAAGCATCATCCTGCCACTGATTCCCTCTTTGGGTATCATTATGTGAAGAAGCATTTTTGGGATCACTTTCGTTTAAATGATCCCCGTTTGCTGCATACTCCACTGTATGACAGGAAAATAAATACTTACTTCAATCATTTGATTCCCTTTAACCCTGATTCGGTGGATCGTGCCATTGATGGAGTGATTGCCATGGCCAGGCCTTCAAATGAGTGTGTCAGTTACCTTGCCTGGCATTTTCTGGTGGAATATCAAAACCCAAAATACATGGGCTTCGATAAAGTGTTTGTACATATGGTAGATCATTATTTTGCCAAAGAGCCCATCGAAAATACAACACCTTCTATAAAAAAGCTGTTGATGGACCGGGCGGCTAAGATTAGGCCTCTTCTCATTGGTCGACCGGCTCCCGATTTGATACTAATGGATACCAGTGGTCAGTATGTCGACTTTAAGGCGATAACAAAGCCCTTCACTTTATTGTTGTTCTGGGACTATAATTGTAGTATTTGCAAAAAGGAGATAGCTCAGCTGATTCCTCTTTATAGGGCTAAAGCAAAACAATATGGACTACAGGTGTATGCCATTAGCATCAACCCAGATCTTTCCAAATGGAAAGAAGCGGTTCGCAATAGACATATGCCTTGGATTAATGTGAATGGAACGCATAGCGTGAAGGGCGATTTTACTAAACTTTACGATGTACATGGAACCCCGCAATTATACCTTTTGAACGACCAGAAAATTATTATTGCCAAACAATTTTCTGTCGATCAACTGAGTCAAATTCTTAATGGGTTTATAAAAAACAAGAAATTGGAATAAGGGAAAAAAATGTGGACTCTTGGAGTCCGCATGGATTTTTCTGTATATTTAATGCCAAAAAAGAACCAAATATTTATTGAATGAAAAAGTTTATACTCTTTATATCTTTTTTGCTTTTGGCGGCCTTGGGTGCTCAGGCACAATGTGTAGTTGGTAATTATTCTTATAGTTACCAGGCTTGTAGCCAGATTCAGTTTGTCGATTCGTCTGTAGCGCAGGCTAATTACAATTTGGTTAGCTGGAAATGGAATTTTGGAGATGGCACAACGGCCACTGGACAAACAGTTATACATACTTTTACCCCGGGTATTACCGTAAATGTGAAACTGGTGGTCACCGCCGATTCATCGGGCGTTATTTGCCGGGACTCCATTGTTAAAAGTATTGTTATTCATTCGTTGCCAACAGTTTATGTTGCTGGCGATTATAACCCATCCTGTATAGTGGTTCCGGCTAAATTCTTTGGATCATCGGGGATGGAGCCTTACATAAAAAGCTGGCAGTGGGATTTTGGTGACGGAACCTTTGATACTATGCAGAATCCTACTCACCTTTATCCTGATACGGGTACTTATCAGGTGGTTTTGCATGTGATAGATAGCAATGGATGTGCGAATGAAAATATTACGCCATTTTTCCAGAAGGTAAATCCTTTACCATCAATGAATTTTAACTGGAATATTGATCCTGCTGCTGTTACGGATAATTTGCAATTTTCGGCCACTGTTGATACTTCTGTGGGAAAAGTAACTTCATGGCATTGGAATTTTGGCGATGGTGATACTGCTAATATCCAGAATCCTACCCATCAATACAAGACTGTTGGCCAGTATTCCGTGACGCTTTCTGTTGTAGTTGGCGGCTTTTGTCCCAATTCAATTACAAAAGTTGTTCATGTGGAGCCCTTACCTGCGCCTGACTTTTCCTATTCTGTGGCTTGTTTGAGAGATATAACCTATTTTTCAGATTCAACAACGACACCAGTGGGAACCATTCAGACCTGGAAATGGTATTTCGGCGACGGTGACAGTCTCATAATCAGCAGTCCGGGCAATCCTAATGTTAAACATATTTATGTTACGCAAGCTGTTTACCCGGTTACTCTTTTGACCATCAATTCTCAAGGCTATCTGCGCAGCATCACAAAAAATATTTCGGTTGTACCCAAACCGACGGCATTTTTTACTTTTAATGACACCTGTTATACAAATCCTACTTCTTTTTTTGACAAGTCTTCCTTAAATACTGGCTCATCAATTACATACAGACATTGGAATTTTGGAGATGGCGATTCCGCAAGATCCCAGAATCCTGCACATACCTACAGCCTTCCAGGTACTTATTCCGTAACCTTGCGTATTGCAAACGGTGATGGATGTAGGGATACTGTAGTACGAAATGTGGTTATGGATTCATTGCCTGCCGTGGACTTCGCAATGTCTAAAGATACCATATGCCTCGGAGAAAATATCACTTTCTCTGGACAATCGACGAATATTGCTTCATGGCATTGGGGTTTTGGAAATGGCACGACTTCTTCTTATCAGAATCCCATCTACCGTTATCCTGCACCAGGACTAGATACCATTACACTTACGGTCAAAGATTTGAAAGGCTGCTCCAGTTATGTTTATCATACGGTTTATGTTAAACCTTCTCCTGTTGCAAATTTTGTTTTTACTATTTTGTGCAAAGGAGATACAACCTGCTTTTCCGATTCATCTTCAATTTCCAAAGGTTTTATTAAGTCGTGGAATTGGGATTTTGGCGACAACACTGTCTCAACAGTGCAGAACCCTGATCATTACTACCAGCCCGTGGGTAATTATAATGCAACGCTGACCGTCACTTCAAACGAGTCTTGTAGCAGTGCAATAACTAAACTTATTATTTTCGATTCCCTGCCTTCGCCCAATTTTTCGGTTTCAGCGGCCTGTAAAAATGATACGACCTATTTTACGGATGGTACAACTACGCCTGTAGGATCTATTCAAACCTGGAGGTGGTATTTTGGTGACGGAGACAGCTTGATTGTTCAGAGCCCCAATAGTTCCACCGCAAAACATGTTTATCTGGCACAAACAACGTATGATGTAAAATTACTGACGGTTAACTCACTTGGATTTGAGCGCAGCATTATAAAACAGATTACAGTTCATCTGAAACCTTACGCTGATTTCACTTTTAATGACACCTGTTCTGTGAAACCTATTTCCTTTACGGATTTATCTTCAAAGAATGGCGGGTCAGACTTGTCAGCCTGGAGCTGGAACTTTGGAGATCCTTTATCTGGGGTAAATAACCAATCTTCCTTGCAGAATCCTACACATATTATGAGCCTTGTCGATACTTTTGATGTGCGGTTAATTGTGACAAATATAGATGGATGTACGGATACGGCTATAAGAAGTTTGATTGTAGATTCATTACCTATTGTAGATTTTACTATGCAAAAAGATTCGCTTTGTTTTGGTGAGAACGCACTTTTCCATGGAACCGGAAAAGATATTATTTCATGGCATTGGAATTTTGGAAACGGAGATAGTTCTACATTTCAGAATCCGGTTTACAACTATCCATCTCCCGGATTATATACTGTAACTCTGCAAGCAAAAAGCATCAAGGGTTGTCCTATAATGGTTTCACATAATATCTATGTAATAGCTTTACCTCAGTCCGATTTTACTGTTGGTTCTTCCTGTATTGGAGATTCCACCTCTTTAACAGATATGACCTCCTGTCCTGTGGGTTATGTAACGCGGTGGCAATGGAATTTCGATGACACCACTTCTATGGCTAATCAATCAACACTGGAAAATCCGGCTCACCATTTTACGACCATTAGTGCTTATAATGTCCAATTGATTACGACCAATAATTATGGATGTTCCGATACCAACTATCACTATGTCAATGTTTATGCTAAACCAAAGTCAGGCTTTACTTACCATCAATCCTGCAGGCCTGCCACCGAAGTTGTGTTTTCAGATACTTCACTTCGTGGTAGTAGTAAAAGCCCCATAAGTTCATACTTGTGGAAGCTTTATCAGGATGATTCTTCTAACTTGCAAAACCCTACTTACAGGTTTCCGTATTTTGATTCCTGTTATCAGATTAGTTTGACAGTGACAGATACCAATGGTTGCTACAACACGGATACGGCGCAGGTTTGCCTGCGAGACAGTTTGCGAATTGATTTTACTATGCCAAGGGTTTGCTTTGGACAACCTACAGCTTTCCGTGCTTCTTACCTGCCTTATACTGACTCTATTGCTTCCTACACCTGGGATTTTAATGATGGGAGTAAAGAAGTCATCACTTACTATGATACGATTAGTCATGTTTTCCCTCATCCGGGAACGTATAGCATCAGGCTGAGTGCCTTGGATACCAACGGATGTTCTATAACAGTAACGCATCAGGCAATTATAGATTCGCTACCGGTACCCAATTTTGCTTTTGCTACGCCGGAATGTGACCAGCCTACCTATTTTACGGATTCAACACTAGGGGGAGGAAATTTCATCAGTACGTGGCAATGGAGTTTTGGAGATGTTTCGTCAGACGCTGATAATCATTCCAATTTGCAAAACCCCAGCCACATATACTCATCTAACGATAGTTTATACCAGGTTAAATTGATTGTAACTAACTTTAATGGTTGTATAGATTCCGTTACCAAACCAATGGAAAGAAAGTCTTGTCTAAAGGTGTTTTATACTGTGAATACCGGTACGGGATGTGCTGATAACCCGATTTATTTTAAAGACCGTAGTATACTAAATTCTGCAAAGGGGAGTATTACAGATTGGAACTGGGATTTCGGAGATGGATATGTGAACACTTACCATACATATACAGATTCAATACTCCATGTTTATACCAGGCCGGGTAGTTATTTGGTTAGCTTAATGGTGAGAGCTGAGGTAAATGGTATTCCTTTTAACAATAAGTTCGATTCGACAATTGTTATTTTCAGACCCCCTATTTCTAATTTTGTCGTAAGCAAAGCCTGCTCAGGCCAAATGGTTTATTTTACGGATTCTACGAAAACTTTTGATGCCATTCTGGATCAGTGGCAATGGACTTTTAATGATTCTTATTCTTCTGTGAATGTTTCTGATTTTCAAAATCCTGAACATCTGTATGATTCTACTGGCTCTTTTATGGCGCACTTGGTTGTAACGGATCACAATAATTGTCGCGATACGGTAGCTTATCCGGTAGAAGTTCATCCATCGCCTGATGCTGCATTTAATGTAAATTACAATTATAATGGTGTAACCGCTCAGGTATTAATGGATAATACTTCGACAGGTGCCGACAGCTATTTATGGGATTTTGGAGATGGTAATACATCAACCCAAGAGAATCCGCTCTACAGCTATACATCACGAGGTGTTTTTAATATAATACTGGTGGCAAGCAGTCAATTTATGTGCACGGATACGGCTATTTCTGTTTATGATCTTACAGCGGGACTCTATATCCCCAATTCATTTGCCCCAGGGATGGATGTTCAGGGCGTCAATGTGTTTCAACCGAAAGGAATTCATTTGAAAGAATATCACATTCAAGTGTATAGTTCATGGGGTTCTTTAGTTTGGGAAAGTAATAAGCTGGATGCCGATGGTGTACCTCAGGAGGGGTGGGATGGAACCTTTAAAGGGAAACCAATGCCTGCCGGGAGTTACATTTGGCGAGTAACAGCAAAATTTATTGATAATAGTATTTGGCAGGGTGCTAATAACGGGGATGGAAACACCAAATCCTATGGAACCTTAACGCTAATTCGATAATTTTTCGAATATTTGAATAATAGGATATGCTGAAAGGAATAAATAAAAAAACGATAGGAAATCTGCTAATGTTAGGGAGCTTGCTATTGGGTTTATCTCCAATGCAGGCGCAGGATGTCAATTTTTCGCAATATTTCAATAACCCAACGTATTATAATCCGGCATATGTAGGACTTAGCGTAGGTTTGAAAGCCAGGCTGAATGTGCGTAAACAATGGACTGGTCTGTCTGGGGAATATAACTCCTATGCTTTTAGTATGGATATTGCTGATAGGAATCTTCCTGGTGCCGGTGGATTGGGTTTTATTGCCAGTTCGGAAGTGCAGGGAATAGGTTTGATTAAATCGACTACAGTGGGAATTATTCCTGCTGTAAGAATACCCATATCGCGTTATTCGATTTTTCAATTGGGGGCGTTAGTCTCTGTAGTTTCGAATCAGCTTAACTGGAATAACCTTGTTTTCGCCGATCAGTTAGATCCCATTTTGGGTAATGTCGGAGCCTCCACTTTTCACAATCCTGGAAATAGTTCTGTTGTATTCCCCGATTTTTCCATTGGGGGTATTTATCAGTTTAAACAGGAACATTTTGTTGGAACCCTGGGTGCAGCAGTACACCACATTACCCAACCCGATCAATCGTTTTTGCAGGATGTGGCTCCGCTGCAGAGGAAATTTGTGGCTCACATGGATTTTGTATTCGACTTTCAGCGTCATAGGGGTTTTTATTATAGAGCCAGAAGCTTTAAGATAAACCCAGGCGTGCTTTATCAGAAACAGGCTAACATGAATTTGTTCATGATGGGAGTGAATGCTTATATATCGAATGTTTATTTTGGTTTATGGTATCGAAATGAGATTTTTCATAGTACCAGCTTTTCTAACCTTGTGTGGCTGGCGGGAATGAATATTCCGCTTCATAATGATGATTCCCGTTTGAAGTTGATGTATTCATTTGATATGAGTATTTCGGGGAGTACGAATTTTACGGGCCCGTCGCATGAAGTAAGCCTGATTCTTGAACTGGACAACATAAGATTGGTGAATCCGACGAAGTTAAAACACGCTAGCTATTCCAGAAATTCCCTTGAATGTTCTCCTTTTTAGCCTTTTTTAGAAAAACTTTTACGGCTAAATCATTTTAAGGCTAAATCATTTTAAGGCTTATCATAAAAAAAGCCGGATTAGAATCCGGCCTTTTATGTGGGACATATTGGATTCGAACCAATGACCCCCGCCCTGTCAAAGCGATGCTCTAAACCAACTGAGCTAATATCCCGTTAAAGATTGAAGAAGTGGGACATATTGGATTCGAACCAATGACCCCTGCTCTGTGAAAGCAATGCTCTAAACCAACTGAGCTAATATCCCTTCCCTTTCGGGAGGCAAAAATAGTAAATTTTACAGCTTTGTTACAGAAAAAAGAAAAAAATGAGACATTAGGCGAGGAGGTACCCTCTCATAAATAATGCTACAACAAATCCCAGTATAGCTCCTACTAAAACTTCAACCGGTGTGTGTCCCAATAGTTCTTTTAACTGCTCCTGATGAAATTTTCCTTCAAAGAGTGTGCTCAGCGATTTCCCCAAATCGTTTAGCACGCCGGCCTGTTTGCCTGCAGCCCTTCTGATTCCTGCGGCATCATGCATCACTATGATGGCAAATACCAGGCTGGCAGCAAATAGTGGACTGTTGAGGCCTAGTGAAATCCCTACAGCAGTGGTAAGTGCTGTTACCGTGGACGAATGTGAGCTGGGCATACCTCCAGTTTCCCATGCGCGTTTGAGGTTTAGCTTTTTTTCAAAGATCAGAGAACTTAGGACTTTGTAAAACTGTGCAAAAAACCAGGCAACAAAAACCACATCTAATATTTTATTGCCAAAAAGGATTCCTGTATTCATAATAAAGTTTGTTTCACTGGACAAAAGTATTGATATATGGCTAACCTTAGGAATATTTTACCTTAAATGAACTACCCCGCCGCCTTTAGGTTTGCATTTTATTGACAAAGGAATATTAGAAATAAAGAAGTTTATGTATAATGTGTTGATTTTCTTTTCTTTTTGTTTCTTTTTCTTTTCTTTGTCAAT
>Ga0316204_10006956_pt1 | contig 16951 bp, 3 predicted proteins | sample 6monrhotite_MG_2_FD_205661 | JGI IMG/M metagenome (GOLD analysis project Ga0316204, IMG submission 205661) | Microbial mat bacterial communities from mineral coupon in-situ incubated in ocean water Damariscotta River, Maine, United States -... | ecosystem: Environmental > Aquatic > Marine >... | reverse complement strand
CGGCTGTAATGCCAGCCACGGCTGCCGCTGAACATTCCCGCACCTGGGTTAAACATTTATACCCCACCACTGGCTTCAATACCGATTGCGACAAGGCCGTATTTAGTTTGCCTGCACCGCTGCCAGCTGATTTACACTTTGACTTTATTGGCTTGTATAATCCCAGTGCGCCAGCACAGGGGGAATTGCGCGATGCATTTACACTGCAACAAAGTGATTGTGAAACCAGCCTGGATACACCTGTTGCCTCTACATCAAATTTGGTATTACTGGATATATTAGGGGCACCGGAGCCGGATTCCAGACTTAAAAATTTACGGACCAACGAAATTCCGAAAATTATTTCACCAGATGGCACTCGGGCAACATTACCCCCTGAAAATGCTGTATCACCGCCGTTCCCACCAACCAATAATTCAGCAACTACTGCAATGACGTTGGGCGAGTTTCGCGATGTTAAAGGCAAAATGAAAATAAAATGTTATGATGACGGAACTGCAAAAGTCAAAATCAAATTCCGTAATTATCAACCCCATGAAGTGCTTACTGTCTGGGCTATTTGGCTAGCAACGCCTCCGGGTGCTGCCGGACCGGCGCCGGTACCATTGCCTTTTGGTGGTGTACCCAACGTTGTTGTTGCAAATGACCACGGTACAGCCCGTTTTACACGCACGCTCAGCTATTGCCCGATGGATGTTCAACCAAACGGCGAAACGTTGTTGATGCTGGATATCGCAAGCCACCTGGATGGTAACGTATACGGTGCAGTTCCCGGCACTCAGCGCGTGGAAGCCACATTTATTGACCCCAACGATCCATCCACTACATTCAAAAGTGCGCTTAGTGAAGGTATTGTGACGGTGAATCGTGGTGCGTTTCCGGTGACTGTTGAGCCCATTGAGTAATAACGTCATAGCACTCATCAGTGGCTGATACGTCAGCATGCTGTAGACAATGCTCTGTTTTGTCAAGTTTGTGTGGTTGGCGGTTGTACTCATAATGCATCCGCCAACCAACAAAATTTAGGGCATGTAAAATAGAACGTTAGTGATCTGATAAACGCGACGGATATACCCAAACGCTTTGGGTATATATCAGAGATTAAAAAGAAAAATCGACATTAGATGAACGTGGTCCTCCGCTCGGACTAAGGCAGTTGCCGCTAAAGGCTATATGGCATCAGGTTACGGGTATTATGGACGTCATACTAAGGTCAGCGGCTAATCAAATTAGCGCACGACAGCGTAATTTGTTGTGGCATTGTTTTCTGCGAATGACATTGAGTGAGAAGATATAGTGCGACAAACAGATAATCTAATACAAATACAAATGACGAAAGCGGAACGGGCGCCCGATGATATTGCGTTTTCTTTTTTAGATGCTGATTGCAATGTAACTAATCAACTATCCAACCAACAGCTCCACCAACGAGCAGTGGCCATAGCGGGTCGGCTGCAGCAAATCGTCAATCCATCAGATCGAATACTGTTACTTTTTCCACAAGGACTGGAATTTATTTTCGCGTTTATGGGCGCATTGTATGCTGGTGTAATACCGGTAATAACAGCGCCACCACGCGGTAATACACACTCAGGTAAAATAATACGTGAATATGACGCTATCGTTGAGGAAACGAACGTTAATATAGTACTTACCTGTGAATCAATTTTAAATGATGTGACCCCCTGTTTTTTTAAATCAAAAAAATTATCCGAAAAAATTATTTTAACCATCGAAGCAATAAACCAGGAATCGACGCATCAATGGTGCATGCCATCGATCGACAAGAATAGTGTTGCATATTTACAGCGCACTTCAGCTGGTAGGGAAACGCCAACGTTTGTCACAATAAGTCACGAAAATATGACCAGCACGCTTGCGCGTATCACGGATATTTATGAACTGAAAACTTCAAGCCGATCGTTCAGCTGGCTGCCACATTATCACTATTTAGGCCTGACCTTTGGGGTTCTCGGGCCACTTTATTGTGGTTGTAGAGGATATCTGTATTCAGAGTTTACGTTTTTCCAGAAACCCTGCAGTTGGTTAACGGCAATTTCCAGGTATCAGATTACTTTCAGTGGCGCTCCCAACTTTGCTTATGGTATTTGCAATGTTCAGGTGTCCGATGCTCAACGAAAATTATTGGATCTATCAACATGGGAAACAGCCTACAGCAGTGCAGAGCCTGTAAACGCAGAAACGGTGGCGACTTTCTATGAAAAATTCAGTCGTTGTGGCTTAAAGGAAACCGCATTAACGTCAATTTATGGCTTGGCAGAATCCGCTCTGGTGATTTCTAACACTATTGACCAAAAAAATACGATGTTTACTGCTTGTGATTCGTCCAAACATCGATCGGGCATACCAGTTACACAGAGTGATAATAACATTCGATATATTAACAGTGTTAGCTACGGATTACCTTCGCCTGATACCACCATAACAATAGTCAACCCGGAAACCCGTACCCCTTGTGGAGAACAGGAGTTAGGGGAAATCCACATTAAGAGCGTCTGTACCGCAACGGGCTACTGGAATGCACCGGAGAAAAGCAGGGCGATATTCACTGTCTTTCTTGAAGGCACTCACGACGGGCCTTACCTGCGAACAGGGGATTTAGGATTCATAAAGGACGGTGAAATCCATGTTGTTAATAAACTTGATGGTAATCGTCAAATAACCCAATAGGTTCAGTCTATTGCGTTACGTAAGAAAACAAGGGGGCAAGACACTATGCGAACTAACATTGAAGTAATCACGGTACGATCATTAGTGCATTGGGTGGGGACGGGGACCAACTGTTCTTCTGTGATGATTAACGATGGTGACAGCTATACATAGTCGTATGCGTGGCAGTGTCTGGGTCTTTGTGTTTCTAATTAGCGATTATCAAACCGGGTTGATTAACAAATGAAAAAAAAAGTGCTACCAAAAAAAGCAGGTACAAACACTTCGCTAAAACCTAAGTTGAAATCAAAACTAAAAACAAACAATAACGCGAAAATATCAGATATTGCAATTGTTGGAATGGCTTGTCGATTCCCTGGTGCAAGGAATTACAACGAGTACTGGAATAATTTAATTAGTGGAAAAAACTGCGTTGGTGAAATTCCAAAGGATAGGTGGAATTGGGAGGATTATTATGGGGATCCTGTTGGCGAAGATAATAAGACAAATATAAAATACGGTGGATTTATAGATGACGTGGATAAGTTTGATCCACTCTTCTTCAATATATCGCCACGCGAGGCCAATTACATGGATCCTCAGCATCGGGTATTCCTTGAATCAGCATGGCAGGCGATTGAGGATGCCGGCTACAACCCAAAAAGCCTGGAAGGACGTGACATCGGTGTCTATGCCGGGGTTTCTAAAAATGACTATGCGGAATTAATGAGAGAACACCATATTCCAATCACTTCATTCGTATCGACAGGCACCGTACACTCAATTCTTGCAAATCGGGTGTCATTTTTATTGGATTTTAAGGGTAAAAGTGAAGTTGTGGATACCGCGTGTTCCAGTTTTCTCGTGGCACTGGATAAAGCAGTAAACGATATTATTGGCGGTTTTTGCGAGGCTGCCGTCGTTGGTGGTGTAAACACCATTCTTAGCCCAACAATGTACATTTCCCACAGTAAATCCGGAATGTTGTCGGAAGATGGCAGTTGCAAGTCATTTGACGCAAAGGCGAACGGCTATGTCAGGAGTGAGGGCGTCGGCGTGGTATTCATCAAGGCGTTGGACAATGCGCTGGCAGACAACGACAATATTCTCGGCGTCATCAAAGGCTCCGCCGTCAAGCACGGCGGGCGCTCAAATTTCTTAACCGCACCCAAAGTATCGTCCCAGGCCTCGACCATAAGTGCTGCAATAAAGGCAGCCGACATTAACCCAAAAACAATTGGATACATTGAGGCACACGGTACCGGCACACCGCTGGGCGATCCTATCGAGATTAATGCGTTGAAACAAGCCTTCCAGCCCTACCTGGAAGGCGGTGAGCAGCCATTTTGTGGTTTGAGCTCTGCAAAAACAAATGTTGGTCACCTTGAAAGTGCAGCGGGGGTTGCCGGACTTATCAAAGTATTACTGAGCTTTAAGCACAAAACAATACCACCGCTATTGCATTTTGAGCATTTAAACCCGTATATCAGTTTAACGGATAGTCCCTTTTATGTGGTAAACAGCAAACAGAACTGGAACAACATTGTATTAAATGGTATTGAGCAGCCATTAAGAGCCGGGATTAGTTCATTTGGGATGGGCGGTGTTAACGCACATGTTATCGTAGAGCAGCCACCTTGCGTCATTCGTAAAAAGACGACGGCACAAAAGCGTGAAAAATCAGCAACGAATCAATTTCCCGACCGGAAATACATTATTCCACTTTCCGCCAAGACCAGTGAGCAATTACAGGAATATGCATTGTCACTGTACCAATACCTAACGGTAACCGAAGAACGTGCATCAATCGAAGACATTGGTTTTACACTGCTAACCGGACGTGAAGCGTTTGAAGATAGGGCCGCATTTATTGTCGATGACTATCAAAACCTGGTGGAACTGCTTAAAATATTTACCGAAAACAGGTACCACGATCAGATAGTAGTGGGTGATACCCGAAAACGAAATAATGTTGAGCCTGCGGTTGCGAAGGCACCTGTTAAAAACACCTATGAGGCGGCTACGCACTGGGTCGAGGGAGGCGAATTGGCTCATGGCGAATTCAACCCCAATGCATCAGGGCATCGAATTCAACTACCGGTATATCCGTTTCATAAACGTCGCTGTTGGTTTCCAATGACGGACAGTGTCTCAAAGCCCATTGTGCCTGAGCAGGAGGCTTCATTGCGTCAGTCTTTTTCGAAAAAGGACTATTTTGTACGAGACCATGTTGTCAAAGGTGAGCACGTTGTCCCGGGTGTTAGATGTCTGGAGGTCTTCCGTGCCATTGGCGAAAAAATAAGTCTGACACCGGTACGGATGCTAAACGATATCTATTGGATGCGAGCCATCAAGGTGACAGACGATATCAGTATGAAAGTGACTTATACCAAGAGTGAAGACAGCAATGGCGGCTATCATCTTTCGCTTGCCAACGACGGTGTTGATTATTGTGCAGGGGTGGCGGTTACCGGTGAGCAACCAAAACCTACTCACAGGCTTGATATTGAAAAAATTAAAGCGCGATGCGGGGTTACTTTAGGTCAACAGGATTTGTATGATCAGTTTAAAAACAACGGATTGGCGTACGGTGAGACATTTCAGGTTATAAGGTCATGCCAATATAATAAAAAAGAAATAATATGTGAGCTGAATCAATCCCCTCAAGCTCAAAATACCGGCAGCATGTTGGAGCCTTCGCTGCTTGATGGTGTATTCCAGGCAGTCGTCGCACTGCATGTATTGAATGCAGAGAAAAAACAGGCGCAACAAGTCCCTTTTTATCTCAAGTCAATAAAAATACACGGAGAATTGCCCGCTCGATGCTATGCGTACGCTACGTTAAATACAGCAATAACGGACGATGGCAGGACAGTATTTAACATGTATTTGTGCGATGAACAGGGGGAGATTGTTGTTGAATTTTCTGAGTTTGTAAAACGGGAGTATACGACATTAATCCCCGTGAATGACGAAAATAAGCAGGTTGAGAATGACGTGTTTTATTATACCCCCCGCTGGGTACCGAAGACACTGGGGATGCACAGTGAGAACCTGTCTTCAATAATACTATTTGATAATAATTCAGCATTATTTACCCAACTGCGGAAAAACAATAAAACAAAAAATGTCACGCTGATTATGCCTGGTGATCAGTTTAAGCATACCGGAAAAAATACTTATTCAATTAAGCCGGGAGATAGTCAATCCTTAATGTTGTTGTGGAATGACTTGAAGCGACAGGGCATAGGAATAGAGGCAATTGTTGTTAAATGGGACACCGACGTCCAGTCGTCAGATCCTGGAAGTTATAATCGTTGTATCACCTTGTTACTGGGATTAACGCAATCGCTCATACGCGCAAAATTACCCGAACGAGTTCGTGTATTGTATCTGCATTGGATTCAAAACTCGGTGGTGTCATGCACACATGCATCGGTCGGTGGTTTTTCAAGAACACTTGCCTACGAAAACCCAAATATTAACATCACATCCGTTGGGCTTAGTGAATATAGTCTCGATAATCAAGCTGAAGTAATACTTAATGAGTTAACCTTTTATAGAAATTCGCCACTCAACGAAGTTCAATATATTGGTGCTCAACGCCAGGTTCGAATGATTGTGCCGCACCTGGGCGTATCGACTGAATTAAATAGTTCGTTGATCAAACAAGGTGGGACGTATCTCATTGCCGGTGGTGCCGGTGGATTGGGATATCTGTTTGCGAAACATCTGGCAAAAAATTATAGTGCACGGGTTGTATTGATAGGGCGAGGCGCACAAAATCAAAAAATCGAAGTTCAACTTAATGAACTTCGGTTACTCGGCGGCGATGGACAATATTTTTCCGTTGACATAAGTAGTGAAGCTGCATTAATGGCTGTTTGTCATGGTATGAGGGCCGATGGTATCCAGCTAAATGGTGTATTGAATTGTGCTGGTTTGATTGAAGATGCCTATATCATCAATAAATCGGCAGAATCCCTGGCCAGGGTTGTAGCGCCGAAATTAGCCGGAACAGGCAATCTGGACGAGTCAACAAAACAGGATCATCTGGATTTTTTTGTTGTTTTCTCATCAATCGCTTCCATTATGCCAAATCAGGGGCAATGTGATTATGCCGCGGCCAACAGCTTTTTAGACGCATTCGCTCGTTATCGAAATAATTTATGCGGCCAGAACAAACGGCACGGCCGTACACTTGCGATTAACTGGCCGTTATGGAAAGATGGTGGGATTGGTGTGATCAAGGAAGAGGAGCAGCATCTATGGGAGGTTTTCGGGATGAAACCGTTGGGCAGTGAACAGGGACTTTCCATCTTTGACAATATTATGGCTCAGGTGCCGGAATCACTTCCGGATCAATTAGTCGCGATAGAAGGAGATCAACAAAAGATTGAAGCACACCTTAATGTCCTCGCGCTCGGAAAATATCCAACTACATCAAACGCTACCAGCGCCGCATCAATAAAAGACGAAATACGACGAATTATCTCTGGTTTAACACAAAATTCGCGAGAAATTGCCGATTCAGAAAACTTGACTGACTACGGGATAGATTCCATCGGAATTTCGAAAATCACCACGGCGGTAAACGATTCGTTCTCTTTCAAGGTAGACCCCACATTATTTTTTGATTTCAATACGGTGTCAAAAATTGCTGAGCATCTTTGGAGTAGACACCGTGATGTTATGCGTGACGGTGAAAAGCCAAAATTGGGAACATCGTCATACATGCCAGGGCGGGCGTTAATTGACATGGAACTTTCTGATGAGTCAGCGATGATTTTTCGCAAATCGTTGTCTGACCAAGAATTTTTTATGAAAGACCACGTTGTTGAGGGGCTGTATAACGTACCGGGTGCCTGCTATATCGAAATGGCATTACAGGCTGGCCTATTGTTAGCAAACGATAACCAGGTATTAATGCTTTCGAATAACTATTGGGCAAAACAATTATCAACATCTGGTGCTTCAATTCGTGCAGATCTGCGATTTGTAAAAAAACAGGACTGTTATGAATATGAAATTACGCATACTGAAGGTAATGAAAATATTATGCACGCGCTTGGTCAGGTATCCATAATACCGGCGGGTGACGTTGCAACGGCAATTCCATTTAGTGCAGAAGATTTAGATGTCATTAAGTCGCGTTGTCCAACGACTCGGAAAAAGGACGAAATATATAAATTTATCCATGCGGAAGGCCTTCATGTTGGCCCGAGCTTTCAGCCCATGATTGATGTTTACTTAAACGACCGGGAAGCGTTGTCACATTTAAAATTGCCCGACTTTATCTCAAACACCTTTGATGATTATGTGCTTCATCCAAGCCTCCTGACCGGTGTTTTACAAACCGCGTTATTGAATAACAAACCAGGGGGAATGAATAGCAGTAAATTTATTCCCATAGCCATTGATGAAATTCTGGTACACAAAAAAATACCGACAGAATGCTATGTGTACACGGAAACCGCGAATGTGGGGCGGGCCAGCAATGGCATCAGTAAATATAACGCCAAGGTAATTACGGTAGATGGTGGTGTGGTTGTTGAGATTAAAGGACTGTCACTGCGTAATCTAACCCAGTCAACAGCTCAGGCCGTTGAAAATACGATAACACCGGTAGGCGATGCTGAATTGGTACCCGAATCTTCGAACATTTCCCTGGAACAGGTCTGTGAATTATTAAAGGAAATACTGTCAGATTCCATTGGCACTGCACCTGCTGAAATTGAAACTGACATGGCGTTGGAATCATACGGTATCAACTCCGTGATGATTGTTGAACTTAATCGATGCCTTGAAAAGATATTTGGAAATTTATCTAAAACGCTGTTTTTTGAATACAAGAGTATTCGGGAGTTGGCCGACTACTTTTTGGGGAACCACCTCAGTGCTCTGGAACGGCAAATAGTCAATGTGACCAGCGAAAACCAGAATGGGGAGAATTTGCAGGTAACTGACACAACGATTAGTGCTGAGCAGGTGCCTGAATTTTACGACGATGATATCTTCCTGGGTACCAGCACTAAGGTACCTTTCGTCGCCAGCCCTGCTAATAATGCCGGGGATGAAAAAATTGCAATCGTTGGGATGAGTGGCAGATACCCGGATGCCAAGAATCTGTCCGAGTTCTGGGAAAACCTAAAGGCAGGTCGAGATAGCATTACTAAAATGCCCGCGTCCAGATTTGATAAAGTGGCGTTGGAGGCATTATTTCCGGACGAAGAAATATTGCCAGAAGAGTGGGGCGGATTTATTGATGATCTGGACAAATTTGATCCGATGTTCTTTAATATTTCCCCGAGAGAAGCGCAATTAATCGATCCCCAGGAAAGACTATTTTTAGAGGTGGCGTGGGAAGCGATTGAGGATGCTGGTTATAATTATAGGAATCTTAAAGGCCAGTCCGTTGGGGTTTTTGTTGGCGCGTTATGGCAGCCTTACATTGCATTAGGTATTGAACAAACCTTTAGCGGTAATTTGCAACGGCCGCATGGTCTGCTGTATAGCATTGCAAATCGGGTGTCATTTTACTTCGACTGGTGTGGTCCAAGCCTGGCAGTCGATACGGCGTGCTCGGCCTCCTTAACGGCGCTTCACCTGGCTTGTGAAAGTCTGAAAAGAAACGAAAGTCAAAGTGCGATTGTCGGTGGCGTCAATATTTCACTCTCGTCAAGTAAATATTTGTGGTTAAGCAACAATAACTTTCTTTCCAGTGAGGGTAAATGCCGTAGTTTTGGCAGCGGTGGAGACGGTTATGTGCCGGGTGAAGGGGTAGGCTCGGTATTTATAAAACGCTTGAGCAATGCAATACATGATAACGATCATATTTATGGTGTTATTAGTGGCACCTCTGTAAATCATGGTGGGAAGACAAACGGGTATACGGTGCCAAACCCGGTAAGGCAAACTGAATTAATTTTATCATCACTTGATAAAAGCGGGGTTTCACCAACAGAAATCTCATACATTGAAGCACATGGGACGGGTACCTCGTTGGGTGATCCCATTGAAATGACGGGGCTGCATAAAGCATTTGATAAATATACGGATAAAAAGCAATTTTGTGCCATAGGATCAGTCAAGTCCAACATCGGTCATCTTGAGGCCGCAGCGGGCATTGCGGGTTTAACCAAATTGTTATTGCAAATAAAGCATAAAACTCTGGTGCCGTCGATCCACTCAGATGTGCTTAACCCGAATATCGATTTTTCAGCCACGCCCTTTGTATTGCAAAAAGAACTAAAGCAATGGCTTCCTTCAAGCAGTAATGGCGGCACTGAACATTCACAGGATTTAGCGCTTAAAGCCATGATTAGCTCATTTGGTGCAGGCGGAAGCAATGCGCATGCGATAGTTGAAGAATATCGTGATTCAAACATAGTCGACTTTCAAACAACGGTACCCAGGTTAGCATCGAGTAAGGACGTTATAATTCCAGTCTCAGCAAAATCCACTGAACGCCTGGCGGTCTGTGTTGCAAATTTGTTGAGCTATATAAATGATAACGATATTCTTGAAATTGGTGATAATTACCGGGATAACGCAATTCGTTTGGAAGATGTTGCTTACACGCTGCAAACAGGTCGTGATGCAATGGACGAAAGGGTGGTGTTTCTTGCGAATGATCTTGCCGATTTAAAGCAAATATTGACGCAGTATGCACGCCCGGATAACAGGGTTACCTCAAAAATAATAGCTGGTTATGCAAAAACTGATCGAAAAATGTTTAATGTATTTTCACTGGATACTAACCTCAATAACGTCTTTAATGACTGGATCGTTGCAGGGGACGGCGCAAAAATAGCGACCTTGTGGGCAAATGGAATCGAAGTGAACTGGCATCTTTTATACAGTGGTCAGACACCACGCAAAGTCAGTTTACCCACCTATCCTTTCTGTAAGGAACGTTACTGGATACCGGTCATCGCATCTAAAAACCGAGCGGTGGCGACACCGGGGGCCGTACAAACTTCACAGATACATCCACTGTTACACGAAAATACATCGGACTTGTATTCCCAACGATATAGTTCCACCTTTACGGGCAGTGAAGGATGCTTTGATGGCTCAGTCACAAAGGGAGAACGAACATTATCGAGTATGTCGTATCTTGAAATGGCCAGCCAGGCTGTGGCCATTGCCAGTGGTATAGCCGGTGAGCATCAGAAATCGGTTTACTTATCTAACATCATATGGTTAGAACCGTTTATGGTGAAGAATCAGGCAAAGCAATTACATATTGCGCTTACGCTGGATGATGACAGTGTGGATAACATCAATGGAGATAGCCTCAATGGAGATAACAATGAAACCATTTGTTTCGAGATTTATTCAACTAGCTCTGATTCGAAAAATAAGCGGGTTCTACATGCTCAGGGGGTTGCCCATACCGGTGATATAGCACATCACGAAAAACAAGATCTATCTTCTTTAAAGCAGAAGATGACTATTAAGACATTGGATGAAAGTCAATGTACGGCCATTCTTACTGCTACGGAATACCTTCATGGCAACCACCAGTGTAACGTTACCGCGATAAATGTAGGAAATGACGAGGTCTTAATAACGTTAGATGCCACGAAACTAGCAACAAACGCCAATGGCGGGTGTTTGCTTCATCCCTGGGCCTTAAGCCAGGTGTTGGCTGCATTTGCGGGGATCGCCAGCAACCGCACAACCCTGTCCAGTGACAGTACGCTGCATGATCAATTATCATCGAAACAACCTGTTCAGCCAGTTTTTCTCGTAAAAATGGAAGTGTTGCGGCCCTTTGTTGATGGTATGTACGCTTGGGTCAGGCATGTTGCTGATTCCACTCTCACAGGGCGTAATAGTACCGGAGAAAAAATCGAACTGGACGTTGATTTTATTGACAGCAATGGACACCTGTGTGCACGGCTTGCCGGTTTGTGTGTAAAGACAGGCTTGGTTTTAGCACGTAGCGAACGCTTGTCGGTAACGCCTTATGTTGACGAAAAATATTCCGCCATTGATGACAAGCCCTCCGGAATTACATTGTCAGATTTGCACGCTGATATTTCTGACCTGCAGTCGCCCGTAGCGTTGGAACCCGCCGGTGATGGTAATAGCGTCAACACGCTGTTGGTCCCCGATAAGGCTAGCCGAGAAGCGTCGTTGGAAGAAGCGAATGCCTCGTCCCTCGTCGCCGAACCGTCGACGCCCAATTACAATTTGACTCAAACGTTATGCGACAGCCTTGCCGGCGCATTGTATATGGAATCATGCGATGTGATTGTCGATAAACAATTTACCGATATGGGGTTGGATTCCATTGTGGGTGTTGAATGGATAAATGATCTAAACAAGACGCTTTCACTCGACCTGAGCGCCACCATTGTTTATGACTATCCAACGATTACGAGCTTGTCAAACTATCTGCAAGATCTTGTTACCAGTCTGAACTTGGACGTTGATCAAGTGGTGAACGTTGAATCGAATGTTGCTGGTGATGAACGAATGTTAAATCCTTATAGCGGAATGTATTCGCAAAACGAAGATGTTGGTGCTATTCCTGGATCTGGACCCATACAGGAGCACCATCAGGATAACCTACATAATCAAGTTAACAAAAGTAACGGTGATCGTAGTGTATCATCATCGGGCGGTGTGCCCTTGTCGAAGGCCCATAAAGTATTAATGCTGCCGACAAATGAATTACAACAGGTGCTTATAACGACGTTATCCAAGGCACTGTATATGAATGAGCACGATGTCAATATTGAGTCAACATTCACCGATATGGGATTGGATTCGATCGTCGGCGTTGAATGGGTTCAGGCCATAAACTGCCGGTTTGATACCGCGATCTCAGCGACCGCGGTGTACGACTATAGCAATATAAGAGAGTTTACCCGTTACCTTGAAAACGTCATCACAACTAAGGATGGAGAGCAACTGCATGAGACGGCGGTAGCAGATTAGGTGGGTGTTACTCAGTATTAGCAATGGGAAAAGGCGATGGACTCAGGGTGTACGCGGTTTATAAACAAATCCTATTGAGCCGTTCTAAAAGACAAGTACTCAACACTACAATGTGGGTAAGATTGTGAAAAACGAAATTTATGGCGGTGGTTCCAGTGTGGCATTGGCGGGTGAATCAGGTGAAAAGACGGCGTTTTATACCGATAACAACAAAAATAACCTGAAATACCGGCGGTTGTCAAAAAATCGGAAAGTTGTTAGGTTTTCGGAAAAAAAGCATGGGCACAGTGACAATTTATATTTTTGCAGTACTGGATACAGTGGTGATTTTGGAAATACGGGCGAAGTCTGCATAAAATACCGGCTTAATCCGGAGAATAATGTTTGTCTAATAGATCACGTCGTCTTCGGGGAATCTGTCTTACCCACCGACGCGTATCTGGAAATTATTGTTTCAGCGTGTAGGTCCTATTTTAACATTGATGCATTGGTGTTCCAGAATATAGCAATTGTGAAGCCGCTTATCGGCTCGGTAACGTCAAGCACTGATGTTACCTTGGTGTTTCAGAAATATAAAAATGGTCTTCGGTTTGTGGTTCGATCCGACAGCCACTCCAGCCACAATGAAACCGTTCAAACCATTCATTTAAGGGGTATTCTATATCCCGCCGACAAGCGTGGTGGGCGTTCGGCAAAGCTGTCATCTGCAATGTCAAACAACGATAACGAAACGTTTTTAATTGAAACGTTTTACGCCAAAGAATCATCGGTATTTTTAGGGCCGTTTTATCGTTTTATGAAAGAACTCACATTTGGACCACAATACGCTATTGGAAAGATAGAAATAAATTCACAGAATAGCAAATTTGTCATTAATCCATCTGTTGTTGGGGCGGCATTAGCGAATGCAATGAGCTTTGGTCCTAGTTGTTTAGAAAATAACAATAAAGAAGGTGGTCTTTTTTTACCCCATAAAATCGAAAAACTAGTTGTGTTTGGCCCGCTAGTGGGGGATTCATTCATTTCATTGGCAGAGGTGAAAAACGCTGGCGAAGATTGGATTGACCTTTATCTGGAAATTAGTGATGAAAAAGGTAATCTCGTGGTGGTTTTTGAGACGCTGCGATTACAGCGAGTCAGGAAAGACAGTTTCAACACACCGCCAACACAACGTCTGCAACAGAAAACAGAACGTCTGAAAGCGAAAACACAACCCCCAATAGTTCCAACCGCAGTTAGCAAGAAAAGCAGTGATTGCCTGGATATAGCCGTTATCGGTATGTCGTGTTGCTTTCCCATGAGCAAAAACGTGGACGAATTTTGGGACGTACTGAAAAATGGTAAGAATTGCATAACTGAAGTACCCACGGATCGATGGGAAGAGTTTGATAACTGGTATCACCCCGATCCCGATCATCAAGATACTTCCTACTCAAAGTGGGGCGGGTTTATCGATGATGTGGATAAGTTTGATCCACTGTTTTTTAATATATCGCCATCTGAAGCAGAGCTAATGGACCCTCAGCAACGAAAGTTTCTGCAGGAGGCCTGGAAAACGTTCGAAAGTGCCGGGTATGCACCAGGCATGTTGGACACGGTAAAATGTGGCGTATTTGTTGGGTGTACTACCGGCGATTATGACCGTTTGCTTACCATGAAAGGTGAAGACAAAACTGGCCAGTCGTTTATGGGTACATCCAGTGCCATACTGGCGGCCCGTATATCGTATTTTTTAAATTTAAAGGGGCCTTCTTTTACCGTTGATACGGCGTGTTCTTCGTCCCTGACAGCAATACACCTGGCCTGTAACAGTATACGCGCTGGTGAATGCGATATGGCTATTGCGGGTGGTGTAAGCGTATTTTCAACACCAATGTCCCATATTTTAACCTCTCGTGTGGGAATGCAGTCAATGGATGGTCGCTGTTTTACGTTCGACAAAGCGGCAAATGGTACGGTGTTTTCCGAGGGATGCGGCGTTGTATTATTAAAACCACTAATTCAAGCGGAAAAAGACAGGGACCCAATTATTGGTTTGATTAAAGCCTCAGGCATTAACCAGGACGGGAAAACCAACGGAATAACGGCGCCCAGTGCAAAGTCGCAAGAGAATTTGATTCACAGCATTTATACAAAATATAATATTTGTCCCGACGAGATTACCTATGTAGAGGCGCATGGTACGGCAACACCGCTTGGTGACCCAATTGAGGTGCAGGCTTTAACCAACGCTTTCCAGCGCACAACCAAAAATAATCAATATTGTGCCATTGGTTCGGTGAAGTCCAATATTGGCCACGGTAGTTATGCCGCTGGTGTCGCTGGTTTTATTAAAACCTTGCTGTGCTTGAAATACAGACAGTATGTTCCCAATGCCCATTTCAGTGTGCCCAACACGTTAATCGATTTTGAGGGGTCTCCATTTTTTGTCAGTACCAATCATGCGCATTGGCCCGAACCAGTCTGTGGCAAACGAATGGCGGCGATAAGCTCATTTGGTTTTAGTGGCACAAACGCACATGTAGTATTACAGGAGTATAAAGCCGACGTTAGTGGTCTGGTGCATCTCAATCGCTCCACTTTAGTCAACCAAAAACCAACCGTATTTATTATTCCGTTTTCGGCAAAAACGAAACAGTGTTTAGTGGATCTTGCGACAGACATGTCACGTTATCTCAAGCGGTTTAGTTCGGGCGATGACCTCCTCAACGAAGGAGCCAATGAACAGCGGGGAAGCGATGTTAATCATTCGGGTATGCCATCATTAGCCGACATTGCCTACACATTGCAGGTTGGTAGAGACTCCATGGATGAGCGTGTTGCATTTGTTGTAAATTCCTCAACAGAGTTGGTGAGAAAACTCGAGGAATACGCCGATGGCAGTGTTAATATGAGGGATTGTTATCAGGGTAATGCGAGGCATAGTCAATCAATTCTGTCTTTCTTCAATGGCGATGATGATGTTGACACCTTGCTGGCATCCTGGATACGCAAGGGCATGGTGTCAAAATATCTTAATTTATGGGTTAACGGCATGTCGATCGATTGGACTCTGCTTTATAAGGGAGATATACCGAATAAAGTTATGTTGCCAACCTATCCTTTTGCTAAAGACCGATACTGGGTTACCGACGGTATTAACAATAACAACCAGGTTCAGCTTAACCAACTTGCTTCGTCCGCTGTGATTCACCCATTAGTCCATACAAACGACTCTACGCTTCAATCACAATCCTATCATTCCAGATTTGATGGAAGTGAATATTTTACCGCCATTAATGCATCGGGTCAGGTTGTGTTGGTCACGGAACTGGTGTTTTTGGAAATGGCGAGAGTTGCCGTCAGCGATGCGGCGAGGGATTCCTGTGGTGCTGCGAGGGTAGACCTGATTGATGCAAAATGGTTGCCTGAAACATATGCGGCGGATGAAAACGCCAAAATATATGTCGATTTGCATGACATTCAATTTGATAGGGATAACAGACCAACGTCGTTAAATTATACGATCTATTCCATTCGACACAGCGCGCCACAAAAAGTGGTTTATATGCAAGGCGCGGGTGTTTTGGTCCATGAAAGCACCCAGGAAAGCACCCAGGAAAGTCCTCATAAAAATATCCTTGAAAGTATAAGCCTCCCCCAATTACTGGAAAGTATGACGTGCACAACATTGGATGCAAGTCAATGTGACCGTTATTTTGAAGCGCTGAATATGGATTGTATTCCCGGTGATCTGGGCATGCAGGCACTCTATCTTGGCAAAGGTCAAGCGATTGTTCAGCATCATTTACCGCAGATATTGTCTGACAGTAGTGAATTATATGTGTTACATCCGGCGACAATGGCACTGGTATGCAATACTGCGGCTGCCATTGTTAAGGGACTCAGCAATGTAGCCGGAAGTGAATTGGCATTGAAGGGGAACGGTGCTGGGAATCTGTATGATGATTTGTTTCTGATGACGAACGCCTGTTCTCGGTCAGTGGAAAAGGTCGAAATACTCAGGCCATTAACTGAAAGCATCTACACCTGGATACGTTATTCCAATGGCACTGCGTCACGCGGCAACACATTTACGATGGATATGGCTCTGTGTGATGCACATGGGAATATATGTATAAGAATCACTGGTTATAACGTAGAGATCAGTCTGCCAGATTGTACAACGTCGGTTGATTCGTGCAATAACGAACGTGTTACATTATCCAATCAAACAAGCGATGCTTTTACCTTGGATGTTTTCGAGGAAAGTTGGATAAATAAGGCAGCGCATCAAGCATCTGGCTGGAACATTAATACAATAGTCTGTTTGTTGTCTGATAAAGCCTTG
>Ga0316204_10006954_pt1 | contig 16953 bp, 17 predicted proteins | sample 6monrhotite_MG_2_FD_205661 | JGI IMG/M metagenome (GOLD analysis project Ga0316204, IMG submission 205661) | Microbial mat bacterial communities from mineral coupon in-situ incubated in ocean water Damariscotta River, Maine, United States -... | ecosystem: Environmental > Aquatic > Marine >... | reverse complement strand
TCTGCCGCCCTTAACAATCCTGTTTCGAGCGGTGTATAGACAATATCATAAACCAGAGCGTGATCGGGCAAAGGTGACAGATCGAGTTCCAATTCCGGCTGTCCCACCATTCCTAACGGGCTGGTATTTACCACCAAATCGGCATCCGGAAGAACAGCGTCCAAAGGCAGCACTTGTCCTTTCAAACCAAATTGCATCAAAATAGCGGAAGCTTTAAGGCCATTGCGCGCCAATAGGGTGAAATTCTTTATGCCCGCCTGCTTTAACGCAAAAAGTACCGCTCTTGCGGCGCCGCCCGCCCCGATTAAAACAGCATGGGCACCATTCCAGTCAGAATTTGCCAATGGTGAAAAAAATCCCGCAGCATCGGTATTGGTACCCATCAGACTTCCGTCATCCTGACGAACGATCGTGTTCATTGCGCCAATAGTGTTTTTGACAAGTCCCGGATCGCTGACCAGGTCCATCACAGTGACTTTATGCGGGATGGTAACATTACAACCACGCCACAATGGATCACTCTGGCGCGCCTCAATATAGCCGCGCAATTGCTCGGGAGGGACATGATGCGCGCGATAGTCAGCTTCGATTCCGAGTTTTCCCAGCCAGAAACGATGGATAACTGGCGACTTGCTATGGTTGATCGGATCGCCAATCACTTCGGCAAACGGGATAGTCATGACAGCATCAATCCCCGCTCTCGCAAATATTCCAGTATTTTAAGCATCGGCAATCCCATTATTGTAAACTGACTCCCCTCAATATCGGAAAACAGCTGCGCTCCACGCCCTTCAATTTCATAACATCCGACACAATAGCGAATATTGTCCCATTCATTTTCCACATAATGATCGACAAACTCTTCGCTCAAATTTCTCATGGTCATAGTGGCAACTTCTATATGTCGCCAGACTTCGGAACCTTCCTCGGCCATGACAGCGGCGCTGAACAATTTGTGTTTGCTACCGGACATACGGACAAGATGTGCTTTTGCTTCCGCTTTATCGACTGGTTTACTCAACATGGTGCCGTCTTCAAGGGCCAAAACCTGATCGCCTCCTAAAACTAGAGCGCCACCTGTTCTCGCTGATAGTCGAACGGCCTTTGCCTCCGCCAATGCACCAGCCAGCTTTCTTGCCGTCACTCCGCCAGCTTCCAATCTATCCCGCAATGCGTCTTCATCAACATCGGGGGCCAGAGCTTTAAGCACGACACCCGCCGATTCCAGCATTTTCTTCCGCGCCCTGCTTTCAGAAGCCAGGATCAAGACAGAGTCTGTCATGAGGCTGAATCTTTCTCGTCCCCTTGCGCAATATGGCGTTCATTATACAAATTGATTATCGCAGCGGCCGATTCCTCAATCGATCTTCTTGTTACATCAATTATCGGCCAACCGTTGTCAGCAAACATGCGGCGCGCATATTGGGTTTCGGCCTTAACCGCAGATTCATTGACATAGTCGGTTTCAGGCGCCTGATTTAGAGAAAGCAAACGATTCCTTCTAACCTGAACCAATCGTGTTGCGCTCGTTATTAAACCTACCACCAGCGGGTTTTTCAATTGGAATAATGCGTTAGGAGGTGGCGATTCAGGAACAATTGGAATATTCGCGGTCTTGAAGCCTCGGTTAGCCAAATAGATCGATGTTGGTGTCTTCGAAGTGCGAGAAACCCCCGCAAGAACAATATCCGCCTCTTCCCAATTCTCCCAGTTAATCCCGTCATCATGCGCAATCGTAAATTGTATCGCTTCCACGCGTTCAAAATAGGCGGCATCCAGAATATGTTGTCGCCCCGGCCGGGCTTTGGCTTCTTGCCCCAGCAAGTTGGAAAGTGCGTCCGTTACCGGGTCCAGCACGGGAATGGTAGGCAAGCCCAGATGTCTGCATTCGCGCTCAAGTTTTGCCCGAATTTCCTTATTCACTATCGTGAATATCATCAATCCCGGGTTTTCGGCGACTTCGATCAATATCCGCTTCAGATGGTTTTCCGATCGTACCATCGGCCAGAAATGTTTAATGATCTCAACGCCATCAAACTGTGCTAGCGCTGCTTTCGCAATATTTTCCAGCGTCTCTCCTGTGGAGTCGGAGAGCATGTGAAGGTGTAAGCGATTCATGCGGATAGCATTGTGGTTTCTACGGGGATAAAGCAAGGGATGAAAACGGGGATAAGTAGGTCGGGTTTATCTGTCCCCAATCTCCGCAAATTCATCCACAGTGGGCTAACATTGGCAATTTTTCTCCACAATCTGTGGATAGCGGGGATGAAAATATGGACTCGGTTAATTTTCGTTAACCAATGATTTGTCAATCTGTTTGTAATGTCGGCGCTGGCGCGTTACCGCCTTTTCCACGTCGTATCATCAACAACATTCTTATATAAATACCTTATATATTATATTGGACGCCTGCTTCCCTTATGCCTCTAGATATTAAATCCCAAAAACTGCTCCTCGAAACATTGCGTGGCAATAAAAGTGATCAAACGCCGGTTTGGCTTATGCGGCAAGCTGGGCGATATTTACCTGAATACCGGGCACTGCGTGCGAAAAAGGGTGGATTTTTGGAGCTTTGTTATGATGCAGATGCCGCTGCAGAAGTAACAATGCAGCCGATAGACCGTTTCGGTTTCGACGGTGCGATCCTGTTTTCAGACATTCTAATCGTTCCCCATGCCATGGGGCAGAATCTATGGTTTGAGGCAGGCGAAGGACCCCGCCTGGCTCCCCGTATGGTCAATGCGGCTTTATCGTCTCTGACGGCCGCTCCTGAGCATTTTGACGCTATCTATGCGACGGTGCGGAAGGTTGCATCGCGGCTGGATGACCAAACCACCTTTATGGGATTTGCCGGATCGCCATGGACGGTGTCGACATACATGCTCCACGGACAGGGGAGCAAGGATCATGCGGTCGCACGTAAATATGCCTATCAGGATGAAGCGGCTTTTTCGGAATTAATTGATGCTATCGTCGACAATAGTGTGGAATATCTGGCCGGTCAGATTGAAGCCGGTGTCGATGCTGTGCAGCTCTTTGATAGCTGGTCAGGATCGCTTTCACCCGCACAGTTTGAAAAATGGGTCATTGGTCCCAACGCAAATATCATATCTCGATTGAAAGAAAGCTATCCCAATGTGCCAATCATCGGTTTTCCAAAAGGAGCTGGTGATAAATTAGCCGCTTATGCAAGAGAAACCGGCGCCGATGCGATTGGTTTGGATGAAACGGTTGATCCGCTTGTGGCTGATAAAAATCTTCCTGATGGCCTGCCCGTTCAGGGAAACCTCGATCCAATTGCGTTGCTGACTGGCGGTGAAGCGTTGGAACAGTCGACCGCGCACATATTGGAAGTTTTCAAAGACCGGCCTCATATTTTTAATTTGGGACATGGGATTATAAAAGAAACACCCATTGAACATGTTGAAAAGCTGCTTACACTAGTCCGGTAATGGATCAGTATATTTCTATGATTTATCTATGGCTAAAATCCGCACATCTTATCTTTGTCATCTTCTGGATGGCGGGGTTGTTCATGATGCCGCGCTTTTTTGTCTATCACCAGGAAATTGCCTCTGGATCAGATGAAGATGCTAAATGGATTGAGCGCGAGGGCAAGCTGCGCAAGATTATCCTGAACCCATCTCTGGTCATCGTCTGGATTCTGGGATTGGTTCTCGCTTATGACATTGGCGCATTCAATCAGGGTTGGTTTCATGCGAAATTACTGTTTGTCCTGACGCTGACTGCTTATCATGGATGGATGGTTTCCTATTCAAAAAAACTCGCGCGCGGTGATCGAACCATGACTGATAAAGCCCTGCGACTGGTCAATGAAGTGCCTGGGGTAACGGCCGCAATCATCGTGATCTTGGTAATTGTGAAGCCTTTCTAGCTTTTGTTGACAGCTTCAGTCCAAAGGCGTATTTAGCCTGCCAAAGCCCGTCCGGGCGAATTTCCATGTGATTAGCGAACGGCGAAATGCCGCGCACATGCAAAACTACATATTTACTCCACATATTTTGGAAAACTTCTCCATGCATTTAAAAGAATTAAAAGAAAAATCCCCCGCTGATTTGGTCTCCATGGCCGAAGGTTTGGGTGTTGAAGGCGCATCGACATTGCGCAAACAGGATCTGATGTTCGCAATCCTCAAGGAACTGGCGGATCAGGATGAACAGATTATGGGCCTAGGCACAATCGAAGTGCTGCCCGATGGTTTCGGGTTCTTGCGCTCACCCGAAGCAAATTATCTGGCCGGTCCCGATGATATTTATGTCTCCCCGAACCAAGTCCGCAAATTCGGTTTGCGTACCGGTGATACGGTTGAAGGCGAAATTCGCGCCCCGCGTGATGGAGAGCGCTATTTTGCGCTGACCAAGCTGACCCAGATTAACTTTGACGAACCGGATGCGGTTCGCCACCGGGTCAATTTTGACAACCTGACACCGCTATATCCTGATGAGAAACTGACACTCGATTGTCAGGACCCGACCGAGAAAGACAAATCGGCCCGTGTCATCGATATTATTTCACCGCAGGGCAAAGGTCAGCGTGCCTTGATCGTTGCGCCGCCACGCACAGGTAAAACGGTTTTGCTGCAAAATATTGCGAAAGCGATTACCGACAATCATCCGGAAGTTTATCTGCTCGTCCTGTTAATCGATGAGCGTCCGGAAGAAGTGACCGATATGCAGCGCTCGGTAAAAGGGGAGGTGATCAGCTCGACTTTTGACGAACCCGCCACACGCCACGTACAGGTTGCTGAAATGGTGATCGAAAAAGCCAAGCGTCTGGTCGAGCATAAGCATGATGTTGTGATCCTGCTCGACTCTATTACCCGACTGGGCCGTGCCTATAACACCGTGGTTCCATCATCCGGTAAAGTGTTGACCGGCGGTGTCGATGCGAACGCATTGCAACGTCCGAAACGTTTCTTTGGTGCAGCGCGTAATATTGAAGAAGGCGGATCGCTTTCCATCATCGCTACTGCATTGATCGATACCGGAAGCCGGATGGACGAGGTTATCTTTGAAGAGTTCAAAGGCACCGGTAACTCGGAAATCGTTCTGGATCGCAAAGTCTCCGACAAACGGATCTTCCCGTCACTCGATGTTGGCAAGTCCGGTACACGGAAGGAAGAACTGCTGGTTGAAGATGAAAAACTCAAGAAAATGTGGGTACTTCGCCGTATTCTTATGCAGATGGGAACCGTCGATGCGATGGAATTCCTGCTCGACAAGATGAAGGATAGCAAATCCAACGACGATTTCTTCGACAGCATGAATCAATAAGGTTTGCGGGAATCTGCGATGATCATTGAACATGCTTTGTTGCAGGTGAAACCCGGTCAGGCTGACGATTTTGAGCAAGCTATGCGTCATGCAAAGCCGCTGATCGAGAGACAACCGGGCTTTCAATCAATAGAGGTTCGCCCGTCATCAGAGACAGAAAATCAGTATTTGTTGTTGGTAGGCTGGGATAAAATTGAATCGCATCGGGATGGGTTTCGGAAGTCTCCTGAATATCAGCAATGGCGAGCCTTGCTTCATGATTTCTATGATCCTATGCCGACCGTGAATTATTTCGGGACTTCCATTTTCGATGATTGATATTCTCTCCATCTTATCAGTTGCAACAACTGGCTTGGGTTCACCATCCGAGATTTGGGCCGCGATTCTGCATGATTTTGCCAATATTGGTTCGCCGGAAGCACTGGCTGCTTTCGGGCAGGTGATTCTAATCGATCTGGTTTTTGCGGCGGACAACGCGATTGTGGTCGGTGCTTTGGCTGGCGGACTACCGGCGGATCAACGCCGAAAGGTTATTTTGATCGGTATTGGCGCTGCTCTGGTACTCCGTATCATATTTGCGTTGATCGTTGTCCAGTTGCTTCAGATTGTCGGGCTTGTTCTGGCGGGCGGATTGTTGCTCCTTTGGGTAGCATGGAATTTCTATCGCGAAATTTTTCACGAGGGTGAATCAACCGGCTCTCCGGAAGTGCAAGGCGATGAACATAGCGGTGTAAAATCGACTAAAACCTTCTGGGGTGCTGTCTGGGCAGTGACCGCGGCAGATGTATCGATGAGTCTCGATAATGTTCTCGGCGTCGCTGGTGCAGCGCGTGACCATCCTGGCATATTGGTGGTCGGCCTGTTGTTGTCAGTCGCTCTAATGGGTCTGGCCGCCAATGTGATCGCCAAATATATCGAACGCTATAAGTGGATCGCCTATCTCGGTCTTGCTGTGATCGTGTACGTTGCCGGTAAGATGATTTACTCTGGCTTGGTTGGTGATTCTCAGACAATTGGTATTTTGACGTTGTTTTGAAGAATTTTGTGAAGGCAATTGACTTGCGATAGTTTGTAAAATTGTCTGACCAAAGCTCTCTATCGCAATATTGTATCTGGGCAGCGAACCGCTAGCTGGATAGAAAATATTTTCTCGTTGAGCCGGAAAGAGTCTAGCCCTTCATCGTCTCCAGCATCGCAGCCATTTTTTCCCACAGCATATTCATCGCCTTCATCGGCCGCACCAAAACTTTGAAATTCTGAATCTTGCCTTCATCATTCCAGTGAATGATGTCGATTCCGTTGATATGGATGCCATCAATCTCTGCGGTAAACTCGAGCATAGCCTTGTTTCTGGCATCATCGACAATCTCGTCGACATAGGCGAAACTGGCATCACCAAAGACCTTATCGGCGGCGCTGAGATAGGCAAAAACCAGTTGTTTTCCGGCCTGTGGGGTATGGACAACGGGGGAATGGAACACGGCGTCATCGGCGATCTGTGCCAGGAGCCCTGCGTGGGTTTTGGTTTTCATATGGTCATGCCAGACCGCGAGATTGGCGTTACCGCTCATGCGAGATGCTCCTTGAAAAATGCTTCGGTTCTTTGATCGGCGAGTGTTGCCGCCGCTTCATCACGCCGCGTTCCATACTCGGCGGCAAATCCGTGGTCCAGCCCCTCATAATCATGCAGGGTCACTTTGGGATGACTGTCGAGCCCTTCATGCATCGCCGCTTGTGCATTGGCCGGCACGAAACCGTCAGCGGTCGGTATATGCAGCATGACTTCATGGGCCATCGCCTGGGATTCGCCCAATAGTCCATCAATACCCACGCCATAATAGCCTACGGATGCGCGTATACCGGTCCGGCAGGCGCTCATGAACGCGAGTCGTCCACCAAGACAGTAGCCAACACAGCCGACATTATGGCTGCCGATCGCATTTTGTGCGTGATGGATAGTGGCTTCAATATCGCGAATGCCCTGATCCTGATCAAATTGCCCCATCAGATCGAGGGCTGTCTTAAATTCTTCCTCAACATCCGGGTCAAGACTGGTGTCGTCATTAATCCGCCAGAATAAATCAGGCGCAATCGCAAGATAGCCAAGGCTGGCCCAATGGTCGCATTTAGCCCTTATCCCCGGATTGACGCCGAAGATTTCCTGAATCACGATTACGGCTGCTTTTGCTTGATCCTCGGGCTTCGCTACATAACATGGGAATTCTGCGTTTCCGTTTAGAGTTTTGATCTGTTCCAATGCGCCCATTTTGATACTCCTTTGCATCATGACTTGATTCTTGCTGCACAATATCCCCATATCGGGGTCAGGCAAGGATGTAATGTTGCAGTGGGGGTGGGACTTCGCTTCAGCGGATGGAAAAAGGACAAAGATATGAAGGTCACCGTTGAATTGGATTGTACGCCGGAAGAAGCACGCAAGATGATGGGGCTTCCGGATGTGAACAAGCTGAATGAAGCCTATGTGAAAGAAGTGAGCAAGTTTCTGCAGGGGTCAAACTCGGTTGAGCAATTACAAAATTTCACCAAAATGGTTACACCCATGGGAGAAGCTGGATTAAAGATGTTTTCGACATTCCTGTCCGGAGCGATGAATGGAACGACAGGAGCCAAGAAGACGAAACCGGTTACCAAGAAAAAGACTGATTGATAGGAAAACCCTGAAATGCAGGCTGGAGAGACAATTTTTGCGCTGTCCAGCGGGCAACCACCTGCGGCTATTGGTATTATCAGGATAAGCGGGCACAAGGCATTAGATACGTTGATGGTTTTGGCCGGTAGGCTGCCAAAACCACGCACAGGATCATTAGTAAAAATAACCGATCCGGTTAGTGGAGAGATGCTGGATGAGGCTCTCTGCTTGGCGTTCCCCGGCCCCAATAGTGCCACCGGGGAAGATCTGGTAGAGATTCACTGTCATGGTGGGCGAGCTGTTATCCGCGCCATTGAAGGAACGCTGGAGCAGCTGGAAGGGTTGAGGCGAGCGGAGCCAGGAGAGTTTACGAGACGAGCATTTGCAAATGGCCGAATGGACCTTGCGGAAGCGGAGGGCCTTTCCGATTTGCTATTTGCGGAAACCGAATGGCAACGGAAAGCGGCGATACAATCGGCACAGGGCAGTTTGTCACGGCAGGTCGAGCTATGGCAATCCGAACTGTTGCGTGTTTCGGCATTGGTAGAGGCTGAACTGGATTTTTCCGATGAAGATGATGTGGCGCCCGCCCAAACGGATAGAATAGGATCTGCTTCCGCTGCATTGATGAACGACATTGCACAAGTTCTGGCGCGACCAAGAGCGGAGAAGCTGAAAGAAGGGTTGCGGGTTGTTCTGGGTGGCCCTCCCAATAGCGGGAAGTCTACATTGTTAAATGCGCTGGTGGATCGAGAGGCGGCCATAGTCTCTGCAATTGCGGGAACGACTCGCGATGTTATTGAGGTACCTGTGTCTCTTGGCGGGATCCCGTTTCTTTTTGTTGATACTGCGGGTGTTCGTCACAAAGGTGCTGAAGAAATCGAACAGATTGGCATAGACCGGGCAAAGAACGAATTTACCAGGGCCGACATAATTCTTTGGCTTGGTCCCGAAGGAGAGGGACCAGAAATTGTGAATCTTGTGGAAATCGCTTCCCGTTCTGATGCGGTTGACTTTATGCCCAAAGAGGCAGCGTCATTATCCGTATCAGCGAAGACCGGAGATGGCATTGGAGAATTGGTTGATCTTCTCATTGCTAAGGCAAAGACAGTGCTGCCCGCTGTAGACCATTTCAGCGTGAATCAACGGCAGGCTGACTTAATGGCAAAAGCAAAAAGCGAACTGGAAATGCTGGAAGCTCAATCCGATCTTTTGATTTTGGCCGAACATCTTCGTCTCGCGCGACAGTCGCTGGATGCCATTACCGGCAAGGCGAGCACAGAAGATATGCTGGATACCTTGTTTGGAAAATTCTGTATCGGCAAATAGTGTTCCACGTGGAACAGTTGTGCCTTGCAGTATTTTTTGACCTGAAACTAGGCTTCGGCTATGGCGCGCGGCATGCCCCGTGATTTTGACATTATAGTAGTAGGTGGAGGCCATGCCGGCTGTGAAGCAGCAGCAGTGGCCGCGCGCATGGGTGCGCGGACTGCATTGGTGAGCTTTACCAAAGAGGGCATTGGCGCAATGTCATGTAACCCGGCCATTGGCGGTTTGGGCAAAGGACATCTGGTTCGCGAAGTCGATGCATTTGACGGTTTAATTGGCCGGGCTGCCGATGCGGCAGCGATACACTATCGAATGCTCAACCTTTCTAAAGGTACGGCAGTGCAGGGGCCGCGGGTCCAGGCAGACCGAAAACTCTATAAGGCTGCGATCCATCAAATGCTGGAAGCACAGCCGGGTCTGACGATCCTGGAAGGAGAAGTGGCTTCGCTGCTATTGGAAGATGGTGTTGTCAGCGGCATCAGGCTAGCGGACAAAAGCGAGATACGCGCGGAAGCGGTTATTTTGGCGACGGGCACTTTTCTCAATGGTAAGCTTTTTCGCGGAGAGGAGATGGTCGAGGGAGGCCGTACCGGCGAGGCTGCCGCTGTAACGCTCGGGCAGCAGATCAGGGATCTGGACCCACCCATTGCCCGCCTAAAAACGGGCACACCAGCCCGGCTGGATGGCCGGACTATAAATTGGGCCATGTTGACCGAACAGCCGTCTGATGAAGACAAGTGGACCATGTCGCCGCTTTCCCAAAGACGCACAATTCCTCAGACATTCTGTGCCGTCACCCGGACCAATGCAAAAACCCACGACATAATTCGAAGCGGCCTGGATCGATCGCCTTTGTTCAATGGTGCGATTACCGATGCCAATGGCCCGCGTTACTGTCCATCGGTAGAAGATAAGATACACCGCTTTGCTGATCGCGATTCCCATCAGGTATTTCTGGAACCGGAGGGGCTGGACACCAACCTAGTCTATCCGAACGGGATAAGCACGTCATTGCCCGTTGAGCTCCAGCTCGAATTTGTGCGCACGATGGAGGGTTTGGAACAGGCCGAAATAGTGGTGCCGGGTTATGCGGTGGAATATGATCATATTGACCCCAGAGCGCTGGATAGAAATCTTAAGGTCCGGGCATTGGATGGATTATATTGCGCCGGGCAGATAAACGGAACCACGGGTTATGAGGAGGCCGCTGCGCAGGGATTGATCGCCGGAATAGGTGCTGCTTGTGTCGTTCAGGGAAGAGAGGCCCCCGAGTTAGACCGTGGAACCAGCTATATGGCGGTGATGGTAGATGACCTGGTGCTTCAGGGTGTCACCGAGCCATATCGTATGTTGACCTCACGGGCGGAATATCGACTAAGGTTGCGCGCTGACAATGCATCTACGCGGCTGACGCCCATCGGCCTGGAGCTTGGCTGTATTGGTGATCAACGGAAGAACTGGTTTGAATCGCGCCAGAAACAGCGTTCGGAAATTTTGGCGGTTCTCGAATCCGAATATAGTTCTGACGCGCTGTCCAAGAGCGGAATAGAAGTGAAACAGGATGGCACACGTCAATCGCTTTATGATTGGTTGCGTTTCCCAAACATCGATATTGCAGCATTGGAGGGCATGGAACCTTCATTGCGACATGGCGAACGTGGACTGCTCGATGAGATCGAGGAAGACGCGCGCTATGCACCTTATCTCGAGCGGCAGGAGGCAGAGTTGAAGGACCTTCGCGCGAATGAGAAAATCACGCTTGGATCTGATTTTGATTATGCTTCGATTCCCGGCCTTTCCAATGAAATGATAGAGCGGCTGAACAAAGCCAAGCCTGAGTCACTGGCTGCAGCTGGCCGTGTTCGAGGGATAACCCCGGCTGCATTGGCGGCAATACTTGTGCAAGCCCGTCGCCGCATCAGTGCAGAATTAGCCGCATGATCGAAGACGAGGCAAGGGCCTGGCTAAAATCAAATCATGATGTTTCACGTGAAACATGGGATAGACTTGAAGAGTTTATTGCCTTGCTCATGGATGAGATGTCGCGTCAAAATCTGATTTCCAAAGCCAGCGCGGATCATATTTGGTCGCGCCATGTTGTGGACAGCGCCCAGTTACTCCGATTTGCACCGCAAGAGAATTCACTTTGGTTGGACCTGGGCACAGGGGCTGGTTTTCCGGGAATGATTGCGGCCATCCTGTCAAACCATGATGTTCAGATGGTCGAATCCCGAAGCCGCCGGGTGGAGTTTTTGAATAGTGTCATTAAAAAACTGGATTTGAAGAGCAGGGCCTCGGTAAAAGGTAGCCGGTTGGAAAAAGTTGCGTCCATTCCAGCGGACATAATCAGTGCACGGGCCTTCGCCCCATTGGATCGACTCATCGCGCTTTCACACCGGTTTTCCACAGAAAAGACCGTTTGGCTCTTACCAAAAGGAAAAAATGCGGTAAGGGAGTTAAAGGCCCTACCGCCAAAACAGCAAAAATTGTTCCACGTGGAACAAAGTTTGACCGACCCAGAGGCCGGGATTTTGGTTGGAAAAGGTAAAATAAGCTGAAATCTCAAAGGATTGAGTCAAAAATGGTGCGAATTGCCATAGCCAATCAAAAGGGCGGCGTCGGAAAAACAACAACAGCAATCAACATGGCAACTGCCTTGGCTGCCAGTGGCTGGAAAGTTTTGTTGATAGACCTTGATCCGCAAGGCAATGCATCAACCGGATTGGGGCTGAATCAAGCCGACCGGCAAAATAGCAGCTATGATTTGCTGATTTCTGATCTGCCGCTCGCCGAATGTGTATCTCAAACACAGGTTCCTGGTCTGGATATCGTTCCGGCTACCGTCGACTTATCGGGGGCTGAAGTCGAACTGGTCGGATTTGAAGAGCGTACGCATAGGCTCAAAAAATCATTAGATGCGGTCGATGACGGACGTTGGGATATTTGTTTGATCGATTGTCCGCCGTCGCTAGGTCTTTTGACACTCAATGCCATGGTTGCCGTGGAGTCCCTTATTGTCCCGTTACAGTGTGAATTTTTTGCTTTGGAGGGATTAAGCCAACTTTTACAAACAGTTGAGCGCATAAGAGCGCGTTTTAATCGTCAGTTATCGGTGATGGGTGTCGTTTTGACCATGTATGATCGACGCAACAAGCTCACCGAACAGGTATCGGATGATGTTCGCGCGTGCTTGGGAGACGTTGTATTCGAAACCGTAATTCCCAGGAACGTCCGTCTTTCCGAAGCGCCAAGTCATGGATTGCCGGCGCTTATCTACGATCATCGCTGTACCGGATCAGAAGCCTATATTGATCTTGCAAGAGAATTAATTGGCAGACTTCCAGATCGCAAGGTCGCGGCATGATGGCGGAGAAGGGGGCATTGGAAAAAAAGCAAAAACCAGTCAAAAAACCATCTGGGTTGGGCAGGGGGCTCAACTCCCTGTTCGGAGAAATTCAGCGCGAAGAACCAATTGCCAGCGGATCTGTCGATGCTGAATATTCCTCTGTGGAGACCGAGTCTCTGGATGGACTCCGGTCTATCGCGATATCTGCGATTCGCCCCAATCCGGACCAGCCGCGACAGCATTTTGATAATCAAGCATTGGATGAACTTGCCGACAGCATGAAAAAACGCGGCGTTATTCAGCCGATTGTTGTTCGACCCCATGGTAAAAATTTTCAGATCGTTGCGGGAGAACGTCGTTGGCGTGCGGCACAACGTGCCCGGCTTCACCATGTGCCGGCAATTGTGCGCCAGCTAAGCGATGAAGAAACGCTGGAAATTGCAATTGTCGAGAATGTACAGCGCCGTGACCTGAACGCGATTGAAGAAGCGGAAGCGTATGTGAAGCTCAGTCAAGATTTTGGCCATAGTCAGGCCAAACTGGCGGATCTTGTTGGAAAGTCGCGCAGCCATGTCGCGAATATCATGCGATTGCTTGATTTGCCCGAACCGGTGCGTGAATTGGTTGCAGAAGACCAGCTTTCCATGGGCCATGCACGCGCACTTATAAATGCACCCAATGCAGAGGAGCTTTCGAAACAGGCTGTTAAACAGGGTTTGTCAGTTCGCGATATAGAAAAGCTGGTCCGAAAAGCGCTGGGCGGCGGCAAGACAAAAAAAACAAGCTCCGTTTCGATTAACGGTGAGGCTGATGCAGATATTCGAGCCGTAGAATCGCATCTGGGTGATCTATTGGGCCTCAAGGTGAAAATTAAGTCTAATGGAGCCTCTGGATCTGGAACGATGACGATCGAATATGGAAACCTCGATCAACTGGACCTAATTTGCCAACGTCTGACTGGCGAGCAAATCTAGAATCCTACCTATTTATTGCACTGAATAACTCTGCACACCGCAGAAAGACTAAATATTCCAGCTATTTACACGATTATACCGTTAGTGTTTTGTTAACCATGACTGGTAGCAGGACCTTATCATCTTATCGTCATAAGCGTTTTTGAATGTTGGCGCATGGCGACGTTTGATCAGTGGGATTTGATCAGATGCACCGCGGGCGCTCTTTCATGATAAGTAATAAAATAGGGACCAGATATATGTCTAAATTTGTTAAAGCCGCTTTGGCTTCTTCCGTTCTTGCCGCTTCTGTAATGGGTGCCGGTGCTGCGCACGCTGCTACCGCTTCTGCTGACGCGACAGCAAACATCCTCGAGCAAGTGACTGTTACCTCAGATGGCAGCGATCTGGCTTTTGGTACGATTGTAACCGGAACAGCAGCTTCTACTGTTGCTGTTGCTTCTAACGGTACTGCAACTTGTGGTGCTGGACTGGTTTGTACCGGAACCACCACGGCTGCTGGTTTCGATGTAACAGGTACGACTGGTGAAACCGTAGATGTTTCGGCTGATGCGACTGTAACCCTGACCAATGGCAATGGCGACAATATGAGCGCTTCTTTGTCTCCAAGCGTTTCGACCATCGTTCTCGATGGCACCGATGGGTTTTCTGTTGGTGGTACATTGAACGTTGGCGCTAACCAAGCCGATGGTCAATATGCGGGTACTTTCAACGTAACTGTTGATTATCAGTGATATAAGTGAAGGATCTGGCGGCCTAATCGCCGCCACATAAAATTGAAGACCCGTCTGTGACCAATGGTTGCAGGCGGGTTTTTCATTGTTGCTGCCGATTGAATCAGTACTGCGATTCAGATCCCAAAAACTTGGCGTGGTTAGCGCTTTAGTAACCCTATTCCGGCATAGTCATTGATGTGGGGATAGGTGCGGATCAGCGCGCTATCCGGGATATTTGACCAATCCGGAGATGAAAATGACATTCAGCAATATTTCACGGCTAACCAGAGCTTTGGCGGGGCCAGCAATTGCGGCATCGGCAATGATCATGGTGCCTGCACCAGCGCAGGCGGCGGGCGACTTGCTGGTCGCACCAACGCGTATTGTTCTGGATGGTCAGCGTGGTACCGAAATTATCCTCAACAACATTGGGGCGGAAACCGCAACATACAGGATCTCGCTGGAGTTACGCCGGATGAGTCAGGAAGGCCGTCTCACCGCTGTAACGCCGGAAGAAGCAAATCAGATGGAGCAAGCTGCGAAATCGATGATTCGATACGCACCGCGTCGCGTAACTTTACCACCCAATCAGCCACAGGCGATTCGCATAGGGGTACGTGCTCCCCAAGATCTGCCAGATGGCGAATATCGCGTGCACATGTTGTTTCGTGCGATTCCAAAAGCTGAATCGGTAACCGAGCAATCCAATCCTCAGGGCGGCTTTTCCATTGCGCTTACTCCAATCTATGGCGTGACAATTCCCGTAATTGTGCGTCAGGGCAATCTCCAGGCAACGGCCGGAATAGCCAATGGACGTATCGAGGAAAACAAGGACGGCAAGAGCTTTGCATTCGATTTAAGCCGGACCGGTGATCGTTCTACCTATGGAGAAATTCGAATTACCAAGCCGGGGCTAAAAGAACCTTTGCTAGTGGCGCGCGGTATCGCTGTTTATCCAGAAGTGAGTAAGCGCAAAGTAGCTTTGCCTATCCCGAATGAGATTGCAGAGCAATTAAATGGGCAGGTTTCCATAGAATATTATGAGCCGCGTAACTCGGGTGGCGGGCTAATCGCAAAAACCCAAATGGTTTTAAGGTAAACCCGTAGATTCAATAAGTTAATATGACGCATTGCAGTCATGACTTTCCTGAAACAATATAAACATGGCATGTCCAGGCGGCTAAAGTCGCTGGTTCTAGCCGCTGGGATCGCAATGATTCCGGCGGTTTCGCTGTTCTCGGGAACTGTCCATGCACAGCCTGTTTCCGGTTGGACGGCTAATGACGATGATGCGCTTCTTTTTGACTTGCGTTCCGGAAAGTATCGGCTGGGGGACGGCGTTCGCGGTTATCAAACCGATGCTGGGATCTGTGTAGATTTTGCCGATGTGATCATGGCGCTCGATTTGCCGATACGATTGGATAAAAAGTCGCGCCGCGCAACTGGGTGGATATTTGCGGAACGTGAAACGCTCACTATCGAGCGTGACACCAATACAGTACAAAAGGTGAACACGAAGAAAAAACTGACTTCTGGCGAAGTTTTCGACACACCGGAGGGTTGGTGTATCAATGTGGAGAGCCTTTCCAACTGGTTTGACGTAAATTTGCGGCCAGATCTGTCAAACGCGTTGCTCCTTTTGGACTCGGACCGAAAATTGCCGTTCCAGCGAGCGATGGAACGGAAAGAACGCGCCGCCAAAATTCGCCCGCGCAAAAACTTTGATCTTTCCAGTCTGCCGCAATCGAGTGAGCCCTACAAATTATGGCGTACACCATCGGTTGACGCCGTTATTTCCGCTGGAGGTTTACGTGACAAGCGTTCCGGACAGCAATTGGATGTCCGATATGAGCTTTACGCATCAGGAGAGGTTGGGAAGGCTTCTTTCGATGCGCGTTTATCCTCAAATAACAACGGGGTGCCTGAGTCCCTGCGTTTGCGGGCGTATCGAACCGATCCAAAGGGCGAATTACTTGGCCCACTGAAGGCAACGCACTTTGCCCTTGGCGATATATCAACGGTTTCTACGCCGCTAGTGTCACAGAGTATGGTTGGACGCGGAGGGTTTGTAACCAACCGCCCAGTGGATCGACCAGATAGCTTTGATCGCACCAGCTTCCGCGGAGAATTGCCGAGCGGTTGGGATGCTGAGCTATATCGCAATGGTCAGTTGTTGGCTTTCGCTGAAAACCGGGCAGATGGCCGCTACGAGTTTGTCGATGTTCCGCTTCTCTATGGTCAGAACCGTTTTGAAGTCGTGCTTTATGGGCCACAGGGACAGGTTCGGCGGGATGTAAAAGTCATCCCGGTTGGATTGGACTCCATTCCACCGCGGAGGACCTATTACTGGGCAGGTGTTCACGAGGCCGGTAAGGACCTAGTCAATCTCAATAGTCTCTCTACACTTCGACAGGCGGGCTGGCGCGGTGGATTTGGCCTGGAACGGGGGCTCAACGCCAAGACGTCAGTAGCGGCTTCGCTCTTCAGCCTAAATATTGACGACAAAAGATACAATTTTCTGGAAGGGTCAGTTCGACGGGCTGTTGGCCCTACATTGGTAGAGCTGTCTGCGTCATCCAACATCAATGGTGGTACGGCGTTCCGGGGCCAATTGATTGGTGAGCTGGGAAAAACCTATATTACC
>Ga0316204_10006953_pt1 | contig 16954 bp, 18 predicted proteins | sample 6monrhotite_MG_2_FD_205661 | JGI IMG/M metagenome (GOLD analysis project Ga0316204, IMG submission 205661) | Microbial mat bacterial communities from mineral coupon in-situ incubated in ocean water Damariscotta River, Maine, United States -... | ecosystem: Environmental > Aquatic > Marine >... | reverse complement strand
GTGCCGCGCGATTATGCGGATAATCTCGGGGCTGGTTCTAAATATTTGAAAGAAGAGGGTCTGGTCATGCCACAAAGGTTAGGTGGGCGCTGCCGGCTCTCAACCAGCTTTGATCTGGCACTGCCATTTAGGGGCAAGTGGCGGACTGGGGAGGTAATGATCCCCTCCTGAAATCATTGATAAAATTCGTAAGTGGGGCCACTTGCAATGTACTGTTGCGTATAGTCAAGCAACCCCACCATCTGGCATCAGTCCTTCAGCAACACCTCGACCAGCCCATCCAGATGACGCTTCGCCTTCCGCCAATCGCCAGCATGCGCATCAATCAGTTTCCAGAATGCAGGGCCATGATCGTGGTGCTTCAGGTGTGCCATTTCATGGATCAGCACATAGTCGATGCAGTTACGCGGGGCTTTGACCAGATGTGGGTTGAGAATGATCTCACCAGATGGAGAACAGCTTCCCCACTGGCGTGACATCTCCAACAGACGGAATGGCGGCGGTGCATTCAGCCAGGGCAAGCTCTTGGTCAAGGAATCGATGCGACGGCTCAGGTAGTCCCGTCCTCGGACGCGATACCAGGCTCGGAGCCGTCCTCTGATGTCCTCCTCCGTGCCTTTGGCTGTTTGGACCTCCAGTCGATTACCACGCATCCGTGCTGGGGCTGGTGTTCCCTCTGTGGGGATCACCTTGAGCATGTAGCGGCGACCCAGATACAGCACCTGTTCGCCAGAGACGTATTCACGGGGGCGGACGTGGGCATAGCGTTCCCTGGCTTCGCTGACATGTCCAACCACCCAGCGGGCCCTCTTCTGGACAGCCAGCTTGATGCTGTCGGCAGAGAACCCGAGTGGTGCATCGACTGCGACCGAACCATCAGGGTTCACATGTATGGCCACACGAGACCTGCGGTTGTCGTTATAAGACACCTGATACGGGATACGGTCATCACCATATGCCAGCACGAACCCCGTCATGGCCTGTTTGCACCAGCGCGGACGATGCCAACGACCTGATCGATCAGCGCATTGGCATCATCGAGACCACCAAAGAATTTGAAATATCTCGGCAGGAGGGCCTTGCGTATTTCCGCCTCAATGCTGCCTGGATTGATCGAGTGTGTTTGCACCGCGTCATCGACGGTGCTGTCGATGTGCATGGCCTCTTCGACCATAGTATCCTCAGGGTGTTCTGTGCCGCCTAGCTGCTCAAGGATTGCGCCATAGTAGGCAGCGGCCCTTGGATGGTCAGAGAAGCGGTCAGGCACACCAGGAGTGTTCCGTGCGGTGACCTGTTCCTCCAGGTCCTTGAACAAGGTGTACTGCTTGCTTGGGTGGTCGAACATCGCCTCAGCAGCCTCAATGGCCTCCTTCAGGAGTTCCGAGAACACCCGCTGGGCAAAGGGATCATCGATCAGGTCTTGTTCAATGGTCTTGCGAATGCGCGTCTTGATGACATCGGCTTCGGTGCGGGTCTTCTCATCCGACCAATCGTTGGGATCATCTGTCTGGCCCAAAGTATCGACGCGGATGAAACCCTCTGGGTCCACAACCTCTTGGCCGATGACCTGCTTGTCCACCATGCGGCGTATTTGGTCTTCGTATTCAGAGAAATCCACGGTCTCCTGGGCGTCACGCTTCGCCTGAACCCGCAGTTCGGTGAAGAACCGAAGGTCACGCTTGTAGCCCTGAATAGTCTTCTCATCGAAGGCACCGTCTTCGAAGAACGTACGTGATGACAGGGCCAGCTTCAGGCACATCCCAAACTCGGTGAGCGCATCATAGAAATCTTCGCGCACCTTTTGATTCTGGTCAATGCTATGGCCCGTTTCGTCTTCAGCGACCTGTGGCACCAGGACACGACGGAACTGTTCGGTGTCCTGCTTATTCGCCACCCCCTCAAAGATCGCCCATAGCGCATCGTGCAAGCCAGGAAGGCGCTTGTATTCGACCGAAACGTTGGAGACGGTGCCTGCCAGATCGTCGATCTCATAGCCCGCCTGTGTTTGTTCAGCGAGGTCCTGATAGTCTTGAATCGATGTATCAAGCTCGGCCAGGATGCCACGATAGTCGATGAGGTAGCCGAACTGTTTGGCCTCATGAAGGCGGTTCACCCGTGCTATGGCCTGAAGCAGGTTGTGCCCCTTGAGGTGCTTGTCGATATAGAGGACAGCGTTGCGCGGCTCGTCAAAGCCCGTCAGCAGCTTGTCCACGACAATCAGGATGTCGGGGGCACCATCCGTGCTGAACCGTTCGATCACATCCGTCTCGTAGGTCTCAGCATCAATTCCAACATTCATCTTCCACCAGGCCTGCACCTCTGGTGTCTTGGCCTCGTCGGTATCTTCGTGGCCTTCCCTGGTATCGGGGGCCGAGATGACAACCGCGCTGGTCACCATGCCCGTCAGATCGAGCGCGTTCTTGTAGCGGATCGCGGACAGTTTGCTGTCAGTCGCCAGTTGTGCCTTCAGGCCCAAGCCCAGCTTGGCGAAGTTCTCTGTGAAGTGGGTTGCGATGTCCCAGGCGATGAGATCGATACGGCCTCCAGCCCCGTAGACCTGGCCACGACTTGAATACTTCTGCTTGAGGTCCGACCTCTGGCTGTCCGACAGTCCCGTGGTGATCTTATCGAACCAGGCATCGATGGCCGTGTCGTTGATATCGACGATGGGCTTTCGTTCTTCATAAACCAACGGCGTTACAGCCCCGTCCTCGACCGCATCCTGCATCGTGTAGGCATGAAGAATCGGGCCAAACTTGTTGCGAGTTTTGTCTTCCTTCAGCAGCGGTGTCCCCGTGAACGCGATGAAAGCTGCATTGGGCAGGGCTTGCCGCATCCGCTCATGATTCTCACCGCCCTGGCTGCGGTGGCCTTCATCGACGAGAACGATGATCTTGTCGGATGTGTTCCTACACTCCGGTAGCTTGGTCGCCGAGTTGAACTTCTGGAGCAGAGTGAAGATGATCCGTTCTGTCCCTGTGCCGATCCTCTTGGCCAGATCACGCCCTGACTGCACCTTGGAGGTTTCACCCTCCTTCTTCGTCGCCACAGCGGACCCAAAGGCCCCGCCGGTGATGAAGGTCGCAGCAAGTTGTTTCTCCAAGTCCACACGGTCGGTAACAATGATGATACGACAGCCAGCAAGCTCGTCGTCCAGCAGTAGCGCCTTTGTCAGGAACACCATCAGGTTCGACTTTCCCGACCCCGTGGTGTGCCAGATCACGCCGCCCTCGCGGCTGCCGTCGGGTTTCTGGTTGGCGACCTGAGAGAGGATCGCTTTGGCCCCCTGCACTTGCTGATATCTGGCGGCGATCTTCCCCAACTTCTTGTCGAAGAAAATGAACCGCCTGGTGAAGTCGAGCAACCTGTCAGGGCGCAGTAGGCTGATGATGAGCCTGTCCTGCTCTGTGGGCAGCACAGGGCCACTGTAAAGCCTGTCGAAGTCGTCTCGCATCCACTTGGGCTTGCCAGCGAACAGAGCCTCTCTCTGAGCCTCTGAGAGGGGCGTGGACTTTACGGCCTGCATCTGAGCCTCGGTGATCTCCTCCTCGGTCCAGGCCCCCCAGAACTTCGCAGGTGTGCCCGTGGTACCATAACGACCATCGGTGCCAGAGATCGACAACAACACCTGTGAATAGGCGTATAGGTCCTGAATGCCATCGGTCTTCTGATTGCGCAGGTGCTGGCTGATGCCTTCGTCAACCATCGCCTTGTCCTTGGTCGATGACACGGGCCGCTTAGCCTCGATCACCACCAGGGGAATGCCGTTGACGTAGCACACCACATCAGGCCGATACCGCCCCATCCCAGCAGGGCGTTCGACGCTCAACTCTTCAGTCACATGCAAGGTGTTGGCGGCAGGATCGGCCCATTCAATCAGTGGCACGGTGACCGATGTGCGCTGACCATCGACGAACTCGGTCACCGTGATGCCAAGGGTCAGATGCTTATAGATCGCCTCGTTAGCAGGGATCAGCCCTTCGTTCAGACCCGTCGAACTGATATCGCGGATCACCTGATCAATGGCACCATCCGAAAGCGGATAAGTCTGGCCCTTGAAATCAAACCGATGCGCCTTGAGCCGTTCCCGCAACACAGGCACCAGCAAGACAGTCCTCTCCGACCCCCGTGCCACCAAAGCATCGGCGGGCGACAGATACGTCCAGCCCATGGCTATCAGCACGTGCAGTGCTGGGAGCTTCGAGGCCGCTTCTTCGCGGGTGTCGGGGGTGCGGCTCACATCAGTTTCCAATGTCGGCTTAGCATCTCATAATTCCATTCGTTCAATCAGTCTTACTTAAAACCATACTGCCCAAACTTGGCAGTATCTTTGGCCAATTCAGTTTTGGCCCAACGGCCATCAGCCGACCACTCGGCAACTGCCACCTCATAGCCTTTGCGGTTTCCACGTTGGGCCGCCAATTTATTGATGTGCCCTACAATCGCATTGCGGCGTTGTTGTGAAAGCGGTCGGCCCCAAGATGATTGATAGCTTTTGGCCAGAGGGTCGGTCAGCCGCGCCCGCAAAACATAGTGCATGATGTCACGGCGTTCATTTTCCCGAAGGCCCCGGGTCTTGCCAACGCGGTAACCATAATAGGTCAGCGGCGAAACATCTTCGCCGTACCAGTTGGACCCTCGTGGCAGTGGATTGTCGGCGATGTAGTCCCGATGCGCCCGAGCAACAGATTTGGGCATGCCCTGAGAAACGAGTATATCGAATTCTTCCTTTGCCCGGGCCTTCTGACGTTCCCGTTCAGCACGCTCTGCTTCACGGCGTTGCCTGTCCCGTTCTTCCTGTTCGCGACGTTCTTTCTCCTGTCGGTCCCTTTCCGCATCTCTCTGCCTTTGAAGCTCTCTTTTTCGCTCTTTGTCCTCTTCCGTCTCACGGAAAAAGAAAAACCAGAGCGCATAGAAAATGGCGATGTAGACCAACACTTTGCCAAGAGCGAACAGGGCATCGTTCACACTGAAACCCGGCGTTTGCCCGTGAGCAGTTGCTGCATCAGGGCCTTCTTTTCGGTGCGGAGTCTGGTGATGTCATTCTCAAGCGTTTGAATTTCATTATCACAGTCAGCAGCCACCCGACCGATAGCTTGCTGTTCGGGTAGAGAGGGGACAACGATGTCGTAGATGTTCCGAATTACACTTGGGTGTGCCTTTGATTGGTAATCGAACTGTAGCCGCTGGTGCAAAAACTGAAGCTGCGCCGCCATGAAGGCGTAATTTATTATGTTGGTATCTACACGCATCCAGCCACACACATTGGTGACGCTGAACTTGTGCCGCTTTCTATGGAAAAAATGCCCCCCTCCATCAACAGACCAAGTAATGAGCTCCTCATCAAACATGTGCTCAGCATAGCGACCGAACTCTCCTTTCCCAACCACTGAGGACGAGTAGATGGGATACTCGCCAGGGAAAGCAGCAATGTCTTTTTTGGATATCACCTTTCCACGGTTCAGTTTTAACCATCCGTTCTCCTCGGCCTCTCCCAACCGCACATCTTTCCACGGTTGGCTTTCGAACTCAGGGAAGCGGCGTTTGCCTGTGAGGAGGGATTGCATGAGCGCACGTTTTTGGGCTTTGGCGGTGGCCAGCAGGGCCTCTGTCTTCTCAATCGCCGCATCCCAGGTCGAGAGGATATCCGCGATCTTCCGTTGTTCGGGGAGTGGGGGAAGTGCCACTTCAACTTTGGATAATTCACCTTGTCCAATGTTAGAACGAACGGCACCTTGGCTTCGACGTATGATCTCACTTCTGACTGATGGTTGTCGAAGGGCATACTTGGTGAACTCTGGGTGCAGAGAGCCATTTGTTGGCCGTCCACGAATGACGAACCCGCCAAAGATCACAGGCACGGTATCCAGATACACGGCGGTAAAGCCCACTTCGTCGGTGGTCTCCGATGTTCGGTTGAACAAGATGTCACCGTGAACCACTGAGTTTGCCGACAACTCCTTTCCTGTCACCGACACTTGCCCAGGTATCAGGTCAGCCGTCAGGCTTTCGTGCTTCAGAACTTCTGATACATTGATGAATGGAGTGCCATGCCCGTAGTTCGCCTTCTCGGTGTTGAAGCCGTTCTTGAACTCCAGCAGGTCACCCAAGCTTTGCCTTTCCCAACCCTCAGGAACCATACCCAAGCTCCCTTAGATAGCCCTCCATACGGGTCTCCAACTCGGCCAGATCGGCTTTCAACGCCTGCCGTTCACCCCGCACGGCCATCAGGTCGATCTCTTCCTCCTCTTCGAAAGTGTCCACGTAGCGGGGGATGTTGAGGTTGAAATCGTTCTCTTCGATCTCGGCCCGCGCGGCACGGTAGGCGTATTTGTCCACGCACTCCCGCGCCGCATAGGTCGCGACGATCTTGTCGATATGTGAGTGATCCAATGCGTTCTGGTTGGTGCCAGAGATGAACTCACGGGAGGCATCGACGAACATCACGCTGTCGTCGGGTTTGTATTTGCGGAACACCAGCAGGGCGGCGGGGATGCCCGTACCGAAGAAAAGCTTTTCAGGCAGGCCGATGACGGCATCCAGAAGGTTTTCCTCGATCAGCTTCTGGCGGATTTTCCCTTCGGTCGATCCACGGAACAGCACCCCATGGGGGACGACCACCACAGCACGGCCAGACTTCGGTTTCAGCGTTTCGATCATGTGCAGGATGAAGGCATAGTCACCCTTGGTCTTTGGCGGGATACCACGGCGGAAGCGGGCAAACTTGTCGGTCTCAGCGGCCTCTGTGCCCCATTTGTCCAGAGAGAACGGAGGATTCGCCACAACGATATCGAAGTGCCGCAGGGCGTCGTCCTTGGTGCGGAGCTTGGGGTTGCGGATCGTGTCGCCCCATTCGACCTGGTGGTTCTCCTCCCCGTGCAGGAACAGGTTCATCTTGGCCAACGCCCAGGTGGAGCCGATGGCCTCTTGCCCATAGAGTGCATAGCCCTTTCCACCCTGGTTACGGATCAACCTGCCGCATTTCATGAGCAGGGACGCTGAGCCGCAGGTCGGATCGCAGATGTGATCCCCTGGTTGCGGGTCGGCGAGACGGGCCATGAGGTCGGACACCTCTGCGGGGGTATAGAACTCGCCAGCTTTCTTGCCTGCCGTCGCTGCAAAGCGGGAGATCAGGTATTCGTATGCCCCACCGATGATGTCGAGTTGCCCGACACGGGAGGGGCGCAGGTCGAGGGCGTCTTTGGCAAAGTCCTCCAGCAGATGACGAAGGATGTCGTTCTTCTGTTCTTCATCCCCCAGCTTGTTCGAGTTGAAGCTGATGTCCTGGAACACATCCCGTAGTTTGTCACCATTTGCCTCTTCAATGGCATGGAGGGCCTTGTCGATGCGTTCGCCGTTGCCCGCCTCGTGGCGTCGTTTGTGCAGGGCGTCGAAGCTGGCCCCGTCGGGCAGCTTGAACGCTTCTTGCTGCATCATGGCTTCAACCAGTTCAGGGCTGTCCGGATGTTCGGCTTGGTAGCGGGTGTGGTGATCCTTCCACACGTCGCTCACGTATTTGAGGAACAGCAGGGTAAGAACGTAGTCCTTGTATACAGACGGATCGACGACGCCTCTGAAAGTGTCACAGGCTCCCCAGGCGGCTTTGTTGATTTCGGCTTGGGTGACTGGGGTCATGACTGGCTTGCCTGTTTGATGAGGAGGGCGATGAGGCCTTGGTATTTCTCGATGTCCAGAGGTTCGGTCGGTTGGTCTTGGCGGCCACGTGTTTCCTGACGCAGGATTTCCACGACCGCCTCTCCAACGACATCCGGTGGTGGCTTGGCGTCTAACCGCTGGACCTCGGCTTCCACCATGGCGACGACTTCCCCGATCTTTTTGTAGAGAACAGCAGTGGATTGTGTGGTCGCATTGACACCCTTGAACAGGATCAACGGGTCGATGTCATAAACCTCTGCCAGGACAAACAGTCTGTCCGCTGTTATCGTTTCGGCTTTGTTTTCCATTCGCCAGACCTGAACCCTGCTCACACCAAGCTTCTCTGCCGCCTGGTTGACGGTGAGCCCAGCACGTTCCCGTGCATCCTTGATCCGCTCGTATAGATGTTCCAAAGGTTTGCCTGATCACAATGACGTTTCATAGTGTGAAACGTTTTGCCTAATTGTGCAACAAACATGTAGGTTACCTATAGCGAATCATTATGTTTCATAATAAGTAACGTCGCTATGACACTCAACGAATACCTCGGCAAAAATCGACTCAGCCTCAAGGCGTTTGCAGATCAATGCGGGCTGAGCGCCCCCACAATCCTACGTGCCCGTGATGGTATTAACATGCCGTCACGCAGGACCTTAGATGCAATCGTCAGGACCACAAACGGTCAGGTAACAATTAGCGATCTCATCCGCGTTGAACCAAAAGGGCTAGGTAAATGAGGCGCAGTCAGATCAGGATGAGCGCTGCGGTGTTGATGATGCTCAGCGGGTGCAAGCCAACGGTCACCGAAAGCGACGCGATCTTTGCTGGCTACTGCACAGCGATTTATCCTTATGCAGAAGTGGCAATCCAAAGAGGTTATCTCGCGTATCGGCCCGGCACCTTCGAGGGCGTGCAACGCGCATTCGACAACGCCTTCTCAGCACCCATTGAGTGGGCGGAAGAAAACCTCAACATCTTCTTGCGTGAAAGCGGGCGAGGCCGGAATCACGGCGGTGCTATTCAGCGCGGTGACATCGTTTCAGAAGACATCACCAGACTGGAAGCTTGTATCAACTGGGCCGCAAACCTTTGATTAACGGAAAGGACAATGCCATTGGTCATTGAGACATTTTTTGAAAGCCTGTTTACGGGTCGTATCATCTTCATGATCTTGTTCGGCCTACTGGCTGGCTATTTTCTTGGATACAGTCGCAGCGGGCCAGTGGGTATGATCCTGTGGGGTGCAGGCATCCTGTTTGTGCAGTTGGCGCTCTTTGCCACCTCTGACTACATCAAAGTCTTGGCGCGGATCGGCAGTACCGGCTCAGCGGGATTCAAAGTCGGCGATGTCTTCATGATTCACTTCATTCTGCATCCAAGTATCCTAGCAGCAGCAGCCATATTCGGGTGGCATGCGCGGGGGATGCAAGACGAAGACCATCGCCAACAAGCTGTGGCTCTCACTGTTGCCGATTTTGAGCAAGCTCTTCGCGTATTGGGATCGCATCCCGATCTGGCGAGTGCTGGCTGGTTCGAACAGCGATGGGCGCGAATGGACCAAGAGGCACAGTTGGAATGGATTGGGCAACACTTGGACGCGCTTCGGACGCTCTGGCTAGAAGCGAACGGAGAAGGCCTTCAGGCCCACGGGCGGGAGCTTCCGATGCGATTGGCTAGTATCGACACAGATGCTGCTAGTCATTGAGGGCAATCAAGCAGCCACCAATAGACCGCCAATCTATTCTTGAGCGGCTCTGGCACCGAAACTGGGTAAGGCGGCAAATTGGTGTGCGGCCTCTAAATGTCAAAGCCCTCTACCGAAAGAAAGTTGCGGAAACGCGGCGGCAATTTCGGGGCGCCGACTGAAACAGAGGATACTTTCATGACGGGAAAATCAATGAGCCAAACCGATCCACTGGCGATCACTGGTGCTGAACAGCAAGCAATCATCGACGATATTCGTCGATCAAACCAACTACGACGCGATGCGCAGCTTCCATTGATTGACGAAGACCAGCGCCTTGCCGATGAACTTGGAAAGCTGATTGAGGCAAAATACCGGGCTTTGCTTCAACCTTACCTTGCTCAGGCATTCACGGAAGTGAAGGAACAATATGGTTTCGCTGGACGGTTGAGCCAAACCATGCAGGTCTGGCAACTCGCCCAAGAAGCGCTGAAGGCGGAGACAGGGGTTATAAATCCCCGTCAGAAGTCACCAAATATCATGAAAGCACTGCTTCGATACGCAAATGGCACACTTGCGTCCGCTGGTGTGTCATAGCTCCGCGATCACCATCAACGTCAGTGACCAGCCGCCTCTAAGCGATGAACTCAATACCACACTCATGATTCCACGCTGCACGTTGCTGTTTTGCGCCGACAAGCCAGACCTGCACCCAAAAACTGTCCAGATGCCCAAATACGGTGGCACAGCGAAAGGACAGCCCAATGATTTACTCGATCCACAAGAATGATCTCACATCTGATGCACCTCGGGTGCTGCCAGCACCAATGTCAGTGGGTGCGTTGTTCCTTGGTGCTGGAATACCGCTGGCCGACGATGTGACAGCATTTCTCGACCAGCACGGTGGTAATCCAGGTGCCGAAACCAGCCGATGGTATCTTCAGGTGTGGGATCGATCCGACAGTGATGCTGTCGCGGCCAGAGCAACGTTCATTTGGTCTAATGGCAATGTTGCGTGCGAAGCGATAACAGTCGAGCCGAGTTATTCGGCCTTAGACCTACCGTCATACCTACAACGGCTTGGACGAGGTCTTTGGGGTGTCTAACACGGACTAGACCAATAGAAGCCGATATTCGCCGCTCTGATGCGTCGTGAACGTTTCCTAAGCCGCCTCCGTCAAGTCTATGACAACTTCATGCCCTTCGGCTTCATATGCGTCCCAGAGGGCCTCAACTGCATCATCGAGCAAGCTGCCATATGTCAGCCGAGTGTGATACCTCAGGGCATCCAAGCGCGTTCGTGTGATCTCTGAAATTGAGCGGATCGTGATGTCCTGTTTCGTGCTGGTCATATCCATTTCCTCCAACTGTATTTAGCAAATTCCGTAGAAATAAACGGCACGTCTGTTCCGCGACTGTGGCCCACTTGTGACCCAAGTTCCGACGGTCCGAGGAAAATCCACTATATAGTTGGATAAGCATGTCCTACAGCGATCTAACGACGATCCCACAACGGCATAGCTTGGTGATGGAAGGAGCCGCCGTGTGGCAGTATGAACGAGATAGGCCTGCTTTCTCGCTGCGGGAAATAGAGCTTGGCGAACAGGTATCGAAAGGACCGATGTCACAACGTTTCTCGGCCTGTCGCGAAATCCTCAGCTATGACACAAACAATCAACCACTTCTTCAGCGTTGTCGGAATTGTGGCGACCGATACCCCTGTCAGATCAAGTATTGCGACAAGTGCTACGACAAGCCACTTGACCCATCGAATTGGCATGTGGACCCATCAAGTTTCATCTCAGAGGACGTTCTCAACCCGATCAAATACAGCCAGCATGTCGGCCATGGTGCGTTTCGCCATGTACAGCGTGTACAAAGGATGATGGAGCCGTTCTATGGTGTGCCAATATCCCAGATTGCGCCCTTCACAGCCAAGTTTTGCTATCTTCAGGGTGGCGAAGACTATGTCGCAGTAAAGAAATTCTACCACCAATGGATGCGAGAGATATCTGTAGGATTCCGCGATCTGGTCCATCCTGGGGTCAAGCTCGTCTACAGGTTTGAGTGGTCATGGACCACCGCTGGCGATGCCGCGTCGAGACTGCCTTTGAGGGCACCTGGTGTGGCCGACGTAACAACGATGGACCCCAACCAGGTCGTAGCCTTCCTGCATTGTCACGGCTTGGCCCACTTCCCTGGCTTCACGTATTCTGAAGCTGGGCAGTTCTTCCGTATGGTCTTTGACGGCCCAGCGCAAATCCATGTAGCTACCCCGAGAACAGATTCTTTGGGAGGTGTAGCTGGCAGTGAGTCAAGGCTCCTTGAGGTCGAGAAACAGGCATTCATACACGACCGCAAGACCAATCTGCCAGATCATCCAGAAGATGCCGATCACTGGTTGGGCATCGCCCCCTACAGGCAAACGGTGGCAACTACCGTTGACCAGCGCCTTGACGCTCTTGCAGCCGCACATCGCGTTGAGGACGAAGCTAGTCACTGTCCAGAAGCGGACGCCCTGGCGAGAGCATCTGGCTTGGCAGGGTTCTTTAATTATGCATGCAAGGAACATCTACCAAAAGCTCAAAGCAGGTATCATAGATTGGCAGATGAGATTGCCACAGGAAATGCAGCAGGTGATCGTGAACACACATCGAACAGGAAACTCACACCCGAACAGATGATAGTTGCATGCCATGGGGATGCAGAACTGAAACGTGCGTTTCATGGCCAGCGTCTGACGCACACATTTGGAACGATCAAGAAATCCAAACCTAAGAAGAGCGATCAATCACAGGCAACCCAACCTGATGTGGCCACCGCTGATCATCTGACGAACCAAGATGTGTTGAACGGCATTGAGGGAACTTCTCAGCCGGGATGGGTCGCAACAATTTCATCCCAATACAAGACAGCAGTTGCGCGATGTATGGGCCTTCATTCTAAGTTGTATGGGTTGCTGCAATTCAGTTGGCATGACAAACCACAAATAGAACATGCACAAACCTCTTATACTAAAGAGGGTGGCCACTCTGTTTTGGCAAGCCCCTTCTTTTCTTGGCCGAGATCGATACTGCGATTCACGTTACGTCTGGGGATGCGTCTGCTGCGGCCACCCTGATAATTGGCTCTGTCGTCCACGGCAGCTTTGTTCTCATTGTCTAAGTGACGTGCTTTGGACAGCAGTTGTCTTTCCCCTTAAAACCCCACCCGTGATCTGGAGCACCAAAGACTATTTGAACACTTGGTTGTGCAGACCGAGTGATAATGCTTCTGTGCGGCAGTCGCTTCTGCCAGACCGCTCTTTGAGTATTGGCGATAACACTGGCCACTGCATCAGGAACCTGTGTTGTCGTGCCATTCTCTTATTGACCTTGTGAGGCTTTGTAACGCAAAGCCCCGATGCACGCGATAGTCCAGAAACGCAAAGCCTTCTGAAAACTCAACCTCGGTCTGACCTTGTTTGATGAACTCGTACCGCCCGCCTTCTTCATCAGCTTCTGGGTCATATTCGACCACACGCCATATTCCCAAAAACTCACCATCAGGCGTGATTACATCACCACTGGCAAGGTCAGGTGCATAACCGCTCTCCATCCATTCGTTGTGACCAACGAAATTTATTGGGTAGATCAATTCCATACAAATCTCACTCTACTTCAACCTCGATCAAACTACTTCAGTGCGTTAATGCGGCTCATGAATTCCAACACGACCTCGGGGCCAACTTCTTCTCGATCAAGCAAAGCAACAAGCCCTATGTCCGCTTCTCGCTTCAAATGTATTTGCCGGACGCGTTCGCTGAAACCATCTGAAAACTGGTTCCCAATTAAACCTGGGTCAGCGACAAAAACGAACAGGGTGACCAATTCGAGAAAGTCGCCCCTATATCCGTGGTTGGGGTCCAGGAATGCTTTGGTCCCATCGGAATACCGATGAAAGACCTGCCACAGTGCAAACACCAAATATGATAGGCCATAGGAACGGCCAGCGCCCTTTCCAAACATCTTTTTCTTATAGTCAAAGTGTTCGGCAATCTCGCCCATCTGCTTGGCAAACCCCTTGACCATCATGTCAGCGATCAGCGCCTTCTCCGCTAGTGTTCTAGCGTTCCTGAAATCATCGATCTCATGAGGAATATCGGTAGGGTCCTCGTATCCAAGAACCTCAGCGGTATAGGCGTTCATGGCATCGTCTAGCACTTGATCTCGCCTTGGCATCCGGGATAACGTTTGGGCCAGACCACGATATCGTTTGAGGATCGGACTTACAGGAATGGACTGATCGATTGTCATCCTGATCACCCGAAACCGCACCTCAATCTCAAACAATCGATCCGCTGCTTCTTCGATTTCCAGTAGGTCCAGACACCTACGATACCTGACCAGCTTGAAGTCTTCGCCCCTGACCCACCTCGTTTCTCGGGTAATCTGATTCTTCGCATGCTCTAGATGCTGGGAGAAATTTACTGGGACATTTTGGGCCAGACTCTTGTTCATCCCAAATCTCCCAAAATAAATCGACCAAAATGACACTTTACCCAACTTACCGGGCCAGCCCGCGAATCGCTAGTGTGAACGTATCGGAACGCCTGACGGCAGAACGATTTCAGACACGCCAAAATAGGAGGGTATCTCAATGGCAAAAGACACAAACACAACCGAACTGGCCCAAGAGGTTCGGTCGAGCTTCATTCGGGTCGCTATCTACTGTTTCCTTGATCAGCAATACTATGACGAAATGACTTTAGTGCATTACGACGAGGTCCATAGTTTCATTGTATATCACCCCGCAGGGTGCCCAGAAATGGACGAAAATACACTTGATAACGAGATCAGGTCATTCTTCGCATCGGCAAATTGGTATGATTTTCAGGACGGTTGCATGAACTATTACTTTGCCCCGCCGAGGGACATTTATTATGCCCGTTTGCGTGTATTTCAGTCTGATTGGGCGTTGGACATTGATCGTTATGATGACCTGATTGACTCTCCTCATATCCGCCTAGAGTGGTTCACTGATGAGCGAGGTGATCCCATGGGTGAGGAACTGCGGGACGCTATCATTGAGTTTCGCAAGGCTGAGCAGGAAGGTGAAAATAACTCCGCTTATGAAGAGGATGCCGCCTAATCACGTAAACTACAGGCCTAACCCCCTGATCGTTGAGGCGGTCGGGGGTTTTGCACTTCCTGATGCCCTAATCGGTATGGGCCACCGCAGTCCGCAAGGCCAAGTTACCCTTAACTTAGGAAGACTCATAGCAAGTACACGCCCAATATGTTCCATATGATCCAATGCGGCTCTACCTATCGCTGGCTGGCCGGCAGGGTCCGATACAGCGTGGGAACAGACACCCCGAATGCGGCAGCGATATCGATGGCAGGCGTTCCAACTTTGAACATCGCTTTGGCACCATCGACCTGTTGATCCGTCATCTTGCGGGGTCGCCCTCCAACGCGGCCTCTGCTTTTTGCTGCGGCCAGTCCAATCTTAGTCCGCTCAATCAACGTATCGCGCTCTAGTTGCGCACATGCCGCCATAACGGTGAACAACATCTTTCCAGTAGGCGTAGAGGTGTCGATGGCTTCGGTGAGTGACTTGAACCCAACTTCCTGCTCTTCGAAATCACCTACGATCTTTATTAGGTGGGATACCGATCTCGCCACACGGCTCAGGCTGAGACACGCAAAGGTATCCCCAGCGCGACAGAATTCGAGGGCTTCTTTCAGCATGGGTCGATCCGCTTTGGCACCAGAGGCGACTTCTCGGAAGATGCGGTCGCATCCGGCTCTTTCCAGTTGGTCGATCTGACCCTCAAGGTTCTGGGTGGCGGTTGAAACTCGTGCATACCCAATCAGCATTGCATCTCCTGTAATTCTCAAAACTCATCAACACATATCGGGATCGAGTGTCAGTTTCGATCAGCAGTTACGAGAAGCACAAACATTGGATGTAAGGTGTTTCATCCAGGCCAGGTTCCGAGCATCGAGAACGACCGTTATCGATAACCACCCCGGATCGACGTTCTTCCAGTTTAGTTATATCCTAGTCGTATGAGATTTCATGCAGATGGCCCCATCATACCAGACAGCCTTTTGGACCGATGCGATCAAGGTCGTGTCGTATTCCTTTGTGGCGCAGGGGTGTCCCTGCCGTCGGGAATGCCGAGCTTTATCGGACTGACGCGGCATGTGATTGAGTTCTTCGATCCGCCGGAGGACTCAGAGATCATGACGGCCTTTCAGCCATGGCTAGACAATCCCGCTGGATCAAACATGCCTCTCGATCAGGTCTTTAACCGACTGCACCAGGAATACGGCAAAGACGCCGTGAACGCCCTCGTGACGGAACGACTGCAAGCACCGTCAGGTGACGGGTCAGCAGGTGGTCATCATGACCTTATCAAGCGAGTGTCATCTAGCCCGAATGGCGTGCCACAGATCGTCACCACCAACTTTGATCTGTTGTTCGAGGCAGGCGGACCCACGACGGTTTATGTTCCACCTGCGTTTCCCGACCTGGCATTCGGCTCGTCCATAGAGGGTATCACCTACCTTCATGGACGGCTTGCAGAGACCGACGCAGAACGACACCCTTATGTCTTGAGTAGCGCAGATTTTGGGCGGGCCTATCTTTCTGAAGCCTGGGCAACAAACTTCATAAGGACCCTACTAGAACGATACACTGTGGTCTTGGTGGGCTACCAGGCGGAAGACCCGCCGATCAAATACCTACTTCAGGGTCTCAACCACGATGGTCAGTATGATCGGTCCCGCCTCTTCGCGTTTGACAGGGGGACACCAGAAGGCATTGAGGCGAAGTGGCGGGATCGAGGGGTCACAGCTATCGCTTATATCGATCACGACCATCTATGGCAGACCATGGAAGCCTGGGCTGTTCGTGCTGATGATGCGAGGGCATGGCGGGCATCTGTGATCGAGGGGGCACGAAGGGACCCAAAGACACTCCTCGCCCACCAGCGGGGGCAGGTCGCACACGTGCTTCGGTCCGTGCCAGGTGCGAAGCTCTTCACGGAGGCCCAGCCTCCCGCACATCCTGAATGGGTCTGCGTTATGGATGCCAATGTCCGATCAGCCAAAGAAGCTACTGGCTACGGCGATGATGCAGAAACCTTTGATCCACGAGATGCCTATGGCTTAGACGACGACCTGCCTCGCATCACAGACGAGGAACATCGGCGTGGCGTCACAAACGACAACTTGCTGGTCTGGCGTCACGGAGATGAGAATCCAGATGAGCCGCACCGTCTCGGAGGACGACAAGCCGAGGGATACGAAGCTGTCCCACCGCGACTGTGGCATCTCCTCACCTGGATCGGGAAGAACGTTCACAGCCCCGTTTTGGCGTGGTGGGCGATCAGGCAGAACGGTCTTCACCCTCGCCTTCTGCAACACCTTGCGTGGCGGATCGCGCAGTTGCCAGACTTGCATGAGCAAGCCCGCCATACCTGGAACCTGATCATTGAACACCACAAAGACCCACGCAATCGTCAGTGGGACGGCGATTGGTTTGATGTGAAGAAGCGCATCGATACTGAAGGATGGACTGCAAGCGTTCTGCGGGACTTCGGTCGGATTTGTGCGCCAAGGATCG
>Ga0316204_10006952_pt1 | contig 16954 bp, 5 predicted proteins | sample 6monrhotite_MG_2_FD_205661 | JGI IMG/M metagenome (GOLD analysis project Ga0316204, IMG submission 205661) | Microbial mat bacterial communities from mineral coupon in-situ incubated in ocean water Damariscotta River, Maine, United States -... | ecosystem: Environmental > Aquatic > Marine >... | reverse complement strand
CTTTGCCACCAACGCCTTGGCAAATTCAAATCACCCGATTGCATTCATTTTCTGGACGAATTGCCAAAGGGACCATCAGGCAAAATCCAAAGGCTAAAGCTGGCGGCCCTCGTCTAAATGGCAATTACGTCGCGGGCCAAATTTGGGATCCTGACCTTAGAATAGTGCACAGCGGCTCCGCGTCCAAGGCGCTTGGTGACTAGGCTTGCTCGGAATAGCCGTGGCGATCAACCCAAGGATCAAGCAGGCGACGGCATCTATCGTCAAATAAAAAGCCATAATCCTCACGTGTGCTTTGAACACCAATCCCTAATCCTTGTCGGACCTTGGCATAGCTGGGCGTGCGCACAGCACGCTCAGATGAGCTTTGCGCAAAGGCGTTAACATCATCTGACCATTCAACGCCAATATGATCCAATGCGCCTCTGACCACCTTGTCAAAGTCATTGATCAATTCGTCGTAGACCACGTAGTAGACCCGCTCATCCTTGCCGGGGAACACATCAAACCAAGAGCGCATGACAAAATCATACTGCACGCAGGCGTGATAAATGTCGTTGAAGGCGACCATCTCAATCGTCTGGTTATAGATCTGTTTGTAATTGGAAAGGACCACATCATAGGGGTGGCGAATGGAGAAAATGTAACGTTTCTCCGGCATGAGTTTTTCCAGATACTTGATATTCGCGGACATCATCGGAGTCTTATCGATGATCGCCTTGGGCGACGGTTTGTCCACAAAGCGGTTCAGCTCTTGATAGTAGAGACTGCGGTTGAACTGCGCGCGCAAGGCGACATTGTTTTTCTGGGGGTCTTCGGCAAGATCCAAATGAAAGGCCGTGTGCAATGCCTTGTTGAATGACAGGCTTTCTTCGCAAGTTACCACGTCGGGATGGGATGCCAGTACGTTTTCCAGAAGTGTGGTCCCTGAACGGGTAAAACCGGTCATGACAAAATGCCTATTGTTTTCATCTGGCGGCAAAACAGGGAGAAGGGCATTTGCCCTCCGCTCCAGTTCGGCGATGAACTGTTGTGGCTTTGACTTTTTCAGTTTGAGAGCGTTGTTTTGTTTTTGATACCACTGTGCAGCGGATTGAAAATCAGCTAGTTTTTCATGGCAATTGGCGACAAGATGGCTGAACCGCGCAAACATTCGCCCCTTCGCGAGTTCCAGCGCACCGCTTTCAGTAAGGATATTAATCGCGCGGGCATAATCCTTGCCCCAATATTGCAATTGTGCGGCGGCATAGACCACTGCAAACAGAATATCCTGGTTGGGACTGATGACTTGAGCGATGGTTTTGAACTCTGCCCGTGCGTCTTCTGCTTCTAACATCCGCAACAGGCCAATTGTCGTGGATTGAAGCGGCTCTGAATAGGTGAATGTGACACGAAGCAGATGTTTGAGCGCATCTTTCCAGTTCAATCGCATCGAGGCAACATCGCGTGCCTGAATGACATGTCGCAGATTGCCTGTTTGCAAGTACAGCTTTTCGTGCAGGGCGACCTCAGCCTGATACTCATTCTTGATCATCGCAGTGCTTAGTTGTCCGTTTAACGTGCTGGTTTCGGATCGGGCCTTTTCTTCGAGTGTTTGAACCAACTGGATCAAATCAAATCGCAACCCTCTTAGTAAAAGCGGGATCAAGAGGCTTCGCATATAAGAACTGTAGTGTGCCGCCTGCATGGTCGCCTCAAGAAGTGGGCCTTCTAGCGTTCGGGTCTTGAGCAGCATTGATGAAAGCGCCCAGACCCGCACCACGGGATCATCGATCGTACAATGGCGCATCAGGTTCTGCGTGGTCTTGGGCTTTTTCAACCGGCCCAAAATGCCGATGGCCTGATAGATGCTGATCATGCGCGGCGGGTCGGGAAAGTCCGGGACCAGTGGTTTGCCATCAAGGATCATTGTCGCGCTCCATGTCACATCGGTAAAAACAGGGCCGTCACTATCCGGGAATTGCCGGGGGAACGGAAACCTTTCCGTAGCTGGATTGGTTTGGCTGTCTTTGCCTTACGAAAATGCCAGCTACCTGCTTGGCGGACGCTACGTGGTGCACGGCGGTTTTGGCAAGGGCTTTGGCCAGAAACGTTGGATCCGGCGAAAGGAACTGTCCCTTTACCCGAAATAACGGCTGTCAGATCAAAGGCCTCTGGTGAATTCCCTTATAACGCGTGACGGGCGGAGGCAGGTCGCGCTCTGATGACTGCGGGGTTCGTGTTTTCGTCAAAATAGCACTTCGCAGCAAAGTCATGGCTTGTAAGCTGGAGAAGACAGAGACTAGGCTAAGACTGATCAGAAAAAGTACCATTACACGACACCCGGTGAAAATATTTCTGCCTTGATCCGGGTCATTGCATGCCACTAATTTTGACAAATTGTGCGGGGTGGTCCCCGTGCGTTCCGGGGATAATTGATGAAACTGACCTCTCTTTTTTTGGTTGGAACGCTGGCACTCATTTCGCCCGCTACCCATGCCACGGCCCACAGCTTGAAATCAGCAGTTCAAACAGCGCTGACAACCAACCCGCAATTAAAGGCGTCGGATGCAAATTTTCGGTCGCTTACCTATGATCTGTTGCAGTCAGAGGCAGAGTTTGAGCCAACCGTCCGCTTGTTTGGCGATGTGGGGACGGAATATGTTGATGACCCGCAGGGGTTATCTGCCGCAGACAATGGCCGCGCAAAGCTTAATTCAGAATTGGGTGTGGTTGCCGAGCTGACATTGTTTGACGGCTATGCCCGCAACAACCGTGTCTATGCCGCTGGCGCGCGCGTAGATCAAAGTGCGTTTGAGCTGCTGGATGCTTCTGAAACGATGGCGCTGATGGTCACAGAGCAATATATCAATATTGCGCGTCAACAGCTTTTGATGAAGGTGGCCCAACGAAACTTGAGACGCCTTGGCCAGATTTCCCGCAAGGCGGAAAGCCTTGTTGAAGGTGGGCGTTTGCCGGCCAGTGACCGTGTTCAAATTCAGGCGGGGATCTACTCCGCTCAAGCCACAATTGCCGATATTCAGCGCCGTTTGTCAGAGTCGTCTGCGCGTTACAAACGCTTGGTCGGCAAGGCGCCGCATGCAAATTTTGGCATGCCCAAGCCGGTTCGCCCGCCGTCATCAATGGAAACCTACGTCGCCAACAGTGTGCGCAACAGTTTTCGGGTCCGAGTTGCAGGGGCAGATGTCGACATTCGCGGCTTCGAACAGGGCATCGCAGAGGCAGATTACGCCCCGCAGATTACGTTGAACGCGGGTGCGTCGGCGGGCAGCAATCTGGATGGGGCCAGCGGCAGCGAACGGCGTGCTTTTGTAGGCCTTGGCGTGTCTTGGCAGCTCTATGGTGGCAAACGAAAAGAGCGCCGGTTGGGTCTAAGTGAGCGCAAAAACGAAGCGCTTTATCAACGGATGGCGGTTGTGCGGGAGGTCGAGGAACTTGCGACAATCGCGTGGAGTGCATTCCAGATGAACCTGATCCGAAATGATTACCTGACCTCTGAAACGCGGGCCTATGAACGAATGATCAACAATTATGAACGCGAATTCGAACTCGCCACCCGCAGCGTTCTTGATCTGCTTGTGGCTGAGAACCGGCTTTATAATGCGCAGTTTGAACAGATCAATGCAGCCGCGATCCTTTCCTACTCCGGGTTTCGCGCGCTTGCTGCACAAAGCCAACTGGCCAAGCATTTTGGCGTCAAAAACAGTGAACGAGTGATGGCGTCACAAATTGCCCCAAGTCAGGGGCAAAAACCCCGCCATGTCATCAGTAAAGGCCGCCTGCTGATTGTCGAATGACCAAGATGGAACCGGATGTGCCAGCCACCGATGTGCAGGCGGCCATGGCCGAAGGGTCGATTGCAAAAAATGATGCGGGTGACGTCGGTTATGATGTTGTCAGATGGTTTGCGTCATTTTTTGCGCAACCCTATTCTAAAGTCTCCATAGCCACGCGGTTGAGCGGCCAAACTGATCTGAGCCAACCCGCGCCGCTTGGGGCTGCGTTGGAAACACTTGGCCTTAAAAATACGCTTTATTCCAAGAGGCTCAAACAGCTTGATCCAATTGTGCTGCCTTGTGTGGTGTTTGAAAAGGCGGGTCATCCACTTATCCTCACTGCCCTGAACGAAAAAACCGGGCAGGCGACATGGCTAGACGCAAATTCCGATATGCAAGAACATTCCGGCGAGATTAGGGCGCTCCAAAATAGGCTTCAGCGTGACGTCTTGCTGGTTACTTACGAAGACGCAAACAGCCCAACGGGGATCATAGCCGGACAGAGCGGCCATTGGTTCTGGGCGCCGGTTCGGGCGCATTGGGCCTCGTGGTTGCAGGTCATGTTGGCGTCTTTGTTGCTGAACATGATGGGGCTGGCGCTGCCGCTGTTTATTATGAACGTTTATGACAAGGTCATTCCGAACTTGTCTTTTGTTACGCTATGGACATTGGCCATCGGGGTGGGCGTCGCTGTCTGCGCCGATCTGGTATTGCGCACGGTTCGGCTCGCGACAATTGAGACAATTAGCCAACGTATTGATCTCAAGGTAGGGGCGTCATTGTACCGTCATGCACTGGATCTCGGTATCCTGACACGGCAAGGCGGATCCGCCGGGTTGGCCGGTCAGATACGCGAATATGAATCCGTAAAAGATTTCTTTGCTTCAAGCACATTTGTATCCTTTTTCGACCTGGTTTTTATCGCGCTGTTCCTGATCGTTTTGCACGCCATCGTCGGGCCGTTGGCCTTTCTGCCGATGCTCGCTATTCCGGTCGTGTTGATCATTGCCATGATCTCTCGGTCGGCAATCAGCGCCACGGCCCAAAGCGCGGTTCAACTGGCCAGCAGACGCCAAACCGTCCTTATGGAAAGCCTTCAGGGTGTCGAAACGATCAAATCGCTCAACGCTGAATGCCTGATGCAACGCGAATGGGAAACAGCGATTGCTGCTACCGCACGGGTGACAGGGCGGGCGCGGTTTTGGGCGAACTTTTCGATCAACTCGACGATGTTCATTCAGCAAGGCGTCAGCATTGGCATTATTGTTTGGGGCGTGCATCTCATTTTTGAAGGCCAGATCACCATTGGCGCTTTGATCGCTGCGTCGATCTTATCGGGCCGTGCATTGGCGCCATTGTCTGCCATTGCTCAAGCGACCTTCCGTTTGCAATACGCTATCAAATCGCTGCGTTCACTTAACCAGATGATGGAACTGAGCGCGGACAAGCCCAAGACGGTCCGCTCTAATTTGCGCGTCAAAGAAGCCCTGCTTCAGGTGACGGACGTCAGCTTTAGCTATCCTGACATGCAGGTGCCAGCGATTGAGGGCCTGTCCTTGGACGTGGCACCGGGTGAATGCGTTGCGCTTCTGGGGCGGGTCGGGTCAGGCAAAACAACTTTCGGCAAGCTGCTTTGTGGTTTTATCGAACCGCAAACGGGTACGATCCGGATCGATAGTTTCGGGCTCAATCAATATGACCGGGCCGAATTGCGTGATGGCATTGGCTACCTTCCCCAAAACAGTGATTTGTTCACCGGTACATTGCGGGAAAACCTGTTGCTGGCGCGGCCTGATGCCAGCCAAGATGAAATTGAACAGGCGCTGTACTATTCCGGCCTTGCTGCATTCGTCGCCAGCAGTTCCAGCGGCTTGGAAATGGAAATTGCTGAAAATGGTAGCCGTTTGTCTGGTGGTCAAGCACAGGCACTGGCGCTTGCGCGCGTGCTGCTTAGATCGCCCAAACTGTTGTTTCTGGATGAACCGACCAATGCGATGGATCAGGAAATGGAACGCGTTGTCAGCACCAGATTGAAAGAACTGAACGCCAGTGGCGTGACATTGATCCTGTCGACACATCGGCAATCCCTTGCCGCGATTGCAAACCGCTATGTCATACTGGACGCAGGCCGAAAGGTGCTAGATGGAAGTAGGCAAAGCGTCCTCAAACGACTGGCCGAGACCCAGACCGAGCAAGGAGGAAACCAGTAGGCCGATGTTTGTCCGTCAAGTCGAAGAGCAATACGTGAACAACGTCGGTGCCGCCGGGCAAAGTGCGCTGTATCAAAACCGCTGGGTGTCTTTGATGCTGGTTGCGGGTATAACTTTCGGGTTTTTGATCTGGGCCTATCTGTTCGAAATCGAAGAGGTGACCCGCGGCGCGGGCAGGGTGATCCCCTCGTCCCAACTCCAAGTCATTCAGAGCCTTGAGGGTGGCATTGTCCGCCAGATCGCGGTCTCTGAAGGGGATCACGTAGAACCTGGGCAAATCCTGATGCAGATTGATGATACCGGATTTCAATCCAAACAGGGCGAACTGCAACGGCAAGAGACAGCATTATTGGCAGAGCAAGTGCGCTTGGAAGCGGAGGCGACGTTGAAGGCGGAACTGAACTTTGACGCGGCATTCACCGCGGCGCACCCCTTGGCGACCGGCGTGGAAACCGAGGTGTTTTATTCACGTCGCAGGCAGTTTGAAACCGAAATGTCGGTCTTGAATGATGCACTTTCCCAGAGGCATAGCGAACTGGCTGAAATCGACGCAATGCAGATCAAGCGTGGAGAAATGATCAATCCGCTGAGCGAAGAACAAACCCTGATATCGGGTCTTGTCGCGGAAAATGCCGTTCCGCGGATCGAACTTTTGCGGATCAATTCACGCCTGGCAGAGGTCCGTGGTGACCTAAGCGTTGGACGCGCAACGCGGCTCAAACTTGAAGCCGCTTTGGCGCAGGCCAAAAGTGAAATCGCGGCTGCAAAGTCAAATTATGTTTTGTCAGCGCGGGAAAGACTTGCGCGGGTGCAGGTTGAGCTGGCCGTGGTTCAGGAGGCGTTAAAGGCAGCCGATGATCGTGTGCTGCGCACGCAATTGCGGGCGCCAGTACGGGGCACTGTTAACCGCCTGATGATCACAACTCTTGGCGCGGTGGTACAGCCCGGCGCGCCCATTGCAGAAATTGTACCAAGTGATGACGGGCTGTTGGTTGAAGCGAACATTCTGCCCAGCGACGTGGCATTCATCAAACCGGGCGATAAGGTTTCAGTGAAAATTACGGCTTATGACTATCTGATTTATGGCGCACTTGAAGGCGAAGTGACCCGCATTGGTGCCGATACGATAACGGACCCCGATGGGCGGGAGTTCTTCAAAGTTGTTGTGCGAACGGGAAAGAACGCGCTTGGCCGCGATGAAGATCCGCTACCTATTACGCCGGGGATGACGGCCAGTTTAGACATTCAGACCGGACAGAAAACGGTTATGGACTACCTGCTAAAACCCTTGAGGCGCGCCCAGTCCGAAGCACTTCGTGAACGCTAGTTCCTGAGCCAGACGCCTATTTGGAGGTTGCTACAAACACGCCATCCCAGTCTTCTGGCGGCGGCGCACACTGAAAGGTGGCTACACGGTCTTCGTAGAGTGCAGCGTAGAACTCCAGATCAATTGACAACGCTTCGCCTGCCGCCCGAACCTTCTGTGTTGCCTTCAATGCAAGATCCCAATTTTGATCGCGGTAGGCATTAATCATCTCTTCATTTGCGGTCTTGAGGACAGAAAATTCCGGGGTGTTGATCATGTTTTGCCCCCCAACCAGTGCATAGATATGTTCCGGGTGCAGCTTGCCTTTGACACGGATCAGATCAAGCTCGATGACCGGATAGTCCGGCTGAACTAAAGCGTGGGTGCTGGCACCAATAATGATATCAACCCCATATGATTTTGTTTGTCCTTCGAGCCGCGAAGCGAGGTTTACCGGATCCCCCAAGGCGCTGTAATCAAAACGTTTATCGCTGCCCATATTGCCAACAACGCAATCACCGGTGTTGATGCCAATCCCGATATCGATTGCGATTGCCTTGCCATCGGTTTCTGCCGCCTGTTGCACGTTCAGATCATCGATATCATGCATCATCTGCAACGCCGCAGCACAGCTAAGACGGGCATGGTCTTCTTCGTCCAATGGGGCATTCCAAAAGGCCATGATCGCGTCGCCCATGTATTTGTCGATTGTGCCGCGCTGATCCATGATCGCGTCCGACATTGTTGTCAGAAAGCGGTTCATCAACGTGGTCAACCCTGTCGGATCTTCCTTAAAGCTTTCGGAAATCGTGGTAAAACCGCGCACATCCGTGAACAGGATCGAAAGCTCTCGCCGTTCGCCCCCCAGTTTTAGCTGCTCAGGGTTTTCAGCCAGTGTTGCCACAAGATCAGGTGATACATATTGGCCAAATGCCCCACGGATTTGGCGCTTTTGAACCTCTTCGCGCAGATAGTTGATGCTGAGCATGAGCACCGCCGACAAAAATACCGATGCCACCGGAAAAGTTGGATCAATAAGCTGAAGCGTTTCAGCAAACAAATAGTAAGACCCGCCAATACCAAAGGCGATCAATGTGCCTGCTGCAATCAGCAGATGATTGGCGGCCAAAAACGGAGCCAATGCGATAACCAGCAATGACATGCTGGCAATGAACGCAAGCTCAAGCCCGATTGCATAGTTGGGTCGATAGAGCAGGGTGTTGCCAAGGATGTTTTCCAAAACCTGTGCATGGATCTCAACACCGGCCATTGGTACCCCTAAAGGCGTCGCCCGAAAGTCTTCTAACCCGATGGCTGATGTGCCAACCAAAACCAGATGCCCGGCCAATCGTCCCGGAGGGATCGTGCCGTTCAACAAATCTGCAGCTGACACAAACCGGTCACGGCTGCTGGCGGAAAAATTGTTCCAAATGGTGCCATCACGTTCGGTGCGGATCAGTTTTCGGGCAACGACAACCCCGTCGATCCCCGCGTCGTTGGACCGGATGGCAAAGGCATCACCCCCGGTCGCAACCCGCAGCAATTCGATGGACAGGCCAAGGCGGTATGCTCCTTCGGCCTTCATCACAACCGGAACGCGCCGATAGATGCCGTCCGGGTCTGGCAGAACCGTGAACATGCCGTGGCCGGATGCCGCCTTTTCCAAGATCTCCAAGTTTTGAATTAGATCCGGGAACTGCAACAAAAACCGGTCTGGGTCTGGCCCCAAGATGGCATGAGGCACTTCTAAGGGGGCAGTGCCAACGGGCCCGGACGGGTTTGCGTTGCGCACACTGGTTTGGCCAACCACGACCCGTGACTGTGAAAAGATCCGCGCTAGAACTTCGTCATTGGGCGGCAACATTAGCAGTTCGTCCCGTACCGATGCAGGCAGGGCGGGATTGTCGAGTGCGAAGTTTTCAGGCGAAAGCCGGTCTGGTTCGGAAAAGATGATATCAAAGGCCACTGCGGCAGCCCCCGCTTGCATCACTTTCTGGGTCAACTGCGCAATCTGTGTTCTCGGCCAAGGCCATTGTCCAACCTCGGCTAGGCTGCGGTCATCCACATCCAGAATGACAACTGGTGTTGGACCACGTTCACGCGGGTTGATCTGCTGAAAAGTATCAAAAGCCTGAAGCCGAAACCGTTCGACAAAAACCGGATCAGCAATCCTTAGGGCAATCAGAGCCACCAAAAGAGCAAGGCCCGCAACGCGGCCAAAACCAATTTTCCGAGCAAACCATTTCATATCAATGCCAGTCATTACAAAGGTTTAGCGCCAAGCGATGGCGAATCAATAAACCTGCCCGAACGTCCGGACAAAGGTTAACGCTATGCGACCCTCTGATGGCAGGCTTGGCAATGAAAAATTTGTCTATTGCTCTTTTCACGGGGCGGGGTGGTGATCATTCTCGCCAGACGTGTCTTGGAGGGATCAAAAGGATCGTTAATCGAACCTGAATAGCCAAGTTCTTTCGCCCATCAGAAACACATGTGCTAACATGCCTTTGTATATTTTATTACCTTTGCAGATTTTTCTCCTGATTTAGGATTACCCTCATGATCCGTGACATCGACGATGGTGCATTCATCGCAATCGACGAAGTTCAATTGGTCCCTGGCGCAGATGCGCTGATCCTGCCCGCAAGCGTTGCGCTTTTTGAGGCCGAGTTTGATCGGTCGGGGCAGGATTTGATACTGTCCCAAGATGGATCTGCGGTTTTGACTGTACCAGGGTATTTTCTTTCTGCGGCGCCTGTGGATCTTGTCGCTGCAAATGGCGCGGTTTTGTCTGGTGCATTGGCAACACGATTGGCGGGCGCCAGCCTAGACGCGCAATATGCCCAGTTGAGCGGCGCGGATGGGCCGCTTCCTATTGGGCAGGTCGAAATCTCTTCGGGGCTTTCAACAGTTCAACATATCGATGGGTCTGTCGAAGAATTGGACGTGGGCGTCAAGATTTATCAAAATGACATCCTAAGCACGACATCAGACGGCAAGGTGTCGATCACGTTCAGCGACGGGACGATATTCTCGCTGGCACAATCCTCGCGCATGGTGATTGACACGCTTATCTATGATCCTGAAGGCGGCGAAAATGCGGGCGGCTTTAGCCTTTTGACCGGCGGGTTTGTTTTCATCGCCGGACAAGTCGCCAAGACCGGAGATATGGATGTAATCACGCCAACAGCAACGATGGGCATCCGCGGCACCACCGTGCAGGCTCAAATCGAAGTTGTGGGCGGTATCGCAACCCTGAACGTCGCGTTGAACCGCGATCCGGACGGCAGCGTCGGTTCGATTGAACTGATCGATCTGGAAGGCAATTTGATCACCATGATCACATCCACTGATACACAGTGGATTGTCTCCCCTATTGAAGGGCAAACCCGCGAAGTTGAGCGCACCGAGGCTGACTTTGCGTCCGATTCTGTTTTGCTGGCAGACGCATTGGCGGCTTTTCAGTCTGCCGTTCGCCGTGTCGAGGCAGGAGAAACATTTGTTGAGCTTGGCGATGGCAGTGGCGCAGACCCAGAAGGCAACATACCCTCAGAGAATAACGATCCCCTTCCGCCGCCCGATGTCGATGGTGATGGCGAAGACGCCGGAGGCCCCGAAACTGGGCCAGCTGCAGAACCGCCAGCAGGTGGAAACACACCAGCCGCCCCTCCAGCCCCCACAAATGATGCCGGCGGCGAAGATGAAACTAACCTCAACATAGACAACAACCGGGGTGGGCCGCGGCCCACTGCGGAAAACATCCAGGTCGCCGGAGCCGAAGACACCCCAACTGACAATCCGATAACGGGCACCGCGACAGCCACCAGCGAGGTCGAAGGACCGCTGGCATTTCAGTTGCAGGTTGGCCCTGCCAATGGCACGGCCCAAATGGCGCAAGACGGCACATTCACTTATGTCCCGAAACCAGATTTTTTCGGGACGGATAGCTTTACCTATCAGGTGACAGACGCAGATGGGAAAACCGATGTCGGACGGGTCACTGTCACGGTTGAAGATGTGAATGACGCGCCAACCTTTGACAACGGCACACTTTTTTCAGCCAGGGGCGGCGCGCCGGTGTCCTTGACCCTTTCAACCTTGGTGAATGATTCAGATGCCGGAGACATCCAGCTCTTTAGCCTGCCTGCCTTTGACGGTCCGGGCAGCTTTAGCCTGTCTGGCAATGTGCTGACCTTTGATCCGGGGCAGGATTTTACGTCACTGGGCGAGGATGAGACTGCGACGGTTTCCATCGATGCCACCGTGCAAGATAAAGGTGGAGAACTGGCAACATCGACCATAACGGTCACTGTTGCAGGTGAGAATGACGCTCCAACCATAATCGACGCTGCAACAAATGCAGCGGAGGACGGTGCAGCGGTTACGTTGGATTTGTCCACACTGGTCATGGATGCAGATGCAAATGACACCCAAAGCTTCAGTCTGAGCCCTTACTCCGGGCCGGGCACATTTGGCGTGAATGCTGGTGTGCTTTCTTTTGATCCCGGCGCAGATTTCCAATCATTGGGCGCAGATGAGACCACAACAGTATCCGTGAACGTCACCGTGACCGACAAAGGCGGAGAAACGGCAACATCGGCGGTCGCCGTCACAGTCACCGGCGAAAATGACGCGCCAATCCTCGGGCCAGGCGAGGCCAACCGGCAATACAACGTCAACGAAGACACAGCCATTTCGGGCTCCATTCAGGCCGCAGATCCAGATGGAGATCCGATCACTTACTCGGTGTTGGACGGTCCGGCACATGGCAGCGCAGTGATGCGTGAAAATGGCACGTTTTCCTATGTTCCCGATGCCAATTATGAAGGTACCGACAGCTTTACCTATATGGCAACCGACGGGAATGGCAGCGAATCCATTGGCAGCGTAACGTTGACTTTCGCTCCTGTTAACGACGCGCCTGAATTGGACTTTGACGCGTCGGTCCTTGAAGGATCAATACCCACAGAAACCCCCGAACAAACTGAAAATACCGCACCCCTCTTTCGTGCGGGGCCATCATTGCTTGCGGCAATCGCAGAAAATGACCCGGCAGCCGCTGGAAATATCGTTTTGTTTGATCCCGATTCGGGGGATAGCTTTAGTGCCTCTTTTGTAAATGGAAGCGCCGTGGACTACCTGGGTGATTTCGTGCTGGGGGCGGTCTCTGCATCTGATGAGGCGGGTGAGTATGACCTTGGTTGGTCCTTCGCAATGGATCAGCACATCTATGATGCGCTGCCGTTGGATGACACCTATGTGCAGACCTATGATGTCACGATTTTGGATGCGCAAGGCACGGCCGTTTCTGTCACAATCACCATCGACATTACCGGGCTGAACGATGCACCTGTGTTCAATGACGGCGCGATGCAGACGGTCGAGGATGGCGGGGTGGTTTCGCTTAGTTTGGCCCCGTTGGTTGTGGATGCCGATAGTGGCGACACACAAACATTTGCTTTGGATGCATACGCGGGACCGGGCGTGTTCTCTTTGCAAGATGATGTGTTGACGTTTGATCCCGGCACGGATTTTCAGACACTGGGCGCAAACGAAACGCAGATAGTTGCCGCGAACCTGCGGGTGACAGATGCTGCTGGTCTTGAAGCCGTATCTTTGGTCAACGTTACCGTCACCGGCGTGAATGACGCGCCCCAGATCGTTGACGGTTTGATTGAAATGGCGGACGGCGATCTCGGCACGCTTGATCTGGCCACTTTGGTAACGGATATTGATGCGGGGGATGCGCAGAACTTCATCCTTGGCGCGCAAGTTGGGCTTGGCACATTTAGCTTGGCGGGCAACATCCTGCACTTTGATCCCGGCCCGGATTTTCAGGCTCTGAACTCAAGTCAAAGTGAGACAGTCAGCGTTGCGGTGACCGTTACAGATGCTGCGGGTGAAGAGGCTTCGGCGACTGCAGTTGTTATCGTCTCGGGGGTGAACAACGCCCCGGTTTTTGCTGATGCAACCCTACAGGCGGCCGAGGATGGCGCGGTGGTTTCTTTGAACGTGGCGCCATTGGTCACGGATGCAGATGCTGGTGATACTCGTACCTTCAACCTGTTTTCTAGCGCTGGCCAAGGCATGTTCAACTTGCAAAACGAGGTACTGTCATTTGATCCCGGCGCGGACTTCCAAAGTTTGCAGGAGGGTGAAACGACAAATGTCTCGGCACAGGTGAGTGTTGCAGATGCGATCGGCGAGACTGCTATCTCTACAATAACAGTCACTGTGACCGGTGAAAATGACGCGCCAACGCTTGCCGACGCGACCATGACTGCGACTGAGGATGGCAACGCCGTTTCATTGTCTCTGGCAGGGTTGGTAAGTGATGCCGATGCTGGTGACACCGCATCCTTTAGCTTGTCCAATACTGTCGGGACGGGCGCATTCACGCTGTCGGGCGACACCCTGACATTTGATCCCGGCGCTGATTTTCAGAATCTCCAAAAGGGCGAAACAACCACGGTTTCCACACATGTGACTGTGCAAGATAGCGCCGGAGAAACCGCAACATCAAATGTTACTGTCACCATCACCGGTACAAATGAGGCACCGACCATTGGGGATGGAGCCATGGCAGCCACGGAGGATGGCGGCCATGTGTCGTTGGGACTTGGCGCGCTGGTGAGTGACGCTGATGGCGCTGGCACCGTGCCGGTTTTTAGCCTTGGTGCGCATGCAGAGCAGGGCACGTTCAGTTTGTCTGGGGATGTCCTGACATTTGATCCCGGCGCTGATTTTCAGAACTTGGCGCAGGGCGAAACCAAGACCACAGCGGTGGAGGTCACTGTTCAGGATGCAGGGGGCGAAACAGCATCATCAACCATCACCGTGACAGTGACTGGCGAAAACGACGCGCCGCTCTTTGTCGACGGTGCGATGAGTGTAGAAGAAGACGGTGACGCTGTGATGTTGAACCTAGCCGGGATGGTGACGGATCAAGACAACGGCGATACCTTGCTATTCAGCATCATAGAAGGCGCCGCTTCAGGAACATTTAGCCTGTCTGGCGCGGTGTTAAGCTTTGATCCGGGCGGTGATTTCCAGAGCTTGGCAGAGGGCGAAACAACATCGGTCTCAGCGCAAGTGATGGTCCAAGACAACGCTGGAGAAACAGCGACATCAACCATAGTGGTCACAGTCATGGGCCAGAATGACGCGCCGGCGTTGCAAGATGGCACCATCGACGTGGCCGAAGACGGTGGCCGAAGTTCTGTTGATTTGGCAACGCTTGTTGTTGATCCAGATACCGGCGGAGAAAATCCGAGTTTCAGCCTTTCAGAATACACTGGGGCCGGTTCTTTTGTTCTGGCTGACAATATCTTGTCTTTTGATCCCGGGGCCGATTTTCAAGAACTTGGGGCAGGCGAAGTTACAACCCTAACGACCCAGCTCACAGTCCAAGACAGCGCGGGCGAAACGGCATCGTCAAACATCACTATCAGCGTAACTGGCGTGAATGATCTGCCAGAATTGGCCGATGGTGCAATGACGGCTGTTGAGGATGGCGCAACGACCAGCTTGGCTTTGTCCACATTGGTCAGAGATCTGGATATCGGGGATACCCAAACATTCAGCTTGGTTGAGAATGCCGGGCCGGGTTCTTTCTCTTTGGATGGAAATATCCTCAGCTTTGATCCCGGGGCAGACTTTCAGGATCTTGGGGCAGATGAGACGACAACCGTTACGGCGCAAATTTCCGTTCAAGACAGCGCGGGCCAGAGCGCCACATCAATGATCACGGTCACGGTCACGGGCCAGAATGACGAGCCCGTTGCCCAAGATGATTTTGTAACTGTGGCCGAAGGCAGCTTTGCCTTGTTCAATGTTCGCAGCAACGATGTGGACCTTGATGGGGATGCCCTGATCGTTCTCGTGCCACTGGATCAAGGTGAAAATGGTTCAGTCCAGAGGCTTGGCCCGAACCTACGCTACATTCCAGACGAAAACTTCAACGGCCAAGACAGCTTTACCTACACAATCATCGATGGTTCTGGCGGTTCGTCCAGTGCGATGGTTTTTGTGACCGTTACGCCAGTGAATGACGCCCCGGTTATCGGGAATCTCGGCCAGACATTAAGCGTTTCCGAAGATGATGTCCTGAGCGCAGGGAGAAACCTTGCGGCGACTGACGTGGACGGTGATGCACTGACCTACAGCATCCTTGGTGGCGGCAACGGCACATACGGCACGGCGTCTATCAATGCGCAGGGCCAATGGACGTATACGCTCAACAACGAAGCGGCAGCGGTGCAGGATTTGGACGAGGGCGATACCCGCACTGACACATTCACGTTGCAAGTCAGCGATGGAAACGGAGGAACCGACGAGACAACTGGAACCGTGATTGTTGCGGGCGCAGATGAGGCGGCTGCGGCGCCCTTGAATGCGATTTCGGACGTCGTGATTGCATTGGGCAACTATTACGCGGGCGGCTATTACGGCGGGTCCTACGTACTCGACCCGATTTCGATTGATGTTCTGGCCAACGATGAAGGTACTGGCACTTTGTCCGTCACAGATTATGGCGCCTATTACTACTCTGGCTATTCGGAAAAGGGTGAGTATTACACTATATCCGGCTATTTCACCGACAGCTTTTTTGGGCATTTGACACTGGAAGTTGATCAAACCCTGACAATGGAAAGCCCTTACGATCCCGCAACCGGCTTTTTCGGAATTGATACCTTTACCTATACAGCAACGGACGACAGCTTGCTAACGGACGACGCCGAAGTGACCGTCGTCGCAATCGATCGAAGTGCGTTGGCCTTGGGTGTAGTCGAGGGCTACTTCAGTTACAGTGAGGGCGGATACTATCAGTATTACGACAGCGCCTACGACGACATTTTCGGTGAGGCCAGCGTCACCACCACGCTGGCTTTCGAAATCGGAAAGGATGCGGTTTTTGGCGCCATCATGGGCGGAGCTTCGAGCATTGCAGGTGATTATGGCACCGCAACGATCACAGAAAACGGCGATTGGTCATATGCACTTTTTGAGAATGCCACCGCAGCGCAAGCTGCGCTGGCACTGTCCGTTGATGGTGCGATCGCCGAGGAATTCACACTCCGAATTAGTGACTTGACGGGCGGTTTTGCCACAACAACACTGACCGCCTTTGTGCTGGAAGATAAATCGGATGCCGTTACTGATTTTGTATCGACAGAAGGGATAAGTAGTTATTATTACGCCAATTTGTTCCCAGCTGGCGAGATCGAAATTGATGTTTTGGACAATGATACAGCATATGGCGACACTTTGATCACGTCCTTTAGTGCTGGCGCTTATCAGGAAAGTTCGCCCGGCGCGGCATTCTCAATCTATGATGCGGATTCCGGATATTATTCTGGTTTGTTGAGCTTGGCCCTTGATGCGAAATCTCTGACATTTACACCATACGAAGGCTTTCTAGGTCTGACCTCTTTTCAATATACCTTTACCGATGCGGCGGGTTTCTCTGATAGCGCCGTGGTAAATGTTGCCGTGATTGAAGATCAAAGCGCGGTGTTGCCTCCGGGCGCGGCGGAACCAACCTTTGCCATTGAGTTGGATACGAGTGGCCCAAGCGCGGCTGGCCGGATCAGCGTCAGTGCAGAACCGGCATTGGCTGGAACCTTTAGCAGCCTATACGCAGATCTGATTGTCGACGGGAA
>Ga0316204_10006951_pt1 | contig 16955 bp, 17 predicted proteins | sample 6monrhotite_MG_2_FD_205661 | JGI IMG/M metagenome (GOLD analysis project Ga0316204, IMG submission 205661) | Microbial mat bacterial communities from mineral coupon in-situ incubated in ocean water Damariscotta River, Maine, United States -... | ecosystem: Environmental > Aquatic > Marine >... | reverse complement strand
TGGTTCTTCCGGTTCTGTTTGTAAACGGGTTTTCTCTGCAGGGTGTCATTCTATTATTCTCAGAGTCCCAATTCGTTTCAGTTGACGACCGGTTTCGCCATCCAAAATGTGCAGGTATCTATATTGTAACGTCGGCGGGTTTAACCTATCGGAATTTTCAGTGATTTAATATCGTCACCTGCCCTACAGGGAATTGATGATATGCCCCCCGTCGACGGCTATTACCGTGCCGGTCATGAAAGACCCCGCTTGCGAGGCCAGTAACAATAATGCCCCGTCCAGTTCAGAATAGTTGCCGGTGCGTTTCAAGGGGATCCCTTCGATCAGCGCCCGTCCTTTTTCGGATTGTAAAAGCTGGCGATTAAGGTCGGTCTCGAAATAGCCCGGTGCGATCGCGTTAACGCGAATGCCATGAGAAGAAAATTCCAGCGCCAGGGCCTTTGTCAGGTGGGTGACGGCGGCTTTGGATGCAACATAGGCGGGGGCCCCCGGCCTGACCCTGAGGGCGAGGATCGATGACGTCGTGATAATGCTGCCCCGGGTGCCGGATGCGACCATCCGTCGGGCCGCTTCCTGCACGGTGTAGAAAACCCCGTTCAGGTTCGCATCGATCACCGACGTCCAATCAGCAGGGGTCATGTCCAGTGTCGTGCCGCGGGGGGCGACGCCTGCGTTGGCGACGACGATATCGATGGTTCCCAGTTCGGCCTCTGCCCTGGCAAAACCGGCTTTGACATTTTCAGGATCCGTCACATCCATTTCGATGGCCATGCCAGAACCACCGTTGGTTTCAACTTCGGCGATGGTTTCGGCCAGTTGATCGACCCGTCTGGCGGCGACGGCGACACGGGCACCATACCGCGCAAGGGTCAGTGCGAAGCTTCTGCCCAAACCACCGGAGGCGCCGGTAATCAGCGCCGTCTTGCCCGTCAGGTCAAAAATATTTTCCATGGTTTCGTCCAAATCCTGATCAGTTTCACCGGAGACGCCTGGGGCATGCCAGATGGCGGCACTGATAGGTGATAGCACGCGGTTTCATGGCCAGACAATCCCGGAAGTATCGTCGTGGCAAGGCCCCCGCCGCTGGGAAATCAGGCTTTGTTGTTCAGGCGCTTTAACTCGCCGTGCAGATCGGCAATTTCCCGCCGCAGCGAGGCGATGTCTTCGTGCACCATCACCGCGTCGCTGTGGTGTTCTTCATTTTCGTCCTTGTGCTGGGATTGCATGGCATCGACGATAATTCCGATGAACAGGTTTAGCACGGTGAAGCTTGTGGCAAGGATGAACAGGATGAAGAAGATCCAGGCGTGCGGATACACTTCCATCACCGGACGGACGATGCCCATGGACCAGCTTTCCAGCGTCATAATCTGGAACAGGGTGTACATCGAGGCACCGATAGAGCCAAACCAGTCAGGAAAGCTTGCGCCGAAAATATTGGTTGTCAGAACCGAACTGACATAAAAAATGAGGCCAATCAGCGCCCCGACAGACATCATTCCGGGGATTGCGTGCAGCAGGGCGGAAACGACGGTTCGCATTTGCGGTACGACGGATAGCAGGCGCAAGACCCTGAGGATACGCAAAGCCCGCAGAACAGATAACGCACCGCTGCTGGGGACCAGGGCGATGCCGACAATGATGAAGTCAAAAATATTCCAGCCGCTTTTGAAGAAACGAAATCCCCGGCCAATCATTTTACCGGCTATTTCGGCGACGAATACCCACAGAATGGCGGCATCGACCACATGCAGGACACCGCCAAACCGCCGTTCTGCCGGTTCCCATGTTTCCAGGCCAAGAACAATGGCATTCACGATGATCAACCCGGTGATCAGGTTTTGTACTTTGGGGGCTTCGATAAAAGTCCCGATTTGTTCGCGCAAATTCATGATGTTGTTTCTATCAATAAAGCCAAAGTTTCATCACGTGTCATGTTGGCCAAGCCACGTGAAGCCGTCTCGCCGGTATACCGATAACATGCAGGCGGCAAAAGCATTCGGCCAAAGATATGGTTTTTTCCGTCTCCCGCAAGGCCTGCCGGTATCGCGGGGGCCGATTCCATGTTTTGACATCGGTCAATGCCAGAATTGCGACCCTTCATTAAACATATGTCTCAATCCCAAGATTTGGAGCATATATCCCCGATGAATACCAATAGCACGCGACCCCGCTGGGCCATCATTCTGGCTATAGGGGCCGGAATATTTGGCCTTTTGACCCTCAAGTCAGGGGGGGAAGTCCTGTTCGTGGACGGGGCAGGGCGGCAAGCCGCAGGGAATTACGTGCCCTATGTCCTGTGGTTCAATTTTCTTGCCGGCTTTGCTTATTTGGCGGGCGCGCTTGGGCTGGCGTTGTGGCGACCGTGGGTTGCCCCCTTGGCCAATGCCATCGCGGTCTTGACGGTGGTGGTTTTTATCGCCCTGGGCGTTCATATCTTGATGGACGGTGCATACGAGGCCCGCACCGTTGGCGCGATGGTGCTTCGAAGCCTTGTGTGGATCGGCATCGCGTTTGCCCTGCGGGGAAGATTTTAACTCCAGGGCAGTGACAGCGTTGCGTTACGAAACGGGTTTTTCCAGCACAGTCTCAATCAGGCTGACGCGTTCTTCGTCAAGATTACGATGCAGGTTATACGCCTTGGTGCCAATGTCATCCCCCACCAGCATGTAGACCCCCAGTATGGGCAGATTAGGCGTACCCACAGGTTCCTTTATGTGTGCGAAGGCTTTTTGGGCAAGGTCTGTCTTGTCGTTCCAAACGGTAATATCAAATCCGGCGGATGTGATGATGTCGCGGAATGATTCCGGCGGCACCAAAAAGCTCATGGAACTGTCTTGCGCCCACGGCACAGGAAAATAAGGCGGTGTGTTCTTGTTGCCGCATACTTCATACAAAACAGCCCGGCCACCGGGTTTGAGCACACGACAAGTTTCCGTCAGCCACGACAGTTTATCTTCCACATTCATATTCATCTGAAGCGACCAGACACCGTCGAAGGAATCGTCATCATAGGGCAATGCCAGCGCGCTGGTGGCGCGGAACATGACCCGTTCCTGCATGTTCAGCAAATGCGTCAGTCGTTGTGCGGTATCGATGTAGGCATCACTCAAATCGATACCAGTTACACGGCACCCCGTTTCAAATGCCAGCCGACGCGTCGATCCGCCAATGCCACACCCCACATCCAAAATATGCATGTCCGGCGTAAAACCGCATAGTTCGATCAGTTCCCTGGTTGCGGTATCGCCCCGGATATGAAATTCGTCCACGGGCTGAAGGTCATCCAGGGTGACATTCGACAGATCTGTCCCAAGCTTGCCAAGCCCCTGAATGATTTTGTCATATAAACCGTCTGGCGAGTAATAGCCGTGAATGTGTTTGATATCTTGATCCATGATCAGGCCCTGAGCTTACATTTAAATGCTGTATCGAGCGGATTTGTCCGTTTCCGAACAACTATGTGGGCAATTGGCTGGGAAAAACACCCAATTGTGATTTTGCTCCGTTTGGGGTGGGGGCTGTAACCCAAGGAAATGGCGGAGAGACAGGGATTCGAACCCTGGGTACTGTCACCAGCACAACGGTTTTCGAGACCGCCCCATTCGACCACTCTGGCATCTCTCCGCGGTAGCCAAGCAAGGCCGGGGCTGTGCTTGGCGAAGATGGCATCGGACAACTGCCGATGCGGGTCAGGAGGCGTTATTTAAGCGGTTCAGGGGCGTGTGTCCACCGTTTTGCGCCGCAAAATCATCGCGGGCGCTTTTATCCCTTGGTGAACAAAGCGAATACCTTATAATCCTGAGTCCGGTAGGGGATTCCAAGCCCTGCTCAAAGCTCGGTTTTGCCGGTTGACAAGCAAGGTTTTCGGGGTATATTGCCGCCTCCCTTGCTAGGGCCCCGCGAACAACGCGATGGGCCCTTTTTGGACATTAATATTATAGAGGACCCTTGATGGGGCCTCGGCTTGATTGGAATAGCCATGTTTGCAGTTATCAAAACCGGCGGAAAGCAATACAAAGTCGCCGAAAACGACGTCATCATCGTCGAGAAACTTGTCGCAGAGGCAGGTTCTACAGTGGCGTTGGATAAAGTTCTGATGCTCGGCGAAGCCGGCCAGGCACCGAAGGTCGCATCTGCGGATCTTGACAAGGCGACGGTTTTTGCCGAAGTGCTTGAACAGGCGCGTGGCGAAAAGATCATCGTTTTCAAGAAAAAGCGCCGTCAAAACTATCGTCGCAAAGCGGGCCATCGCCAGGATCAGACGGTTCTGCGCATTACCGGCATCAGCGCGACGGGCGCCAAGCCCAAAGCTGCGGCAAAGAAAGCTGTAGCACCGAAGAAAGAAGCTGCCGCGGACGATGCCGCCAAAGCCGAAACCAAAAAAGCAGCGCCGAAGAAGGCCGCCGCTAAAACGGAAGACAAGCCCAAAGCGGCAGCCAAGCCAAAAGCGAAGGCAGCGGCAAAAGACAAAGCGACGAAGGAGTAATCTAGATGGCTCATAAAAAAGCAGGTGGTAGTTCACGTAACGGTCGCGATACCGCCGGTCGCCGTCTCGGCGTCAAGAAATTCGGTGGCGAAGTCGTCATCCCCGGCAACATCATCCTTCGCCAGCGCGGTACCAAGTGGCACCCCGGCGATAATGTCGGCATTGGCAAGGACCACACCATTTATGCCAAGATCGAAGGCCATGTGAAATTTTATCGCAAAGCTGCCGGTCGTGTGTTTGTGAAAGTGGAGCCAGTCGCGGCGTAATTTAACCGCGACCATTCGCTCGAGAGAATTTAAAAAGGGGAATGGTCAGCCATTCCTCTTTTTTTTTGGTCTGTTTTTGTATTCAGATTCGATTTACCGGCGATTTAAAAAATGAAATTCCTCGACGAAGCAAAAATCTATATCAAAAGCGGTGACGGTGGAGATGGCTGCGTCAGTTTTCGGCGCGAAAGAAACATCCCTCATGGCGGTCCCGATGGCGGCCATGGCGGGCGCGGCGGTGATGTCGTTGTCGAATGCGTCAATGGGCTGAATACGCTGATCGACTTCCGCTATCAGCAGCATTTCAAGGCCCAGCGTGGAATTCATGGCATGGGCACCAACCGCGACGGACCCAAGGGCAAAACCACGACCATCAAGGTGCCCGTCGGCACCCAGATTCTCGATGAAGATAAAGGCGACGTCATTGCCGACTTTACCGAAGTCGGGCAAAGCCATGTGCTGGCGCGTGGCGGCGACGGCGGGCGCGGCAATGCATCGTTCAAGACATCCACCAATCAGGCCCCGCGCCGGTATGATCCGGGCTGGCCCGGCGAGGACCGCTGGGTCTGGCTGCGCCTGAAACTGATCGCCGATGCCGGCTTGCTGGGCTTGCCCAATGCCGGGAAATCGACGTTTTTGGCCGCCGTTTCGCATGCCAAACCGAAAATTGCCGATTACCCTTTCACCACCTTGCACCCGAATCTGGGCGTCGTTGGTGTTGATGAGGAAGAATTTGTCATAGCCGACATTCCAGGGCTGATCGAAGGCGCGCACGAAGGGTCCGGGCTGGGCACACGTTTCCTGGGTCACGTAGAGCGCTGCGGCGTTTTGCTGCATCTGGTCGATGGCACCGCTGAAGACGTCGTTACATCGTACGAAACGATTCGCGACGAATTGTCGGCCTATGGCGGCGGGCTTGCCGATAAACCGGAAATTGTCGCGCTGAACAAGTGCGATGCGTTGACCAAAGAAGATATCGATACAAAAATAGCGGTACTGAAAAAGGCATCGGGTGCGGATGTTCGCAAGCTGTCCGGTGTGTCCGGTATCGGTGTCGAGGAAATGTTGCGCGCCATGAACGCCGTTATCCACGATCAGCGCGGCGACAACGACGAGCCCGAACGGGCGGTATTCGTACCATGAACGCCCCGGGCCAGACTCCGAGCCTGGGTCAGGCACGGCGTATCGTCATAAAAATCGGCTCATCCCTTCTGGTGGACAACGAACAGGGCAGCATCCACCGTCGTTGGTTGGCGGCTTTGGCCGAAGACGTGTCGTTTTTAATGGCGCGCGGCCAGCAAGTGGTCATCGTGTCTTCGGGTGCCATCGCCGTTGGCAGGCGCCACTTGGGATTCGCCGATCGAAATTTGCGGCTTGAAGAAAGCCAGGCCGCCGCCGCCACAGGCATGTTGCGACTGGCCCACGCCTATCAGGAAGAACTGGCCCACTTCGACCTGACCGTCGCCCAGGTGCTGCTGACCTTGGATGACAGCGAAAACCGGCGGCGTTATTTAAACGCCCGCAACACACTGGAAACCCTGATCAAACATGGCGCGGTGCCGCTGATTAACGAAAACGATACCGTCGCCACAGACGAAATAAAGATGGGCGACAATGACCGATTGGCAGCCCGTGTGGCGGCCATGATCAGTGCCGACACCCTGATTCTGTTGTCGGATGTCGATGGTTTGTATACCGCCGATCCGCGTACAGATGCGCAGGCCAGGATCATTCCCGTGGTCGAACAAATCACGCCGGAAGTCGAAGCCATGGCGGGGCAGGCCGGTTCCCTTGTTGGCACCGGCGGCATGGTCACCAAGTTGGCGGCGGCGAAGATCGCCACTGGCGCCGGGTGCCGTATGGTTATTGCAGACGGTCGCGAGCTGCACCCGGTGCGGCGAATTGAAACTGGCGAGGCCGCGACCTGGTTTCTGACCCAGGCATCCCCCCGCACGGCGCGCAAACACTGGATCGCCGGTACGTTAAAGGCATCGGGCGCGCTGATTGTTGATGATGGGGCCATACAGGCCTTGCATGGTGGCAAGAGCCTGCTGCCCGCGGGTGTTGTCGATGTTACAGGCAAGTTTGAAAAAGGCGACGCCGTGATGGTCAAGGGCGGTGACGGGCAGGAAGTCGCTCGCGGTCTGATCGCCTATAACGCTGTCGAAGCGCGCCTGCTTTCGGGGCACAAAAGCAGTGATATCGAAGGCCTTCTGGGCTACCGTGGACGGGATGAATTGATTCACAGAGACGATCTGGTGCTGTCATGAACGATCCGGCGACAAATTCCAATCCGGACTTGGATATTCCCGCCCTGATGCAAGACATGGGGGCCGCCGCCCGGGCCGCTGCCGCCGAATTGGCGACGGCATCGAGCGATGCTAAAAACAGGGCCCTGAGACAGGCCGCACGGTCGATCCGCGACCGCACAGCCGACATTCTGGCAGCCAACGCCGAAGATATGACCGCAGGTCTTGCCAAAGGCCTGACCCCGGCCATGCTGGACCGGCTGGAACTGAACAACGAACGCGTTGAAGCCATGGCCGTGGGGCTGGAATCCATTGCCGACCTGGCCGACCCGGTGGGCCAGGTCCTGGCCGGATGGGATCGTCCCAACGGTTTGCATATAGATCGTGTCTGCACCCCCTTGGGCGTGATCGGGGTCATTTATGAATCCCGACCTAACGTGACCGCCGACGCCGGATCCTTGTGCCTGAAGGCGGGCAATGCGGTGATCTTGCGCGGTGGTTCGGAAAGTTTCCATTCTTCCCGCGCGATCATGAATTGCCTGGCCGATGGCCTGGCTGCGGCTGGCTTGCCTGCGGCGGCGATCCAGCTTGTCCCGACCACTGATCGCGCCGCCGTTGGTGCCTTGTTGACGCTGACGGAATATGTCGATGTCATCGTGCCGCGCGGTGGCAAACCGTTGATCGAACGGATCACGGCGGAAAGCCGAATTCCCATGTTCAAGCACCTGGAAGGCCTGTGCCATACCTATATTGATGCGTCTGCGGACTTAGAGATGGCGCGCAAAATCACCCTGAACGCGAAAATGCGCCGGACCGGTGTTTGTGGATCAACCGAAAATCTGTTGGTCGCGCGCGCGCTGGCGGCCCGGGTGTTGCCCGGCATCGTCGATGATCTGAATGCCGTCGGATGCGAGGTGCGCGGGGATGCCAGCGCCCAGGCAATCGACGCCCGGATTGTACCCGCCAGTGATGCCGACTGGGATACCGAATACCTGGATTCGATTATATCCGTCGCCATCGTCGAAGATGTTGACGCCGCCGTCGCATTCATTGATGAACACGGCTCGCAGCATACGGATGCCATCATCAGCGAAGACCCGCTGGCGATCACGACGTTTCTCAATAAGGTCGATAGCGCGATTGTCATGGTCAATGCATCGACCCAGTATGCCGACGGAGGTGAATTCGGCATGGGGGCGGAAATCGGGATTTCCACGGGCAAGCTGCATGCACGCGGGCCTGTTGGGGTCGAACAATTGACCAGTTTTAAATACATCGTTCGCGGAACCGGCCATTGTCGTCCCTGAAGGATAAGCGGATAGGCTTACTTGGTGGATCGTTCAATCCGGCCCATGAAGGGCATTTGCACATCAGCAAACTGGCGCTCGAACGCCTACGCCTGGACAGTGTGTGGTGGCTGGTCAGTCCGCAAAACCCGCTAAAATCAGTGTCTGGCATGGCGTCGTTGCCCAGTCGTTTGAAAGCGGCCCAGGCCATGGCGGCGGCAAACCCCGAGATTCTTGTCAGCGATATGGAACAGGATTTGGATACGCGCTACAGCGCCGATACGGTCGCTGCCTTGAAACAACGTTATCCGGATACAAGGTTTGTTTGGATCATGGGGGCGGATCTGCTAAAAGAGGTCCACCATTGGAAAAAATGGCGGTCCCTGTTTCGTAGCATACCCATTGCGATTTTCGCTCGTCCACCCTATCCTTTAAGGGCGTTGTCTTCACGGGCGGCGCAGCGGTTTGCCGGGGCTCAGATAAATGTAACCCGCGCAGGCGCATTGGCCGATATGCGGTCACCGGCGTGGGTATATCTCAGGACCCGTCGGCACTGGCAATCGGCAACAAATATTCGGGCTCAACAGAACGGGATTGTCCCGCAGCACACCCTAAACAAGAGGAAGAGACCATAGCGCGTTTGAGAAAGAAGCTACTGGAACCGGCAAAACTGCTGAAACTGGTGGAAACTTCATTGGATGATGACAAGGCAGATAGTGTCGTCATCATCGATCTTGCCGGCAAATCGAGTTTGACCGACTACATGATTATTGCCAGTGGTACATCACAGCGCCATGTCAGTGCGATGGCGAGCAATCTTCGGGATAAAGTCAAGGAAGGCGGTGTCACGGGTGTCACCACTGAAGGTGAAGGCCAATGTGACTGGGTGTTGATTGACGCCGGCGATGTAATTATTCATCTGTTCAGGCCAGAAGTTCGCGAGTTCTATAATCTGGAAAAGATGTGGGGTGTGTCGCGTCCCGATGACGGCCAGGAAGCGGTTGAGGATATGACAGCTTAAGAACTGCAGTCGTGTTCCATTGCAAAGCCAAATAGGGAACGCGATGTTGGCAAGAAGGTGACCATGCGAATACTGATTGTCGCGGTGGGTCGCGCAAAAGCTGGCCCCGAACGGGCGCTGTTTGACCATTACGCCAGCCGTATCACCCCGCCGTTTACCTTTGATTTGAAAGAAGTAGAGGAAAAACGGACGCTTTCCGCGCCTGAACTGAAGCGTCGGGAAGGGGAATTGCTGATGGCGCAGGTTCCCCGCGGTGCTACCCTTGTTGCCCTCGACGAGAGAGGGAAATCCGTATCCAGCATGGTTTTTTCAGAAAAGCTCGGGTCATGGCGGGATGATGGTGTGCGCGATGTCGCTTTCATTATCGGCGGTGCCAATGGTCTTGCTGATCAGGTGCGCGCCAAAGCCTTGTTGGTTATGTCATTTGGTGCGGCGACATGGCCCCACATGCTGGTGCGCGGTATGCTGGCCGAACAGGTCTACCGCGCTCAGTGCATTCTTTCTGGCCACCCCTATCACCGGGAATGACCGTGTTGCGGCTTTCCCGGTTAATATATTTGCTGCCCCAACCCAACAACGCATAGAGAGAGCAGCAGAATAAGGCAGGCCCGCTTGTATAGATGAGCAAGCGACGGTCGGAATAGCGAAGTTCCTAAAAGAACCCCAAGAAGTACGATCGGTACAAAAATCAGCCCGCGCTGAAGTGCCTGCTGGTTCATCATGTCATAAAGCAGCAGATAGACGAGTGAAGTGGCCATGCCAATAAACAAAAACATGATCATTGAAGCCCGCATTGTTTTAACGTCGGTCCGAAGTGCGATCACGTAAAGAGCGACAACCATGCCCCCTACAGATGCAAGGCCCGTTACAATGCCCGCCGCAAAACCGCTCGCGGAAAGGCCAATTGTTGTCGCCAGAAATTTCGGCCGGACGCGAAACAATTGGGCGATCGTAAGGGACAGGATGACCCCAAGCGCAATCATGCTGGAGACCCCGGTGTCGATGGATGTGGTTGCAAAGAGGCCTATGGGAATGCCGATTGCCGACCAGATCACCAGGCCCCAGACAATGCGCATGTTGGCATCTTTCATGCCGCCACGAAACATCGAGATGCTGGCGGCGGCTTCAAGAACGTAGCAAATGGGTATAAGTTCTATCGGTGGAATTAATGTGACAATACTGGCCATGAGTATGGCGGAAAGGCCAAATCCGGCAAATCCCCGCACCAGACCCGCCATAAATACCGCCGCCATGACGATGGCGAAATCCTGCGGTGGAAGATTGGCCAGACGAACCAGGCTGTCAAACATAGATTATCCCGGATATATCTCTTGAAAGATGCGCGGTCACTGCAAATTTATAGCGTGCCCGGTAACGGAAAACCGGATTTGGAAGTGTGATGCTGCGATACGTGTAGCAAACCTGGGCAGATGGGGCCTGGTTCACTGTAAACAAGCCGAGCTTGGCCAAGCGGTGTATCGTGTTAAGTTGTTTGGATCGCAGACAAAATGAACGCAATTGCGTGTGCTGTCAAAGCCTCCTCTCTGGCGTAAGGGCAGGACACCTTGGTATAACAATTTTTAAAGTAATCCAGAGATAAGTTATGCCATGACAATAAATGAAAAAGAACCCAGAACAAAGCCCAAGCCGGTTGTGCTCTGTATCCTCGACGGATGGGGCGAACGGACTGAGACCGACAACAACGCCATCGCGCTTGGTAATACACCGAACTGGGATCGTTTCGTGGCGACCCTGCCCAAGGCACATTTAAGCGCCTCGGCGCTTGATGTGGGGCTGCCGACCGGTCAAATGGGCAATTCGGAAGTCGGCCACACCAATCTGGGTGCGGGCCGGGTGGTCATGCAGGAATTGCCGCGTATTGATTCTGCCGTCGCGGATGGCACCTTGGCGAAAAACCCGAATTTGCTGGGTTTTATAGACAAGCTGAAGGCTTCGGGTGGAACCTGTCATCTGGCCTGCCTGCTATCGCCGGGCGGCGTGCATTCCCATAGCAGCCACTTGACCGCGCTTGCAAAAATTCTAAGCGAAACCGGAATTCCGGTCGCTATTCATGCGCTATTGGACGGTCGCGATACGCCGCCAAAGAGCGCGCTTGATTATATGAGGGAATTCCTGGTCCGTGTGGAGGGCCTGTCGCAAGTCCGCGTTGCCTCTGTATGCGGGCGATATTATGCCATGGACCGGGACAATCGGTGGGATCGCGTTGAAAAAGCCTATGACCTTCTGACGGAGGGTTCCGGTGACCGGGCCAGTGATCCTCTGGCCGCCATCAGCGCCGCCTACGATAACGATGTAACGGACGAATTTATCCTGCCCTGCGCTATTGGCGATTTCCGTGGCATGCAGGATGGCGATGGTTTGTTAATGGTCAATTTCCGTGCCGACCGTGCGCGGGAAATACTATCTGCCCTGGTCGACCCCAATTTTGACGGATTCAATCGCAAGCGCACGGTCACTTTTGCCGCCGCGTTGGGCATGGTTCGGTATTCCCGCGATCTGGACACCTACTTTGCGACCCTGTTCCCGCCAGGAGACCTTAAAAACATTCTTGGCGAGGTCGTATCGGATGCTGGCCTGAACCAGCTGCGGATCGCCGAAACCGAAAAATATGCCCATGTGACGTTCTTTTTTAATGGTGGGCGTGAACGTGAATTTCCCGGCGAAGAACGCATTTTGGTGCCGTCACCAAAAGTCGCGACCTATGACCTGCAACCGGAAATGTCGGCGGCAATCGTCACCGACGAATTGGTTCAGGCCATCGGCGAGGACCGTTTCGATTTGATTGTCGTTAACTACGCCAACGGCGATATGGTTGGTCATACGGGGGTTCTCGATGCCGCGATCACGGCCGCCGAAACCGTCGATCAATGCCTTGGCCGGTTGGAAACGGCCGTCAGTCGAGCCGGTGGCGTCCTGCTGGTTACCGCTGATCACGGCAATTGTGAACAAATGCTGGATCTTTCGGCGGGCCCGGCGCAACCTCATACCGCCCATACCACGAACACCGTGCCCTTGGTCATGGTCAATGCGCAGGACCCGGCGGTGCGTTTGAACGACGGCGTTCTGGCAGATATAGCCCCGACCCTGTTGTCTCTGCTGGCGTTGCCACAACCTGAAGAAATGACCGGGCGCAATCTGATAAGGCCCGCCGGGCAGGCGCAAATCGGGTGAAAACAATCCTTTCATTCCTGCTTGGTGCGCTTGTGATTGGCGGCGCGATGCCCGTAGGGGTCGCTTTGGCCGAAGCGACCGGTTCGGACTTGCAGCGCATTGAAAGTGAATTGAACAAGGGGCGGGCCCAGCGCGACGCCCTGAAAAAAAAGGCATCGGTCTATGGCCAAGAACTCAACAACCTGAAAGCGGACATGGTCAAGGCGGCGAGTATCATTCAGGATTATGAAGCCGACGCCCTGACGCTGGAAGACCGGCTTGCCGAACTGGCCAAGGCCGAGGCGGAAAAGGCATTGCGCTTGCAGGCGCGCCGTGGCCAGTTCACGCATGTGCTGATGGCCTTGCAACGCATGGCCAGTCACCCCCCCGAAGCAATGATCGCGGCGCCGCAAAGCCCGGCAAATACGATCCGCAGTGCGATCCTGTTGCGAACCGTGGCCCCGGAAATAGAGCGCCGCGCCGTTCGCCTGCGCACTGATCTTGACGCCGTCGTCCTGGCCCGCACCCAAACCCGGGCGAAACGCGATGAACTGGCGCTTGCGGTCGCGGGTATGGAAGAAAACCGCGGGCGCCTGGAAAAACTGATGGCCGAAAAATCCCGGCTTAAGCTCAAGGCCGACAAGAGATCGCGCAAGGCCGAGAAGCGCATTCGTGATCTGGTGGGTAAGGCGAAAAATTTGCGAGACCTGATGGCCAGAATTCAGGCGGATCGATTGGAACAGGCCAAGAAAGAAAGTGATAAAAAATCTGTCGCCGCTAAAGGATCGACCGCGCCTGGTGACAAAAAACACGTCAGGGCGATCAGGGATTCCCGTGGAAAATTCCCGTTCCCAGCCATTGGCAGGCTGGTCGGGCGATATGGTCAGGTGACGGAAACCGGGTTAACCCGCAAAGGTATCGACATCGAAACGCGACCGGGTGCGCAGGTTATTGCGCCCTACGACGGCCAGGTTATGTTCGCCGGAGCCTTCAAGGGTTATGGGCAACTCTTGATCATCGAACATGGCGAGGGATATCATAGCCTCCTGGCAGGCTTGTCCCGAATCGACAGTGTCATGGGGCAACAGCTCCTGTCCGGGGAACCGGCGGGAATCATGGGGGGCGGCGAGAATGAAGCCCCTGTTTTATATGTGGAACTTCGGCGAAACGGTCAACCCATCAATCCATTGCCGTGGCTTGCGGCGCGAAAAAGTAAGGTAAACGGATGAAAAATAGACTTCTTATGGCTGTCCTCGCGGCAAGCTTCCTGATTCTTCCAATCGGATTGATGGTCGCACCGACGGCCCAGGCTCAGGAAAAATCCCGGAATACGGCTGAAACATATCGATTGCTCAATTTGTTCGGCGATGTGTTCGAACGTGTTCGGGCAGATTACGTCGAAGAATCATCGGATGAAGCTTTGATCGAAGCGGCCATTGCCGGCATGTTGACATCGCTGGACCCTCATTCCAGTTACCTGAACTCCAAAAGCTATAGCGATATGCAGGTTCAGACCCGCGGCCGTTTTGGCGGATTGGGAATTGAGGTGACCATGGAAAACGGTCTGGTCAAGGTGGTTTCTCCTATTGATGATACGCCGGCGTTTCGTGCCGGAATGAAACCCGGCGACTTGATTTCACAGCTCGATGGTGAAGCCGTGATGGGCCTGACTCTGGCCGAAGCCGTCGACAAGATGCGCGGCAAGGTGGGAACAGATATTAAATTAATGGTGCTGCGCGAAGGCCTTGAACCATTCGAAGTGACCATTACCCGCGCGGTTATCAAACTTCGTTCTGTGCGGTCTCGTTTGGAAGGGAAGGTCGGTTATGTACGCATTTCTTCCTTCAGCGCCCAGGCGCACTTGGGTGTGCGTAAGGCAATTACCGATTTTCGTACAGAAATCGGCAATGACCTGGAAGGCATCGTGCTGGACCTGCGTAATAATCCCGGCGGCTTACTCGATCAGGCCGTTTCCGTTTCCGATGACTTTTTAGAACGAGGCGAAATCGTTTCGACCAGATCGCGCAAGCCCGAGGATACCCAGCGCTTTAACGCGAGCCCTGGTGACCTGACTAACGGTTTGCCGATTGTAGTGTTGATCAATGGGGGGTCGGCTTCGGCATCCGAAATCGTCGCCGGAGCCTTGCAAGATCATAAAAGGGCAATCATTCTGGGCTCCAAATCATTCGGCAAGGGCTCTGTGCAAACCATAATTCCGGTTTCCGGGCAGGGGGCTATGCGACTGACCACGGCCCGCTACTACACGCCGTCGGGAAGTTCGATTCAAGGTGTTGGAATTGAACCGGATATCAAAGTCGGTCTTGCCAAAATCGAGGAAATCACTCAACCGAAAGGCCGCCGTGAGGCTGATCTGCGCGGTGCCCTGGATAATGGAATCAAAGACAAAACGACGTCAGACGACCCGGCGAATGATGAAGATAAAGCCAAGGAGGGTGACAAGGACAAGGCCGACACGGTGACATCGAATGGTGATTATCAATTGAACCGTGCGCTCGATTTGATCCGGGGTGTTGCCATGTTCACGAAAAGGGCAACGGCAAATTAACGATATGATGCGGACGCGCAAGTGAAACTGCCCTTCAAACTACCGGCCTTCAAGCTGCCGTCATTCGGCAAGAAGAAGGCCGTCGAGGACGATGACGACGGCGATGAAAATTGGGATGATATTGATCTCGATGAGCCTGAGGTGTCGAACATCGCGGAAGAAAGCACTGATACCGAAGCTGCTGCACCTTTAGAAGAGGAGCAGGAAACATCGGCCGCCGCCAGCGGTGAGGTTGTCGTTCCTGACGAAGAAGGCGACTCATCGGCACTTTCTGAGTTGGAATCAACTCTGGTTGATGATTCCGGCGAAGAAGATGATGAGGATGAAGAAAAGAAGGCGGCCCGTGGCTCTTTGTTGAGCGACAAAAAACGCCTGACCATTCTGATTGCCGCCACCGTGGTGGGGGTGCTGCTTCTCGCCGGACTTGGCTGGTATTTGTTCTCGGGCGATGAAGATGGCGCGCAAAACGCCAGGGAAGATACCGGCGTGCCCCGGTTTGAAATGGACATCGCCCCAAAAGAAAGGGCCGCTGAGGCAGGGTCCCTGAACGCTATTTCGGCGACAGAAAAAGGACCTGGAGCGGGAATTGTTGCTTCCGCCTCGATGGTGATGGCATTTGCAAAGATTGCCCCGCCACAAGTAACCGACGGGCCGTTACCGGCAGTGCAAGGCCTGGATCTGGTTGAACAATCCCATCAGGGACCGTTGCCCAAGATTGCTGACGATGGTCGAATGCCTATGCAGGTATATGCCAAATCGTTTGATGCCAAGGACGACCGCCCGAAAATTGCCCTTATTGTGACCGGCCTGGGCCTTAGTCAGGCGGCGACCGATGCTGCTATTGCATTGCTGCCGGGTGCGATTACCTTGGCATTTGATCCTTATGCGCCTGATTTGCAAGGATGGGCTGACAAAGCGCGCAAGGCGGGACACGAAATTCTGATCATGGTGCCTATGGAGCCGGAATCCTTCCCCGTCAATGATCCCGGTCCGCAAGGGTTGATGACAATCAATTCAGAAGTCGAGAACCTGTTGCGACTGGAATTTATTCTGAGTCGCATGCAGGGTTATGTCGGCGTCGTGACTGCAATGGGGTCTAAATTCAATAAGGACGAAACCCAGCTTGCAGCGTTTTTGAAAAATGTGAAAGAGCGTGGCCTGTTATTCGTGGATGGCAGTGCCGATCAAAAATCACTTGCCCCGGCGCTGGCGGAAAAAATTCAACTTCCCAAGGCCTTTGCCGACATGGTGTTGGACACGACACCCACAAAAGAAGCTGTCGATGCCAAATTGGCAGACCTTGAAAGCGATGTCAGAATAAACGCCGTCGGCGTTGCCCTGATCGAAGCCTACCCGATTTCAATTGAACGGGTCGCCGCCTGGGCTGCGTCCCTGGCCGAACGGAATGTAACCCTGGCGCCGGTGTCTGCCGTTGTGGACCGGCAGTTCCTGCAATGAACGCGAGCAAAAACGACCTTCCTTACCGACCGTGTGTGGGCATTATGCTGATCAACGCTCAGGGGTTGGTCTTCGTGGCAAGACGCCTGGATACGCCTGGAAATGCCTGGCAGATGCCTCAGGGCGGTATTGATGCGGGCGAAGATCCGAGGACCGCAGCGCGGCGTGAATTAAAAGAAGAAACGGCTGTCGAAAATGCAACGATCATTGCCGAGAGCGGGCGGTGGCGAAACTATGATCTACCCGATGACCTGATCGGCAAGGTTTGGGGTGGAAAGTTCCGGGGGCAGACCCAAAGGTGGTTTGCCTTTCGTTTGCTGGGTGATGACGACGAGATCGATATTGCTTCGGGCGACCATGTCGAATTTTCGGACTGGAAATGGGCCCCCGTCGATGATCTGGTCGATTTGATTGTTCCCTTCAAGCGCGAGCTTTATATTGATGTGGTG
>Ga0316204_10006950_pt1 | contig 16962 bp, 11 predicted proteins | sample 6monrhotite_MG_2_FD_205661 | JGI IMG/M metagenome (GOLD analysis project Ga0316204, IMG submission 205661) | Microbial mat bacterial communities from mineral coupon in-situ incubated in ocean water Damariscotta River, Maine, United States -... | ecosystem: Environmental > Aquatic > Marine >... | reverse complement strand
TCTAATTCGGCGATCACATCCCCTTTTTTGACCAAATCCCCTGGGTGTACGAGCACGCTTTTGATGCGGCCGCCGCCTTTGACGAACACTGATTCGGAGTCGCGGGGTCGGACGGTGAAGACCGTATTGACTCGTTTGGGCACCGGGATCATTAAAAAGCCGACCAGTAACGCAACGGCGACGACTCCACTGACCGTGGCCCGGAATTTTTTGATCATTTCCAACCTTCCCGGAGTAAAGATGAACTTCACCATTTTGACGACCGGCATGACAAACATCATCACGACAATACCGGTGGCCATCATTGCGCTGATGGCGCCCAATTTGTAGGGTTTGAGAAACGTGTACAAGAACAGCAGAATCCCGAACGTGACCATCCAGCGATAACACCAACTGGCAATGGCATAGGTGATGAACCACCCTTTGCGGGCTTTAGGCATGAAAGGATCAGCGGGCATTTCTAAGCCGAGGCAGACCTGCGCGGCGGTCCGTTGCAGCAACTGATTCGCCTTGGTTCGAAGGTTGGGAATTTCCAGCCAGTCGCTCATGACGTAGTAGCCGTCGAACCGCATGAGCGGGTTGGCGTTGAGCAGGATGGTATTCACCGAGCAGACGAACATCGTGCTAAAGGCGATATTGTGTATCAAGCCGGGTGCGGAATACCACCAGATGAAGGTGGAGACCGAGGCGAGCACGACTTCGACGTAGATTCCGGCGAGGCTGATGGCGATGCGATGCCATTTGTTGGGCATTGTCCAGGAGTCCGAGACGTTGCAATACAGCGCCGGGGAGAGCACCAGAAACAGCATGCCCATTTCATGGCATTCGCCGCCGAAATGGTGGCAGGTCAAGCCGTGTCCGAATTCGTGGATGATTTTCGTCATTCCCATGGCGATCCATAGCCAGACGATGTTTTTCATGTTGAAGAAGGAGTGAAAGCTCTCCATCTCCGGGCGACCGCGGAATTCGTGGAAGTTCACCAACACCAACATCAAGGCAGACAGCGCCAGCAAGACGACGCAGGCTAGCGTCCAAGGGGTGTAGATCCATTCGAAGCGAGGATATAGCCAATTGAGCGCCCGCGCGGGGTCGAAACCGGGGAGCTTGATATATAACACGTTCGACAGTGTGGACTTCAACTGTTTTTTGGCGCGGTCTTCGCGGCGTTTAAGGAGTTTGGATCCTTGCCCGGCCGCCTCGCTGATGACCATCCCCGATTCGTGCAGCCGGCCAATGAATTGCTGCAGTTCCTCAAGCGTGATTTTTTGCGGAATAAATTCCGCCTCGAAGTCGTCTTTGATTTCCTTGAGGCTCCGCACGCCATCCAGTGACGCGAGGATTTTGTATTCCTCTTCCTGAAACCGGTAATACTTTAGCCCGACCGGGTCTTTGATCAGATGGTAGGTCCGTCCCTCATAGCGTTGTTGGCTGACGACCAAATCGGGACGGCGGCGCAAGATCACCGGCCGTTCGATCGAGGCAGCCATTGAGGGGTTGGGATGGGCCATAGTTCACGTGGGGGGAGGGATGTAGCTGAAAACCTACCGAACGATGCACCCTACTAGTAGCCTAACCAGAACTTGACGTTGTAATAGAAGGCGTCGATGGCGGGGTGGAAGTAGACGTAGCCCAGTGGGCGCTCACCGCAGATGATGCCCGCTTTGACTTCTGCGCCGGGTCGGAGTTTTTCGGGCATGTCTTCGGGGTCGGGAGTGATCGTCAGCAGGACAACGTTCCCTTCCTCCTCGACGACCTCGGTAATCATGGCAGTTTTTTCGACTTTGCCGTGATAACGTTGCTCGGGATTGGTGGCCAGGACGTACGTCACATCGAGTTGTTCTCCGTCTTTCAATTCCTGTTGCGCGCGGAGGATGTGGCCGATGCGGTCTTCGGGGACTTTGACTTCCAACACCCAGGACTTGAGATCATCGGCGACGCTGACCAGTAATGTTCCCGGTTGGACGGGACGGTTGGCGATACGTTCCTCGATGCCCCAAGTTGTGACGACTCCATCGATGGGAGAGATGATGTTGAGATTACGTTTGCGTTGTTTGAGCGCTTCCACATCGGCTTCCAAGCTTTCGCGGTTGGCTTTGAGCGACATTAGGTCGCCCTCGATTTGGATTTGTTCCTGTTCGGAAATTCCCTCGGAGTTGCGCTGATTGCGTTTGATGTTGTATTCGAAGTCAGCGCGATGCAATTCAATTTGTGCCTTCTGCAATTGGCTTTCGAGGTTGAGATCCTCCATCTCGACCAAGACTTCGCCCGGTTGGACACGATCGCCGTGGTCCACCAGGATCTTGCGGACGGTGCCGGCTTCGCTGGCAAATAGGTCGCGGCGGATTCTCGGCTGCAGCTTTCCATCTCCTTCAAGACGGAATTCACCCGGCACAAGCGTCAGCACGCCGATGATACCGGCCAGCAGCATGAGCACGGCCAGGAATTTTGCGAGTCCGCGGCCTTTGAGTTTGGAGACTTGGCTTCCCATCCATTGCCAAACGGGCAGCAGAAACACGCGCTGGTATCGCTGAGAGTTAAACAAGGCGGTTTCGCTGTGCCGAACGACGATCTCGGCCAGTTCCCGCAATTGCGGTTCGGGTTGATTGTCCTCAATCTGTTCGACGATCAGCGCGCCAAAATAGCGGCTCTCCGCCTCGGGATCGTCCTGGGTTTCTTTGAGCGGCATGACAAAAACCGCTTTGGAACTCCCTTCGTCGACATAATCCCGCAGCGTTTCTTCGATGCGGGGGGGCAGATCGTCGGTCGATCCGTTATAGGTTAGCGGCTCGCCGGCAAACACGACCGAATCGACCAGCGCCGACATCAACTGTGTGAGGTTCGCGCGGCGGTCGACGACGTCCTGCCCGCTGATGGCCTCAATCCGCATTTTTTTTCCGTGCCGCAGCGCGACGCTGACGCGGTCGCAACCGATGAGTCGGCGTCCGTCATTGGCAACCGTATAGGCAACGGCATTGGTTTTCAGCGAGGTATGTACCTGCCGAGTGAATGACTCTAGACGTGACCAAAGATGTTGGCGGTCGACGAGTCCCCGCAGGCGTCGATTTTTGAGGAAACCTGCACCGAGTTCGCAGACTTGGTTCAGAAAACGTTCATAGCCTTGTTGCACGACTGGCGCCGCCGAGGCGTTGTGGAAAATTTCCACGAGGCCTTCGGCTGTTCCGTCTACCGTCAATGGACTGGCGACAATGAGGTAGTCGGTCGGATTGCCGGGGCTGTCAGGATCGGTTCCTCCGCTCTTGGCCGGGACAGCAGCACCGCGATTGTTGGTGAGGATTTGCCCGAGCAAGCGGCCATGTGTTTGTTGTCCGGATTCGCCAAGTTGATCGAAACCGACTTCCTGCAGATTGATTTGATAAACAAGTTCCAAGGCACCGGCGTCGTTGCGGAGCCAAACTGCCCCGGCGGGCGCCGCTAAGGCGGCCAAGATTCGCCCCAAGTAGTTGGGGAAGAATTCCTCGTCCGAGACGTCGGTTTCCGACAGCCGCGCAATCTCGCCGACCAGACGACGGATCTGCTGTTTGGTTTTCTCTATTTGGCTGGCGCCGGCGGTTTCGGTCGTAGACATGAAAGCCCTAGTGGTGTGACCACTTTGTATTTGTCATGCGGCAAGTTGCCGATTCCGCACGAAACCCGAAGGGCTTCGTGTTGTGAACATTGCGATAGGTTAAGTTGTCGCGTTGGCATTATAGGGGCGTCCGCGGCTGAGCGGACGATTACCAGCTGTATTCTGCCAGATGCATGGCAATCCGTCCAACGGGAATTGCCGCCCGGCCTAGAAAAGGTGGAATGTATGCGCCGCTTGATCGGCGGTAGCCGTCGTGTTCAACGATTTTTCCGGTTGTGACAGTTGATAGTTTATGCGGAAATAGTAGGTAAACTCTGGCTGCACTCATTTGGGCAACGGACATCGATCGTCCTAACCGGAAGTTGCGTCACGATGCAATCTATTAGTTGGGTTACTCCGCGGTGTTGAGGAATGGGTCGAGGCCCATGTTTTCCTGCATTTCAGTGCGGCGTTTTTCGAACTTCATCATTTGTGTCCGTCCGCGGGAATGTTTGCGTTCAATCCTGCGCTGTGCTTTGCGGAGCATTTTGACAAGGTGATCCTTTTGCACACCGCCGTTGGAGGCTGCGGATCGGTAGCCTTCGCGAATGCGCCGCGCCTTGGCGGCACCGTAGCCTTCTAGCAACTGGTCATCTAGCGACAGGAAAAATTGGCTGGAGCCAGGCGCTCCGTGGCGGCCGGAACGACCAATGAGTTGGTTATCAACCCGTTCGGAATCGTGCCGTTCGGTGCCGATGACGTGCAAGCCCCCCATGGCATCGACATCTTCGGAGACTTTGATGTCGGTCCCACGACCGGCCATGTTGGTAGCGATGGTCACGGCGCCCAGTTCTCCAGCTTTGGAAACGACCTCGGCTTCCTTGGCGTGTTCCTTGGCATTGAGAATGGTGTGCGGGACGCCGTTTTCTTTGAGTAGTTTGCTGACGTGCTCTGACGCATCGATGGAGCGAGTCCCGATCAAAACCGGTCGTCTTTGCTCATGCAATTGCCGCGCTTCGTTGACGACCGCTTGCCAACGCGCCTCGGCCTGGGTGAACATTTGGTCGGGCAAGCGTTTGCGCTTTGACGGATAGTGCGTGGGGATTCTAAGGGCGGTCAGGTTGTAGATCCGTCGGACCTCCCAGCGTGAACTCCAAATCGTTCCCGTCATGCCGAGGAGATTAGTGTACCTTAAAAAATAGTTTTGAATCGTCGTCCGCGCCGCTTGGCTGGTGCCGACCGTCACAGCAACGCGTTCCTTGGCCTCGATGGCTTGATGTAATCCACCGCGGAGTTTGCGGCCGTGCATGATCCGCCCCGTGCCTTCATCGACGAGTTGAATCTCGCCGTCCATCACGACGTATTGCTGATCACACTGAAATTCAAGCAGGACTTTAATCGCCCGCTCGATGTATTCGTACAGTTCCTCCAGCGGCATCTGCCGGACGAGATTGGACATCGGCAGCGCGCGGACCTTCCAACGTCCCTCGCGTTTTAATTCGATGGTTTTCTTTTCCGAATCGCGGGTAAAGTCCTCGCGGTCCTGAAACTCGCCGGCATGCCGCGCTGCCCATTCGTAGGTATCGACGACCTGTTGTTCCGGCTCGGAACTCGGGGCACTGATGATCAGCGGGGTGCGGGCATCGTCGATCAGTACGCTATCGGCTTCGTCGATAAGGGCGCAATAATGCCCGCGCTGCATGGGCGTTTCGGTTTTGCCCTTCTCGCCGAACAACAAATCCGCGGCACCGGACGCGGTTGCCTCGCCCCCCATCGCCAACCGGTCCTGCAAAAAGTCGAAGCCAAACTGCGTCGCCGTTCCGTAGGTGATATCGCATTGATAGGCTGCGCGGCGGGTGTTTTTGTCGAAATCGGGATTCGTCACCCCGACCCGCATGCCCAGCAGGTTATACACGGGCGACATCAGCTCGGCGTCGCGCTGGGCGAGGTAGTCGTTGACGGTCATAACATGCACGCCCTGTCCAGCCAGGGCGTAGAGGTAAACCGGGAGCGTGGCAACTAGTGTCTTGCCTTCGCCCGGTTCCATTTCGATGAGCGCACGGCGGGTCATGGCGGTACCGCCCAGCAGTTGCACGTCGTGGTGTCTCAGTCCGACGGTGCGTTGTGCGGCCTCGCGGACGATAGCGAACGCGCGGGGCATGACTTTCTCAAGGGTTTCGCCCCCTTTAATCCGCCAACGGAGGTCTAAGCTGGCCTTGCGCAGTTCGGCGTCGGTGAGCTTTTTGATCTCGTCTTCAAGAGCATTGACGTGGCGAACGTTGAGCGCCGATTGCGCAAAGGCACGTGCGGCACGGCCTCCGATGCGGGCTCTGATCGCGTTCCACCAAGCGGGTCCAAATCTCGACATCGACCGCGAATTTCTCCTCAATACCGGCGACGACCTGATAACCATCGCATGATAGCAGGGTGGACGGGATTTGGCGATTCTACTTCTCGCGGGCCAATGCGGTCGTTTCCACCGACAGTCTCGCCACAGTGCTACTAGACTTTAGGCTACGTGGCAATGATGTTGCTTAGTCGTTAGGCTGCACGATGTGCTTTTCAACTCCGCTAGAATTGAGATTTTTCGCTTTAGTACGCCATGCCTTTGACCAATGACCAACATGCTGAGGAATCCCAACCGCCGCGCAGCGGCCTGCCGAAAATTGTGTGGGTGATTCCGGCGGCGGCTGTGTTGATTGTGGCCGTGATTGTGATCCGAACGACGTATGGGCCGCTTTGGCGAAAAGACGGGTCCGGGGGATTTCAGCCCCGCCCTGCCCCGGAGATCGTGTTGCTGGATCAAAGCAAAGAGCGGCATCGCACTGCGCGGTATCTCGGCCGGCGGTCGCTGATTGTGCTATTTATTGACCCTCAGAAGCGACCGGAGGACGTCCACCAGTTGGCGATGCTCCGCGACGCTTACCCTCAAATCCGGGCTGCCAACGCTGAGATTGTGGCAGTCAGCGGGGCACCGTCGGAAACGATGGCAGGATGGGGCGGCGGTTCGATCCCCTTTCCCATACTGGCCGATGTCGACTATGCTGTACAGAAGCAGTGGGGTGTTTCGGTTTCCGAAACAGGACCGTTCGTGCCGGTGATGTTTCTGGTCGATATCCGCGGCGTGATCCGCCAGTCGCAAACCTTTGATCCGCCCGATTCGCCGATCGACTTACCACAGCTTCTCGAACAACTCGCACGACTTCAGTAGGGCTTTGACATGGCCTAGATTGAGGGTGCATGCCACTGGTTTTGCCAGTGCAAGACGAAATCGAGATGCCGGAACTACTTACAAAACACTGGCAGAGCCAGTGGCACCCTAATTTCTAGGTGTGACAAAACACTAGTGGCGCTGCCACGCAAAAATGTGACCAAACGAAATATGTCTTCCGCGAATACCGACGAGCCGCAATCGGATGAAGTCCTCCGCACGATATCGGGTCGATTGGTGGTCATCTCGATGTTTACTCTGGGCATCATCGGCGGAACGATTTGTGTGTCCTATGCGATTTGGCACAACGCGCCGTTCATTGAACTGAAGAAGGCCTTGGCAGCGGAATTCCCCAAGTCGGTGCCGCAAATCGAGGGGGGCCAGCACAAAGGCTCGCCGATGACATTGCGAATCGTGGTGAAAGTCAATTTTCACCCCGGCGAGGAAGTCAACGCAGCGCTGGCTGAGGCGGCGACGAAACGGATCGTCGAATTGGCGCAGCAACACCAAGATTTGTCCCCTTACGAGATGTTGCGCGTCCACCTGGTCAAGCAGCGTCCGCAGGATCTCACATCTCGAAAGACGGTTGATTTTCGCGTCGCGGATTTGCCAGGCGAATCGCCTAAATGAGATAGCGTTCCCGCCTCGTCCCGGAGTTCTGGAACTGACTAGTGCTTTATCACTCCTTGATATGGGGAGTGGCAATTTATCGGATTGGGAATTCTCCTCAATCGGAATCAGAAATTGGTGAGGGGCGACGGTTCCGGGTTTCCATGATGTGGATTGATTGGTATGTTCCGCCTCCCTCGCTGAATGCGGAACGCCGTGTATCTCAAAACAACGGCCGATCACAGCGGCGAGGTCCCTACGACTTCGACGACTTTTTTATTGGCTGTTGAAATCCTCATGTTGAAATCACGAATCTTGCCAATCGCCACCTGCTGCCTGGGTATCGCGCTTTTGGTTTCGAGTTCCGGTTGGTTTGGGAAGTCGGCGGACAGCGACGACAAGGCAGACACCGAATCCGAACAGACAGCCGCGCTGCCTGCCTCGTTTCTTGATGACGTCCAACCGCCGGCGGTGGAGGTCGCGCCCGGTCAAAGCGGCTTGCGGATTGGCAACCGTTATGCGTACTTGAAAACCGTGGAACAACGCATCACGCAGGATCGCGCCGTCGGGGCATCTAGTGGCAGTTCTCGGTTGACGATTGGCTTGACGCTGGAAGTCGAGGATACAGTCGGCAACGATGAGTTGCAGGTTGCTAGCTCTCAACAAAACGCCGGAGACACGCTGTTCAACGTGCGGTATCAAAATGTCAAATTGGTGCAAGATATTCCGGGACAAGAAATCAATTACGACTCGGACCAACCCAACAGTCCCGTACCGCCTCAAGCCGAAGCCTATCAAGGTTTGCCCGGTCACGGTTTTTCATTTTGGTTGGACAAGCAAAATCGATTACAGAATATTGTCGGGTTTCAAGACTTCTTGCAAACGTGCCTGCAAAATGCGTCGCCTGAACAACGGACGCTCGTCTGGAATTCGCTAGCGGGAATGACCGACGCGGACTATCTGGCGAATTTTGTTGACGACGGTATGGGCCTGTTGCCGCTGGACACGATTGTGCGCGGCAAGACGTGGCAGCGAGAACGGATGATACACCAGCCGCTACCGGTGAACTTGCAATTGACGTATACGATCGAAGAAGTGCAGGAATCGGTGGTAGAATTAGCAGTCGGGGGAACCGTGACGCCGCAGGCGGCGCAGGAACTCGGGGCTGTGCAACTAGAAATCGTTGGTGGCCGGATTTCGGGTCGTTGTACGATTGACCGTCACACCGGGTTGCCACAAAATTGCCGCGTCGAACAGGCGATGAAGATGGTCGTGCATCTGCCCGGCGGCGAATCGATTCCGCAGACCAAACAAACGATCTCGCAATTGACAGCAGTGCCGGAATCCGATGAACTCCGCGTGCCGCTTCCCTATGCCGGTATCGAAAAAGAATCGCGACTCCGCTGACAGGGCATGCTCACAACGCGTTGTGCTTTCGGTTAGTCTTCGTCGTTGCCCCGTTTGAGGAATCGGAGCCAGCGCCCGCTGTTGGAATCTTCGCTCGTTTGCGCGCCACTGTTGGACGGCCCCGGTTGGCCGGTGGCGCCCATTTTTTCGCGATGTTTTTGCATCTTGTGTTGTTGCTGCTGCAATTCCGCCTTTTCGCGGGCAATCTTGGCTCGTTCCAACGAAAGCTCGACTTCGGTTTCGCGAATTTTGTCCTTCCACTCTTCTTCGAGAGCGTCCAGTTTTTCGCGAAATTCGTCCGGCATGCTTTCCATTGTGTCATATTTGACGACTTCACCCGAGCCTGCGTGTTCTTCGATCTGCTGTTTAAGCGAGGCAATGATGCGATCGCGTTCCAGAACAGCTTGCCGCAATTGTTCGATGTCGGCGCTGTGGAGATCGATGGGCGTCGGCGTATTGGTGAGGTCCTCTGAGGCTTCATCAACCGCGTCGTCTGATTCCGTGGCGGGTGTTTCGATTTCAGCGACGGGTTCGGGTTTTGACTCCGGAACCGGTTCGCCCGCCATTAACGCGGCGCGTTGCGCTTCCCAACTGCCCGGCTTGAAGTCATTGGACGGAGCCGCTTCTGCTTTCGGTTGAGCGGGTGTGGGGGCTGGGTCGGACTTCGTGAGCGCTGCCAACGCGCTGCCGATTCCACCGCCGATTCCACCGCCGGCGCCACTATCGCCGAGGACATTCCCGGCGACCAAATCGCGCAGTTCGGTCACCTGCAGTTCAATTCGCCCCAAGGTAACGCCCGGTTGGGTCGCTTCCCATTGAGCGATCATTTGCCGCATTTCGTCAAAGAGCGACTTTTGCTCCTCGGCGATCTCTTTAGGCATTCCGCCACCGGATCGGCTCTGCCTGGCGCCGGCTCTGCGGTAACGATCTAATTGTTCGGCAGCTTGTTCCAGTCGCTCGGTAAGCGCAAAGACCAAATCTTCCTTCTCTTGGAGTTGCGACTCCAAGAGCTCAATTTGATGATGCGGACCGTGCCCTGCTTCAGTAACCGAGGAGCCGTCATCCTGGATTTCTTCGGGTGTAGGCAGAGATTCGAAGTCTGTGCCTTCCAGGTCGGCGTTGTTGTCTGTATTTGAGGACATCGTTGAGGCAATCTCCGAGGGGTATCGTGCCACACTTGTGATTTGCGACTGAAGAAATGCCGTTTCCAAATCAGCACATCGACAGAGCTCACAGGCTACAAGAGATATAGGTCACACATCTTGCAGCGTCAAATTGTCCTCGTTGAAGTTGAGCATCATGGCCCATGTCGCCACGATCGATCAGTTGGGATTCGGCCAAATCTGCGGATTGACCAAATGTTCCGGTTGGCGGGCATGCAGCATATCGGCGATTTGACGCGTGACGCGGTTGCGTAATTCCACTAATGATTGCTGCGAAACGAACGCCGCATGCGGTGTGACGATCACCCGTGGGTCTAGATACAACGGTTGTGACAAATCAGGAGGCTCGGGGTCGAAAACATCCAATGCTGCGCCGGCGATCTCATTGTTCTTCAAGGCGGTCCACAAATCGTCGGTGACGATTACCCCGCCCCGCGAGGTATTGATCAAATAGGCGGATTGCTGCATCCGCTGGAATTGCACCAGCCCGAACATTCCCCGCGACTGTGGAGTCAACGGGCAATGCAATGAAAGAAAATCGCTACGATCCAACAATTCGTCAAAACCGACCATTTCGCAACCGCTGCTGTGAGAATTGCCCGACGGTGTATGTGCGAGCGTCCGCATTCCGAAGGCGCGGGCTCGCGCTGCGACTTCACTTCCGATGCGTCCCAAACCGACCAACCCAAGCACGCATTCATTGAGGCGTTGCATGGCCGGAGCGGCACTCAGGTCATACTCTCCCAACTTGGTCCGTGCGTGAAAAAAGGCCACGTTCCGGGCGCAGGCCATTAACAACGCCAGCGTATGATCCGCAACCTCGCCGACGCAGTAGTCGGGCACATAGGTAACCGGAATACTTAATCGCGTGGCAGTGTCGACGGCGATGTTGTCCAACCCAATGCCGAATCGTGCAATTCCCCGGCAACGTGGCGCTGCTTTGATCACAGCCTCGCTGACCTGCGCCCAACAGGTGCCAATGGCGTCGCAATCCTGGGCCAAATCGACCAGCGTGGCTTCGTCTCCGTTGGGGGCTGCGATGATTTCGGCATCGGTGGCGGAGAGGATATTGCGTTCAATCTCCCAATCCGACCATGGCCGGTCAGTTAACAAAACTTTAAATTTCGGCATGGTTGTGACTCGTGTGATAATTGGCAGTGATCTGGGCGCTCTTTCGGCCAGTCCACAATTTAACAAAACAGACGGCGAAGTCGTCAACAGGCGTTGCGTGTTGGAGCTGTCGACAGGAATATGTCAGATACTCGTACCTACTTCACAACCGCGTGCGACGCATTACGAAATCTACAGAAGGCACCGACCATGGCCATTGAAGATCCAGCAACAATCACACTCCCGCAGATGCGGGAACAACTCTACAGCGCGGTCGTCAGCGACGCATTGGATGGACTGGGATATTCCAATCAATCACCGCGCGTTCCCTTGCCTCCAATCACAGTCGACACGACGCTCGTTGGCCGAGCCAAAACGACGTTGTGGGCGGATATGGCGCATGAAGATCCGCAGCCGTACGAATTGGAATTACAGGCAGTCGACAGTTGCCAGCCGGACGACGTCTTTGTCGCAGCCGCCGGCGGGTCGTGGCGGTCCGGGGTGTGGGGCGAGTTATTATCGACCGCAGCAAGTAACAGTGGATGCGTGGGTGCGATCATCGATGGCGCTGTCCGCGACGTTGTTAAAATGCGGGCGATGCAATTTCCCGTGTTTGCCCGCGGAACCTGCGTCTACGACAGCATGCATCGTCAACGTGTGATCGACATCAACGTGCCGGTGCAAATCGACCGTGTGACAATCTGTCCCGGTGATTTAATTTTTGCCGACGAAGACGGGGTAGTTGTCGTGCCCCAAGCCGTGGAACAGGAAGCTATCCAGGCAGCATGGAATAAAGTTCACGCCGAAAACATCACACGCGACGCGATCAAAAACGGTATGAAAGCGGCTGATGCTTATGCAAAGTATGGCGTGCTTTGACAGGGGTGTTCAATTCACCACGGAGCCACGGCGGACACAGAGAAAAGGTGTTTGGTCTGTGGCTGACGAAACTTTGATTATTAACGGCATCTAGACTGATGCGAGGGAGTGGGGATTGATGCGGGTTGGGATACTGGGGATTCAGCATGAGTCGAATACATTTTTGCCGGTCCCCACAACAGAAGAGCATTTTCGCCACGGTGCCTTACTGAGCGGCGACACAATCCGCAAGGAGTATGCCGATTCGCACCACGAATTGGGCGGGTTCTTCACGGCGCTCGATGAGAGTGACATCCAAGCGGTACCGCTGTTCTTTGCCTGGGCATTGCCCAGCGGAACGATCACCACCGCAGCGGCGGAGTTTTTGTGCCGTCAACTTCAGGACGCCGTAGACGCCGCTGGGGAATTGGATGGCTTGCTTGTTGCGCCACACGGGGCGGCCGTCAGCGAGCCATTTGCCGATTTCGACGGGCATTGGTTGTCGCAGTTGCGAGAACAAGTCGGCACGGAGGTGCCGATCATTGGGACATTGGATCTGCACGCCAATTTATCGCAACAGATGGCCGATGCCTGTAATGCCTTGATTGCCTATCGGACGAATCCTCATCTCGATCAACGCCAGCGGGGACGGCAAGCGGGGGAATTGATGATTCGCACATTGCGCGGCGAAATTCGTCCCGTGCAAGCGGCCGCGCTGCCGGCGGTGTCGATCAACATCGAACGACAATTGACATCCGACTCTCCCTGTCGGGAGATGTACGCCTTCGCGGATAAACTGTTAAATCGTCCAGGCGTGATTACGAATAGCCTCCTCTTAGGATTTCCCTACGCCGACGTTGCAGAGATGGGATCGGCGTTTCTCGTCGTTACCGATGGCGACCGAGAGTTGGCGCAACGGACCGTCGATGAATTAGGCGACTATCTGATCCGGCATCGCGATGATTTTTTGCCGCAAATGGTGGAAATCGACGAAGCCGTGCCCCGCGCGCTCGCGGCAGCCGGTCCGGCCTGCTTGTTGGACATGGGTGACAATGTGGGGGGCGGTTCTCCGGGGGACAGCACTTTTTTGTTGCACGCGCTCTGTGAGGCGGGCGTGGGCGAGGCCTTTGTGTGCATTTACGACCCCGAGTCGGTGGTGATCGCCGACACAGCGGGTCTGGGTAGCACGGTGGAATTGAACATCGGTGGCAAGACGGATGATCGCCACGGCGCCCCCTATCGAACGACCGCTACGGTCGTCAGCTTGCATAAGGGCAAATTCCGCGAGGACCAACCGCGACACGGAGGACGGACACATTACGATATGGGCCGGACCGCTGTCGTGCGAACCGCCGCGGGCCCGACGGTGATGTTGACCACGCGGCGGATGGTGCCGTTTAGTTTGGCGCAATTGACAAGTTGCGCTATTCAACCGGCGGAGTACAAAATTTTGGTGGCAAAAGGGGTCCACGCGCCGACGGCTGCCTATGCTCCGGTTTGCCCGACGTTGTTGCGTGTGAACACACCGGGGGTGACGACAGCCGACATGCAGCGACTCGATTTCCAAAACCGCCGCAGCCCGCTGTTTCCCTTCGAACGGTGAACGACGCTTTTCCTTACCTATTTCGCGAATACAGACCGGCGCATCGGGAGGGCGAAACTCCTGCTGAGCCGCGATCAGAAAGTCTCGCGCAGATAAAAGAAGAGGCGACGTCCCTAGTATCTTTGCGTGAGGTTTATTTAAAAAGGTTTATCTCTCGTCCTACGCAGAAAGGTGCGTCGCGACGCACCCTACAAGATAAGCGTGGACCGGCGTTATTGGTGTAATCGGAATAATTGCGTCGCGTTGGCGACGGATCGTTATCTGCGGCGGATCATAATTCGTTTTGAGGCAGGTAGTTGCGGAGATGTGTTTGACTCCGCCTGTCCGTGAGATAGTCTTTCCTGGCGATTGCGGACCGTGCGCGGTGCCAAGACGATCTCGGAGAAAATCCCCATGACGAATGCGATTGAAGTGACGGCGCCTCCCCACGCGACCGGCCAACATTATCTAACCGACTCCTCGCAGGTCCTGTTGGGTTTGTTGACGTTGGCCGACAATTGCGTCGCGCACCCCCGCACTACTGAAGACGATACGGGAGATGTTATCGCGCGTCCGGCGTTGACGAGTTTGCTGTCGGCGCTGCATTATCGCGACGTAGCGACGGTCGAACACGCGCGGCGCGTGGCGATGTTGTCATTGGGTATGGCTTCGCAAATCGGCTGGGAAGAACGGGAACTGAAGGTTCTGGAAGTGGCGGCATTGCTGCATGACATTGGCAAAATCGGTGTTCCGGATAGCATCCTGTTCAAACCGAGTTCCTTGAGTCCTGACGAAGCGGAACTCATGTCGCTGCATTATTTCATCGCCAACGACGTGCTCCAGGCATATCGAGTCGATTCCGAGGTCTTAGAGATCGTCAGCCAATGCCACGAACACTACGACCGTGTCGGGTATGATTCACAACGCGTAGGCAGCGACGTGCATATGGGCGCGCGGATTTTAGCGGTGGCCGACGCCTATGATTCTTTGGCGACGGAACAAGTGTACCGCAAGGCTAAGCCGCACGATGAGATCATGCAGATCTTAATGCTCGGCGCTGGAACACAATTCGACGGGAATATCATTTGTTCCCTGTCTCGCTGGATCGAGGATGGTCGGGTGCCGACAGGCATGCATCTCGACAGTAAAGGTTTGCTGCCCGCTGATGTCTCGGAACGCGAATTTCGCGGCGACTCTGAAAACGCCGGCGCACTGTGTCACATTTTCGCTTATCTGCATTTATTGGAGAATCTGTACGACGGATTCTACTTGATGAATTCCGATCAACGTTTCGTCGTTTGGAACCGCCGCGCAGAGGACCTGCTCGGGCATCGCCCGCACCATATGCTGAATAACGTCTGGTCCAACAAGACCTTGGGCTACTGCAACGAAAAAGGCAAGCCGCTTGCCGACAAGAAGTGTCCGCTATTCCAGGCATTGGCAGAGCGGAAGCCGGTCACGACAACGCTGCCTGTTCGTCATCGCAGCGGGGAACTGGTCGAGGTGGAAGTCCAGACCGTACCGTTGATCGATGGCAATGGTGTCCTCAAGGGCGTGGCAGAGATTTTCCGCAATACCTCCCGACACGGGAGCAAGACCAAGCAATATCGCGAACTCAAAGAAGCCGCCAGCCGCGATTCGCTGACGCAAACGGCCAATCGCGGAGAGATGGAACGGCAACTCGAACAGACATTGGCCGAGGCGAAAAATAGCCAGACAGCTGAGACGTTCTGCGTCATTTTCATTGATGCTGATCACTTCAAGAGCATCAACGACGATTTCGGCCACACGGTCGGGGATGACGTGTTAGTGGAATTCGCCAAGCTCTTACAGAATGAAACCTACTCCGGCGAGTTAGTGGCGCGCTACGGCGGCGAGGAATTCGTTGTCATCTGTCCCGCAACTGACATCGAACAAGGCTACAAGCGAGCTGAGCGACTCCGTATTGCCGTAAGCAAACTCAAGATAGCTGATCTCAAAGGTCGTAAGCTGACCGCATCATTGGGAATCGCAGTGAATGAACCAGGTGATACCGTCACAGATCTTCTCAGCCGCGCTGACAAGGCACTGTACGAAGCCAAGGGGTCCGGCCGCAATACGACGCGGGCGTACGCAAACAAAGAGTTGGACATCAAGTGCCAACTGGAGAACGCCCAAAAAGAGGCCAAAGAGGCGGAGGCATTTATGTACAAAGGCACATTCCATGCAGTGATTGCGTCGGACATGTTGGTCTATAAACTGGCAGGATTTGTCGACGACTACCAATCCAAAATTTTGGAAGTCACACCCGAACGCGTCGTAATGCGTCTCGGCAATCGCGGCGTCATTCCAGGATGGGGCAACCATGACGGCCGACGACCTGTGACGATTGAAGTCGTTATCGGCAAGGAAGAAGTCCAAGAGCCTGGCAAGACGCGCGCACGGGCAAAACGGGTCGAGATTCTGGTCACAATCAGTCCCGTGGGCTGGATCCGCAAAAAAGACGTCTTCCAACACCGCGCTGCCGGCGTATTCAAGGATTTGAAGAGCTACTTCATCGCCGATATGGATTTGTCGCCGTAGAGCGTCTTTTCATGGCGCGGCTTCTCGACGTCGTATAACGCCGCGCGACCATATGGGCGCCCCCTGCAATGCTTTAAAAAGCCTCGCGGAGGGACACGAAGACGCGGACTTGTTTGTGCGCGACTCGTTGCCGGAGTTTTGCGCTTTCGGATTTTTGCGAATGCAGGTTTGCAACTGTCCCCTTCTTTTCTTCTTTGCGCCCTGGCGTCTCTGCGCGAGGATTTTGTTGCGCAGTTCTCTCGTCCTCTGCAGAAAGGTGCGTCGCGACGCACCCTACTTTGCTGGCTGCGCTGGTAGGCAGTGGAACCCCCAAGAGTTGCGGAAGGGCCGACTGTCGTTCTAACATAGCGCAGCTGCCCGGGGCCGTCGCACAGCCGGAACACATTTTCAGAGAACTGCTGAGGACTTCATCATGGCGAAACAAATATTAATGCTCGTCGGCGATTTCGTTGAGGACTACGAGGTGATGGTGCCGTTTCAGGCGCTGTGGATGGTCGGGTTGGAAGTACATGCGGTTTGCCCGCAGAAAAAAGCGGGGGATTCGGTCCGGACGGCAGTGCATGATTTTGAAGGGGACCAGACTTACAGCGAAAAACCGGGGCACAATTTCACGCTCAACGCCGATTTTGATGCGGTTGATCCGACGGCCTACGACGGGTTGATCGTGCCGGGGGGACGGTCGCCGGAGTATTTACGGCTGGATGGCAAGGTCCTCGAGATGGTGCGGCACTTTGCGGAAACCGGGAAGCCGATTGCGTCCGTTTGTCACGGCCCGCAATTGTTGGCGACTGCTGGTATTCTCAAAGGCCGCAGTTGCGCCGCTTATCCTGCTTGCCGACCGGAGGTCGAAGCGGCCGGCGGTAAGTTTTCGGAAATCCCGGTCGACGGTGTGCAC
>Ga0316204_10006949_pt1 | contig 16964 bp, 19 predicted proteins | sample 6monrhotite_MG_2_FD_205661 | JGI IMG/M metagenome (GOLD analysis project Ga0316204, IMG submission 205661) | Microbial mat bacterial communities from mineral coupon in-situ incubated in ocean water Damariscotta River, Maine, United States -... | ecosystem: Environmental > Aquatic > Marine >... | reverse complement strand
GCTCATTGGCCTGGCTTCTTCTGGTCCGCATTCTAATGGTTACTCATTAATCAGAAAAGTCATTGAACATAGTAACGCACAACTTGACCAGCCTTTCGGTAACCAGACCCTCGGAGAAACACTGCTAGAGCCCACTCGAATCTATGTGAAACCTCTGCTTAAATTATTTGAACAAGTAAGCGTGCATGCACTTGCACATATTACCGGCGGTGGTTTAACAGAAAATCTGCCTCGCGTAATGCCTGACAACACAGTAGCCAAAATTGATCGCGCAAGCTGGACTCGCCCGGCTATTTTCGACTGGCTACAGGAACAGGGCAACATTAAAGACGAAGACATGTTCCTGACCTTCAACTGCGGCATCGGCATGGTTCTTTGCGTTGCTGCAAACGATGTCGATCAAACTTTGGCGTTATTAAAACAAGAAGGTGAAACTGCTAGTGTCATTGGAAAAATAGACCAGGCCGATAGTGGCGATCAGGTTCAAATCAGTTAAATATTATGTGTCAGGATAAACTACCCGTTGTTATATTAATTTCAGGCCGAGGCAGTAATATGCAGGCCATCATCGATGCGTGGCAATTAAACAGCCTGGACATTGAAATCAGAGCAGTTATCAGTAACCGTCCAGATGCGGCAGGTCTCATGCTTGCAGAAAAGGCAGGGTTAAAAACTATCGTTATTAATCATCAGGACTATGGCAGTCGCGAAGCGTTTGACCTGGAGCTAATGAAAGAAATAGATGAACATGAACCTGAACTCGTTATTCTGGCAGGCTTCATGCGAATTCTGAATGATAACTTCGTCAATCACTACCTTGGGCGTATGCTTAATATCCACCCTTCTCTACTACCCAAATACCCCGGACTTAACACCCACCAGCGGGCATTAAATGGCAAAGATGATATTCATGGTGCAAGTATACATTTTGTCACAACGGAACTGGATGGCGGCCCTGTTGTCATACAAGTTAAGGTTCCAGTTAAACCTGACGATAATGCTAATAGTTTGGCAGCCCGTGTACTGATACAAGAACATAAAATATATTGTCTAGCTATACAGTGGTATGCTGAAAAAAGACTACAGTTAGACAATAATAAGATAATATTGGACGGAAAGGTGCTAACCCAACCCTATTTATATGAAGTTGGTTAATATCTACCGAATTTAATCAAGGGCTATGTAATGAAACATTTGATCTCCGCACTTCTGCTGCTTGGCCCATTATTCACTCACCCTATTCTTGCCGCCTATCCATCTGAGTTCAAAGTTACCTATCAATTAAAAAAAATCGGCTTAATCGCCGCTGAAACAGTTATCACACTCGATAAAAAAGATCATGACACATGGGTTTACCAAAGCAGCACAGAAACTAAAGGCCTCGTGTCGTTATTCCGCAGCGATAAAATCATCGAAAAAACAATTCTTAAACGCTTTCCTGATGAGATAAAACCAATACTCTACAATTACATTCATGAAGGCAGCAAAAAGAACCGCAATCAAGCCATAACCTTCGATTGGAAAAATAAAAAAGCTAAGACAATATTAAAAGGTCATAAAAACAACATATCAATTTCGGATGATGCAATTGATAATTTTTCTTTACAGCTAAGAATAATGAATGATTTAAACGACGGGAAATTACAACTCGCATACAACATTATCAACAAGGGAAAACTCAAGTCTTATAAATTTGAAATGCTTGGAAAAGAAACCATAGACACTCCCCTTGGCGAACTAAACACTACAAAAATAAAACGTACACGAAAAAATGGAAAACGCACAACTATAATGTGGCTCTCACCTGAGTTGCATTACCTACCCGTTAAAATTCAACACCTGGAAAAAGACGGCACAGATTTTTCTCTAAAAATAAGTCAAATAAGTGGCCCCATCACTAAAGGTAAAAAATACGGTGAAATAATCGTAGAAGAAGATGACTAACATTTTATGTCATTCTATGAACGCTACATACTACCCGAACTTATTCACTTTATTTGCAACCGTAAACAATTTCTGGAAAACCGCCAAACCATACTGAATCATGCAAAAGGAATTGTGCTTGATATAGGCATGGGTTCTGGAACCAACCTTCCTTTGCTCAACAACTCAAATGTTAAGCAGATCATTGGCCTCGAACCATCAGAGCGTCTGCGTAAAAAAGCAATGGATACAGCAGAAAAAAACAAGCTTCTCATAGAAACAGTTCCAAATGGTGCGGAAAATATTCCCCTTGAAAAACATTCTATTGATACCGCTATACTCACTTTTACTATGTGCACTATCCCTGACATTAATGCTGCACTAAAAGAAATTAATCGTGTATTAAAACCTGGTGGGCAATTACTTTTTTGTGAGCATGGTCGCGCACCTGAAAAAAACATACAGCGATGGCAGAACCGCTTAAACCCAGCATGGAAGAAGATTGCAGGTGGCTGCAATCTCAATAGAGATATACCTGAGTTAATTAATCAAACCGGCCTGAAAATTAAAACCCTGGAACAAGGATATATGAAGGGACCAAAAGCCATGAGCTTTATTCACAAAGGCATCGCCCGTAAATAAAAGGCCTGGCTTTTTTATAAACAGTTATGTCTTGGGTAAAGTTACACCTTGCTGCCCCTGGTATTTGCCGCCACGGTCTTTATATGACGTTTCACAGACTTCATCAGACTCAAAAAATAACATCTGCGCCACACCTTCATTGGCATAAATTTTGGCTGGCAATGGTGTCGTATTGGAAAACTCTAACGTAACATGCCCTTCCCATTCTGGTTCCAATGGTGTGACATTAACTATGATGCCACAACGAGCATAAGTAGATTTGCCCAAACAAATAGTCAACACACTTCTTGGGATACGGAAATTTTCGACTGTGCGCGCCAGCGCAAAAGAATTGGGCGGAATAATGCAAACATCACCTTTAAAATCAACAAAACTGTGTTCCGAAAAATCTTTTGGATCAACGATTGCGGAATTGATATTAGTAAAAATCTTGAACTCATCTGCACAACGAACATCGTAACCATAACTAGACGTACCATATGAAATAATTCGACCATTTTCATTTTCACGTACCTGGCCTGCTTCAAATGGCTCTATCATGCCTTCATTTTCCGACATTCGTCGAATCCACTTATCTGACTTTATGCTCATAACTAATCCGTTCACCTGACTATTTCTGGATGTGCAAATATTACAGGGAATACCTTTATTTTTCTAGGACGATCTTTTGAGATTTTCTATTGAATGACAACCACTTACCTATTTCTTCGTAGATTTGCCGACTGTCTCTCAAAAAAAATTTAACGAATGCCGATAATGATATATAGATGAACTCAGGATATGCATAATGAAAAGACGGCTATACTACCTGCTACCGGATACCACTCACTCGATTAAACTAATCAGTAATCTCAATCGCCGTGGAATCAAGTCAAAACATATCCATGCAATCGCTAACAAAGGTATTGACTTATCAGAACTACCATTAAGCAACGTCAGACAACGTAAAGACCTGGATAAAAAGATTAAAAACTGGCTCTGGGACGCTGATCTCATATTATTTTTTCTGGCCTTGCTTTCATTATTCCTGATGACCATTCAACAAGTTCCTGGCTGGACGCTAATCATCCCTATTAGCATTATGGCAATAGCAATAGCACTGGCTCATTATTTTGTAAAACATATTCCGAATGTGCATCTCGACGATTTTTGTAATGCCCTGAAAAACAAAGAAATCATATTAATGGTCGATATTCCGCTTACAGATATCTGGGAAATTCAACAATTGATAAAACATAATCATCCTGAAGCGGTTACAGGTGGCGTTGGCTGGACCAGTGAGGCTCTTAATATATAACCATCAATCTATATCAACAAAAAAGGCGTAGCAAATACTACGCCTTTTTTGTTTAATGAAATAATAAAAATTAGTTATTTTCAATCACTATCTGTGGGAACTTGGCACTGTGATTTTTAGCTTGTAGTGACAATTTAGCAGCTGTTCTACGTGCAATCTCACGATAAATGTGTGAAATACGACTGTCAGGTTCAGCAACTACTGTTGGTTTACCGTTATCTGTTTCTTCACGAATACGTATATCCAATGGTAACGCCCCAAGGAAATCAACATCGAATTCGTCTGACATATTCTGACCGCCACCTTGACCAAAGATATGTTCTTCGTGCCCACATTCGCTACAAATATGAGTACTCATATTCTCAACGATTCCAAGCACTGATACTTCAACCTTTTCAAACATCTTCAAGCCTTTACGGGCATCCAGTAATGCAATGTCCTGTGGCGTTGTAACAATAACCGCACCACTCACAGGCACTTTTTGCGCCAGTGTTAACTGCGTATCACCAGTGCCTGGTGGTAAGTCAATAATAAGGTAATCAAGATTATCCCATTTAGTATCAACTAGTAACTGCTCTAAAGCCTGCGTCACCATTGGGCCACGCCAGATCATGGGTGTATCTTCTTCAATCAGAAAGCCAATTGACATGGATTGAATATCGTAACTCATCACAGGCTCAAGTGTTTTGCCATCAGCTGATTCTGGCTTTCCGGATGAAATACCCAGCATGCGAGGCTGACTAGGACCATAGATATCCGCATCCAGCAAACCAACATTTGCACCTTCAGCTGAGAGCGCTAATGCCAGATTAACGGAAGTTGTTGATTTGCCAACTCCACCTTTACCAGAGGCAACAGCAATAATATTTTTCACGCCTTCTATTGATTTAAGGCTTTTCTGTACAACGTGTGCCGAGATTTTCCAGTCCACATTAACTTCTGCAGAAACAACGCCATCAATGGCTTCAATTATAGTTTTTAGTTCGCTGACTAATTTATCTTTAAACCCTTTAGCAGGATATCCCAAAGTAACATCGACTTTGACCTTGCCGCCATCGACTGCAATATTTTTAACTGACTTGGTAGAAACCAGATCCTTATCTAGATGAGGATCAATATAGCCTTTAAGGGCTTCTTCTACCTGACTTTGGCTAACACTTGACATACTACACACTCCTACTGACTTTCCGGGTGTTTATTCCAGACTAAAATGATCAGGTATTATACACGAAAATTTATGGATGAGTAGTATTTCATAATGTACCGATGAACACCATCATTATCCTTGCTATATCAATGGTCTTTAATCATATTACGGCCATCGAATGAATGCTGCCGTATAAAGGATATTCCGGTATAATCAACATTTTATGTACAGATTCAAGCAATTGGGTGAAAAATGAGTTCAAATCAGCGAAAAATTCTGGTCACTAGTGCCCTACCATATGCCAATGGCAGCATCCATCTCGGGCATCTGGTTGAATACATCCAGACTGATATCTGGGTTCGATTCCAGAAGATGCAGGGGCACGAATGTTACTATGTCTGCGCAGATGATACTCACGGCACACCTATCATGCTGCGTGCACAACAAGAAGGCATCACACCTGAAGCTTTAATAGAACGCGTACACGCAGAGCATTTACAAGATTTCACTGACTTTAACATCGAATTTGATAATTATTACTCCACCAATTCAGATGAAAATCGTGAATTATCCGAAGGTATGTACCTAAGACTTAAACAAGCTAGCCTTATCGAAAGCCGTATGACTGAACATTACTATGACCCGGAAAAAGAAATGTTCCTGCCGGATCGTTATATTAAAGGTGAATGTCCAAAATGCCATGCTCAAGATCAATATGGCGATGGCTGTGAGGTTTGTGGTGCAACCTACACCACCACGGATTTGATAAAACCTTATTCTGCGGTATCTGGCGCCACTCCCATTAAAAAAGAAACCGAACACTTTTTCTTCAAACTCAGTGAATGTATCGACTTTCTGCGTGAATGGATGAAATCGGGCAATAAGGGCAGTAGCCCACTACCCATTGAAGCAATAAATAAACTCGAAGAATGGTTTGAAGCTGGTTTACGTGATTGGGAAATTTCGCGCGATGCACCCTATTTCGGATTTGAAATACCTGATGCACCTGGGAAATATTTCTATGTTTGGTTAGACGCACCCGTCGGCTATATGGCTAGCTTCAAAAACTTGTGTACACAAAAAAATATTGATTTCGATAGCTACTGGAATAAGAATAGCGAAACCGAACTCTATCATTTTATTGGTAAAGACATTCTGAGTTTCCATGCCTTATTTTGGCCGGCAACATTACATAATGCTGATTACCGCACACCAAACAAGATATGTGTACATGGATTCCTGACCGTTAATGGACAAAAAATGTCTAAATCACGTGGCACGTTTATTACTGCCCGTTCTTACTTGGACTTCTTGCAGCCGGAATACTTGCGTTATTATTTTGCAGCAAAACTCAATGATAAGGTTGAAGATATTGACCTCAACCTCGAAGATTTTATTGCGCGCGTTAATAGCAACTTGATTGGTAAATACATCAATATCGCCAGTCGCACAGCTGGCTTTATCACTAAAAAATTCGCCGGACGCCTCGGTGATTCAATTGACGAAATGGATATCATTCCTCTGGAAAGAGTCAAACGTGAAGCCAGTAAAATAGCAGAATGTTATGAAAACAGGCAATTTAGTGAGGCTGTACGGCTGATCATGGATATGGCTGATATCGCCAATGAGTATGTCAACGATACCCAGCCATGGGTCATAGCAAAAAATGAAGACAAGCAAGAAAGGCTACATCAAATTTGCACGACAGGAATTAATTTATTCAGAATACTCACTATTTACCTGAAACCTATCCTGCCAGAAATGGCGCAACAAATTGAAAGCTTCCTGAATATCGCCCCTTTACAATGGAACGATAGTGACGAGCTGCTGCTTGATCACGAAATTAATAAATACAAACATCTGGCAAAACGTATCGAAGATAAACAAGTTGAAGCCATGGTAGAAAAAAACCAGAAAACACTAGATCAACAAACCAAACAAAACAGTCATTCGCCTGCCAGACATGCACAAGGCCAACAGCCCATGAAAACAGAACATCCTCCCATTGCTGACACCATTGAATTTGATGATTTCGCCAAGATAGATTTACGCATTGCGCGCATAGCCAAAGCCGAGCATGTAGAAGGCGCAGATAAACTACTTCAACTTACTCTCGATATAGGCGAAGGAACACGCAACGTATTCGCCGGTATTAAGTCTGCCTATGCCCCGGAAGATCTAGAAGGAAAATTAACAGTGATGGTTGCCAACCTTGCACCACGTAAAATGCGTTTTGGCTTATCTGAAGGCATGGTACTGGCAGCAGGCCCTGGCGGAAAAGACCTCTGGATCCTTGAACCAGGCGAAGGTGCTCAGCCAGGCATGAAAGTAAAATAAATATGTAATGCACCCTGCATTAACAGGGTCATTAATGAATAACGCTTTATCTTTTATAGCAGATAACTTACCTTTATCTTATGACTGAATACGCACTCTTATTAGTAAGCACTGTCCTCGTAAATAATTTCGTCCTAGTTAAATTTCTTGGATTATGCCCGTTCATGGGCGTGTCTCGAAAACTTGAAACAGCCGTTGGTATGTCATTGGCTACTACCTTTGTATTAACTCTTTCTTCCATTTGCAGCTACCTTGTAAACGAATACTTGTTACTACCGTTAGGCATAGAGTATTTACGCACCATTAGCTTTATCCTGGTTATCGCTGTTGTTGTCCAGGTAACCGAAATGGTTGTACATAAAACCAGTCCATTGTTATATCAAGTGTTAGGGATTTTCTTACCTTTGATTACAACGAACTGCGCCGTACTGGGCGTCGCCTTACTTAATGTTCAAGAACAACATAGTTTTATTGAATCTGCCCTGTATGGATTTGGAGCTGCTATCGGATTCTCGATGGTGTTAATTTTGTTTGCAGCTATGCGCGAGCGCATTGCAGTTGCTGATGTTCCTGATGTTTTCAAAGGCAACGCCATCGCAATGATTACTGCAGGACTCATGTCGTTGGCTTTCATGGGTTTTTCAGGTCTGATTAAACTCTGATGCTAACCGCAATTATTACAATGTGCGTACTCGCTGCAATCTTTGGTTTGGTGTTAGGCTTTATTGCGATTAAATTTCGTATAGAAGGTGATCCTGTAGTCGATAAAATTGATGCCTTGCTACCACAAACACAATGCGGACAATGTAGTTACCCTGGCTGTCGACCCTATGCAACGGCCATTGCAAAAGGGGAAGCTGACATTAATCAATGTCCACCCGGTGGTGAATCAACCATCGAGGCACTAGCTGATTTACTTGGAGTCGACAGTAAACCCCTCAACCCAGAAAATGGTATTGAAGAAGATATAAAAACAGTTGTCATCATCGACGAAAAAATTTGCATTGGCTGCACTCTTTGTATTCAGGCGTGCCCAGTAGATGCGATCTTAGGCGCTGCAAAACAAATGCATACTGTTATCACTGATGAATGCACGGGATGCGATTTGTGCATTCCACCCTGTCCAGTTGAATGCATCTATATAGTTCCTATAAAAGATCAAGTCTCGACTTGGAAGTGGCCTAGCCCTCAATCACCTCAAATGTCTGTTGAAAACAAACAGAAAAGCGCAGACGCACAATGAGTGACACTCAAGTAAAACTCTCGACATTCCCAGGTGGATTACATTTGCCTGGACATAAAGGCATATCAACGAATAAGAAAATTGGTAGTGCATTCATTCCTTCAAAATTAGTATTACCATTACAACAACATATCGGGGAATCCTCCGAATTGCTTGTTAAAGCAGGTGATAAAGTTCTGAAGGGACAGGTTCTTGCGAAAGCAAATGGCTATGTCAGTGTCCCTTTGCACGCGCCCACGTCTGGCACTGTTACAAACATTGAAGAACAAGCTGTTCCTCATCCATCCGGGCTAACTGCGACGTGCATTACTATAGAAACAGACCAAAAAGATAAATGGATAAGTATTGAGAAACCATCTGACTACAAAACCATGGATCCTAGCGCTTTGCGTAATCGAATACGTGAAGCCGGCATTGTTGGTCTGGGTGGTGCTGGCTTCCCTACCTTTATCAAGCTCAATCCAGGTGCACGCACGGCGATAGATGAACTCATCATTAACGCTGCGGAATGTGAACCTTATATTACCTGTGATGATATGCTCATGCGCGAACGCGCTTTAGACGTCATCAAGGGCGTGCAAATAATGCAACACGCATTACAAGCTAAGCGCTGTATTATCGGTATCGAAGATAACAAACAAGAGGCCTATCTTGCTTTACAGCAAGCTCAGAAAGCATCTAATGCAATTACAATAGAAGTAACGCTAATCCCTACCATATATCCCACTGGTGGAGAGAAGCAGCTTATAAAAGTACTCACGGGCAAGGAGTCTCCAAGCCAGGGTTTACCTCTGGATATTGGTATAGTCTGCCAGAATGTTGGTACTGCGGTAGCTATTTCTGAAGCTCTGATAGACGGCAAACCACTTATTTCAAGAATAATCACCGTAACAGGTAACGGGATCAAACAACCTGGTAACCATGATGTACTTATTGGTACACCAATAAATGAATTAATCGAATACAGTGGAGGCTACGACACTAACGTTCAGCAGCTTATTATGGGAGGGCCAATGATGGGTTTCAATCTTCTATCAGACCAAGTCCCTGTCATTAAAACTACTAACTGCTTGCTTGCATTAAATGAAAATAACTCAAGCCCGGCTATGCCCTGTATTCGATGCGGAGCTTGTATGGATGTTTGTCCAGCAAAATTACTGCCTCAACAACTGTACTGGAATGCTTATGCAAAAGACTTTGATAAAATACAAGACTATAACTTATTTGATTGCATAGAATGTGGTTGCTGCACTTACGTATGCCCCAGCCAAATACCATTAGTACAGTATTACCGTTTTGCTAAAACTGAAATATGGGCGCAGGAACGTGACAAAATAAAATCGGATCATGCACGAGAACGGCATGAGTTCAGACTTGAACGACTTGAGCACGAAAAGCAAGAACGTGAAGAACGTATGCGCAAGAAAAAAGCTGCACTGCAAAAAAACAAACAAAAAACTGACCCTAAAAAAGATGCTATCGCTGAAGCACTTGCTCGTGTTAAAGCCAAACAACAGAACAACTCGGTAGAAAGTAAAAACACTGATAACTTAACAAAAGAACAACAGCAAAAAATAGAAGAAATAAATAACCGCAGAAAAAAACAGAGCTCGGTGTCAGACAAAGAAAATGATGCTCTCAATAAACCTGAAAAAAATAACTTAACAAAATAAAAAACATGCAATTTAATAAACCGACACAATCCAGTCTACATAACAACGACACATTATCTGTTGTTATGTTACGTGTTTTACTGGCATTATTACCTGGCACAGTAATTTACTGTTACTTTTTCGGCTGGAGCATCCTCTTTAATATAACGCTTGCCTGCTTCACTGCTGTTATTAGCGAAGCACTGATGCTGTCTCTCCGTAAACGACCAATACAACCCTACCTAAAGGATTACAGCGCAATAGTGACAGCCTGCCTACTCGCTTTGGCTTTACCAACACTTGCGCCTTGGTGGCTGATTGTCATTGCAACGTTATTCGCCATTGTTATCGCAAAACATTTATATGGCGGACTAGGCTACAACCCATTCAACCCAGCCATGGTCGGTTACGTTGTTGTAATGATTTCATTCCCTCAATATATGACTCAGTGGCTTACCCCGCATAACGGACTTGACCTTTTACAAGCGTTACAATTACATCTATGGGGAATAATGCCAGAAAATATTATTCTTGATAGCGTCACCTCAGCAACGCCCATTGATAGCATTAAAACCGGGCTTAGCTTGCAACAACCACTAACAGAAATAACGCAATCGCCTTTGTTTGGCACTGTCGGTGGTAAAGGCTGGGAATGGATCGCGACAGGCTTCCTAGCGGGTGGATTATGGTTACTCTATAAAAACACCATAAGTTGGCAGATACCCACTAGCATGCTAGCGACGATTGCTATCTTCGCATTAATATTTAATTTTATTACGCCTGATCAGTACGCTGGTCCATTATTGCATTTATTCAATGGCGGCACTATTCTCGCAGCATTCTTTATTGCAACAGATCCTGTCACGGCTAGTACTACACCAAAAGGTCGCATCATTTATGCAATCGGTATAGGCATATTAACTTATGTTATTCGCACATGGGGTGGGTATCCTGATGGCATTGCATTTGCAGTATTATTAATGAACATGGCAGTTCCTACGATTGACTACTATACCCAACCAAAAGTATTTGGAGCAAAAGAATAATGGCAACCCTAACGAACAACAGTATTCGTTCTGGCATCTTGCTTGCACTCTTTGCACTAATAGGGACAGCCTTGCTAAGTTTTACACATGACTCCACGCGCGATCGAATTGCTTCCAATGAAAGAGATGCCTTATTAAAAAACCTGCATAAAATCATTAACCCTAATATGCATGACAATGATCTATACACGGACAACATCACTGTCACTAATGAAAAACTACTCGGCACTAGTGATCCTGTGACTGTCTATCGTGCACGCATGCGGGGCAAAAATATTGCTGCTGTTTTTAGTAGCATCGCCCCCAATGGTTATAGTGGTACGATTAAACTACTAGTAGGCATATCTCGCAACGGCACATTAACAGGGGTACGCGTTGTTTCACACAAAGAAACACCTGGCCTGGGTGATGCCATTGAAGTGGAGCGCTCAAACTGGATTTTAAGCTTCGACCAAAAATCGTTAATTAACCCTGATATTAAAAATTGGCGGGTAAAAAAAGACGGTGGTGATTTCGACCAATTTACTGGAGCAACAATTACACCACGTGCTATTGTTAAAGCGGTTAAAAACACTCTGGTATACTACAAAAATCATCAGCAGGAAGTATTTGCTGACACGACATCAATCTCAGGACAATTCCATGAATGAGACAGTTAACAAAATAACGAAAGATGGTTTCTGGACGAATAACCCGGCACTGGTTCAGCTTTTAGGCTTATGTCCGTTATTAGCTGTTACATCTACATTTATAAATGGACTAGGACTTGGTATTGCCACCACCTTAGTACTCATCGGTTCTAATGTCATAGTGTCTTTAATCCGTAATATCGTGCGAAGTGAAATACGTATACCTGTTTTTGTTATGATTATTGCTTCACTGGTTACTACCATTGAACTAACTTTAAATGCCTACTTTCATCCTTTATATAAAACACTGGGTATTTTCATACCCCTTATCGTAACGAACTGCGCCATCATCGGCCGCGCTGAATCATTTGCATCAAAACATTCTGTTAGTCACTCATTCGTTGATGGCTTAAGCATGGGTTTAGGTTTCACCGCTGTCCTGGTAGTCCTGGGTGGCTTACGTGAAATAATTGGCATGGGCACTATATTCGCTCAGGCTGAACTCATGTTTGGCGAGACTGCACGCAGTATGACTATCACCTTTAGTGATGATTACCCTGGGTTTTTATTAGCCATATTACCACCCGGTGCATTCATAGGGCTGGGTTTACTTATTGCTGTAAAAAACTTGATTGACCGTCGCATAGCCAAACGTGCCAAATCCAGTATTAACATCACGACAGTTGCTGAGGTCACACAGGCTTAAAAACAATGAATGCCACTAAACGCTTTGAAATCTTTCAACGCCTGAAAGCGCATATACCTGAGCCTACCACTGAGCTGAATTACAACAATACCTTTCAATTACTCATAGCTGTTTTATTATCTGCTCAAGCTACCGATGTCGGTGTTAATAAAGCAACAAAGGCTTTATTTAAAAAATGCAAAACACCTAAATGTATGTTGAATCTGGGAGAAGAAGGCCTACGTGAATATATAAAAACAATCGGCTTATACAACACTAAAGGCAAGAACATCCTCAAAACGTGCAAGATATTGATCGAAAAATATAACAGCACAATCCCGGAAGATAGAGAGGCACTAGAATCATTACCTGGCGTTGGAAGAAAGACCGCCAATGTGGTACTCAACACAGCTTTTGGTCACCCTACCATTGCCGTAGACACACATATATTCCGCGTTTCAAACCGCACACGACTTGCACCAGGTAAAAATGTCGTGGAAGTTGAAAAAAAACTGATAAAATTTGTACCCGAAGAATTCAAGCTGGATGCTCACCATTGGTTAATATTACATGGGCGTTACACCTGTATTGCACGTAAGCCACGCTGTGGTTCTTGTGTTATTGAAGACCTTTGCGAATTTAAACAAAAGACAGAAATCTAAATAAAGAATCAAAATTATGTTTTTTAGCCAAGACCGTAATGAAATTAGACAATTTTTCCGATCTTCATGGAAAAAACTGATCGATAAAAAACCTATCGAACCTCTCGAAATACTCGTGGGCGAAGTCGTTGCCATGCACCCTGAGTACCACTCAATGCTGGAAACAGAACAAACTGATCTCGATAAAGACTATCTGGCTGAAGACGGCCAAACTAATCCATTTTTACACATGGGCATGCATATCACCTTGCGTGAACAATGTGGCAGTAATCACCCTAACGGCATTAGTGAGATATATAAGAAAATACTAATTAAGCTGGCCAATCAACACGAGACAGAGCACCTTATGATGGATTGTTTAGCTGAAACGCTCTGGCAAGCACAAAAAACAGGCCAATTACCAGATGACCAGGCTTACCTAGGCTGCCTAAATCAATTAATTAACAAAATTGACACAAAATTGTGATTATTATTGCCTATACTGAACTTTCAGGATTTAACTAAGTCCTATTGATTAAGGCAAAGACAGTGGTTGACGGAACACTTAATCCGCGCGATGGACTATACGCCTTATTAAATAATAAACGGTCACATACTATCAAATATTTTAGGAGCAACAAACATGACTAAGAAGTTTACTCAAAAACCTTTAGCCGCAGCATTAGGCGCGGCATTTCTTTCAACTGTTTCAGCAAGCGCTGTTGTACAAGCAAATGAAAATCCATTTTCTGCCAGTCAACTCACAAGTGGTTACATGCAAATTGCTGCAATGGAAGGCAAATGTGGCGAAGGCAAATGCGGCGCAAAAGGTAAAGCTATGAAAAAAGGCATGGAAGGTAAATGCGGCGGCGATAAAGCTAAAAAAGAAGGTAAGTGTGGCGAAGGCAAATGCGGTGCAAAAGATAAAGCCAAGAAAAAAGGCATGGAAGGTAAATGTGGCGAAGGCAAATGCGGCGCAAAAGGTAAAGCTATGAAAAAAGGCATGGAAGGTAAATGCGGCGGCGATAAAGCTAAAAAAGAAGGTAAATGTGGCGAAGGCAAATGTGGCGGTAATAAATAAGGACCCTCTGCGTGAGTTCATCACACTATAAGCTTGAAGGTAGCGGCCTCGGTTTACGACGATCCATGTTAGGATCGTTGGCCGAGGCCAACCCCTCAGAAATTGATTTTATGGAAGTTGCCCCTGAGAACTGGATCGGTGTTGGTGGTAGCTATGGTAAACAGTTTCGTGAATTTACAGAACGTTATCCTTTTGCATGTCACGGCCTATCACTTTCAATTGGTAGTCCATCTCCACTCGATATGGATTTTTTAAAAAAATTAAAGGTTTTTTTAAAAAATCATAATATCCGTTTATATTCAGAACATTTAAGTTATTGCAGTGACAATGGCCACCTCTATGACTTAATGCCTATCCCTTTTACAGAAGAAGCCGTTAAATATGTTGCTGAGCGTATCCGCATTGTTCAAGACACTTTAGAGCAGCGCATTGTTATGGAAAACGTTTCTTACTATGCAGCGCCGGGAAAAGACATGGAGGAAATAGATTTTCTCAACGCCGTACTAACAGAGGCCAACTGTGATTTATTGCTGGACGTTAACAATATCTACGTGAACAGTATCAACCACCAGTATAATGCTGAAGACTTCCTGAAAGCAGTACCTGCTGACCGTATTGCCTATATTCATATTGCCGGACATTTTGAAGAAGACATCGATTTGCGCGTTGACACACATGGCGCTGATGTTGTCGATCCTGTATGGGCTTTACTCGACAAAACTTATGGTCATTTTGGCGTCATCCCTACATTACTGGAGCGCGACTTTAATATTCCGCCAATACCTGAACTCATTCGTGAAGTTAGTATTATCGCGGACATGCAGGAAAAATGGAAACAGAGTCATGACAAACAGCGAGCCTGAATTACCCGAATTTATGCGTAAACAATATGAGTTTGCCGCTCATATTCGCAACCCGGAACTTAATAATAAACCAGATGACGTTGAAGATCATCGCATGGCAATTTATCGCGATCTTTTTTATAACAATGTTGAAGGTTTTATTGCAAACGGATTTCCTATTCTGCGAAAGTTATACAGTGACGCAAATTGGCATGCAATGATCAGGGATTTTTTTGCACACCATCAATGTGAAACCCCTTATTTTCTGAAAATATCACAAGAATTTCTCGCCTATCTTGAAAACGAACGTGATGAAGAAAACGACCCTATTTTTATTAATGAACTCGCGCACTATGAATGGGTTGAGCTAGCGCTAAACGTAGATGAAGAAGAGATTCCAACAGAAGGAGTCAACCCTGAAGGCGACTTTCTCGCAGGCACTCCCATTTTGTCACCTCTTGCATGGCTATTAAGTTACCAGTTTGATGTGCAACATATTGGCCCTGATTATCAACCTGAGCAAGCACCTGAACAAATTACCACACTGGTTGTTTATCGGGACCGCAATGATGAAATAGGTTTTCTGGAAATAAACCCTATGACCGCTCATTTAATTCAAAGCATTCAGCTTGATGAATCACAGACTGGCCAAACATTATTAGAAAATATCGCACTACAATTGAACCATTCTGATCCCACCGTTGTCATAAATGGAGGATTAGAAATAATGGAACAGCTGCGTGAAGCTGATATTTTATTGGGTACGCGCATATAAAATAAAAAAACAATAACAGGAGTCTTACCATGTTATGCGCTTTACAAAACCTACTAAATAAATCACGCGCTATCGATTTCCTCGCACCGCTTGCTCTCAGACTTTACCTAGCTCCAATATTCTGGATGGCCGGCACATCAAAATTCTCAAGTTTTAATGACACAGCAGCGTGGTTTGGTAATTCAGAATGGGGGCTTGGCCTTCCTTTTCCTGAACTAATGACATTTCTTGCTGCTGGCACAGAAGTAGGTGGTGCAGTATTACTACTATTGGGATTGGGCGTACGCTGGATATCCTTGCCATTAATGATAACCATGTTAGTCGCCATCTTTGCCGTACACTGGGAAAATGGTTGGCAAGCCATCGCAGATACCAAATTCTGCTTGTTTAATTGCACTGATGCCGAAATTGCTGGCGAAAAATTAAATGCAGCTAAAAGACTGCTGGAACAACACGGTAATTATGACTGGCTCACAGAACAAGGTAGTTTTGTTGTCCTTAATAACGGCGTTGAATTCGCCACAACGTATTTTATTATGCTACTTGCTCTATTCTTTATCGGCGCCGGTAAATATCTCAGCGTTGATTACTGGTTAGCAAAAAAATGCAGCTCTAATTAATTAAAAGTTTAAGTCACGGAGAATAATCATAGATTATTAACTAATCGTCTATACTCCTCAGACATAATAATCTTCTCCGTGACATTTTTATTTTAGATGTTACGTAAAAGGCCGGTGAATACCGGCCTTTTACGTTTTAGGGTATGAATATTAATTACTGCTTCTTACCCCATGTGTCGCGTAACGTAACAGTACGATTAAATACAGGTAAATTACCAACGACATGCATTTCATCAAGACAATAATAACCTTCCCTTTCAAACTGAAAGCTATCACCGGGTTTGGCTGCCTGCAAACTTGCTTCAACATAACATTGTGTCAATGTTCGTAATGAATCAGGACTAATGTATTCTTTGTAATCTTTTTCATCCTTAGCAACATCAGGTGTAGGTATTGTAAATAGC
>Ga0316204_10006948_pt1 | contig 16965 bp, 14 predicted proteins | sample 6monrhotite_MG_2_FD_205661 | JGI IMG/M metagenome (GOLD analysis project Ga0316204, IMG submission 205661) | Microbial mat bacterial communities from mineral coupon in-situ incubated in ocean water Damariscotta River, Maine, United States -... | ecosystem: Environmental > Aquatic > Marine >... | reverse complement strand
ACCGGGAACGAGCCCAAGCCCTGCGATAATCATGAGGACAATGTAGATCTCAACTCGCATCACAAGCTCTTTCGCAGTGGGAAAATCCCAGTACCGCTGAACACCTCCAACCCAGGCTATCAGTTGTAAAACGAGTTCGATGTTGAGGTCGATCGTGATCCAGAACGCTGAGAGGATCATCAGGATCAGCATCGCAGAAATCGCCCGGCGATGCCCGTAGACAAGACGCATCGATGCGCCCGCACCCAAGCTGATCAACAAGATTACACCAATCCCGATCTGTGCATCGATATTGGTTGGCTCGAGTATCCTGCTCAAATCGAGCCGGTCTCGCCGGGTTCCATAGAGCTCGATAGCCCAAACAGTCATCCCCCAGATCGCCAGCGACGATAACGCCGTGATCATCAACGCTAATAAACTCATCCGTATGGCCCTTGCTCTGACCCGAAATGCTCTCCAGAACTCACGATCGGGGTGCTTTATCCGCACGCATGCCAGCTTGCACTCCGGACACACCACAACGGGCAACCCATAGTGAGGATCAGGCACCGCGCGGATTCGTGCGAGTTCTGTAAGGCATGATGGGCAAATGTGAGAACGGGGCACTGATAGAGCATACGGGAAAACCAGTGTTCAGTTTCACCAAAGCGGGTTGACTCGGACCAAGTCCGGGCCTTCCCTACTGAGCCTTGTCTTGGGAAGAAGGCCACAGGCTTGTTTTTTACAAGAATCCGTACGACAGAACAGGTAGAATTCTATGAATATGAACCAGATCAACCGGGCAGCAGTTGTTGCCATCGCCGCAGGCATTGCGTGCTCAAATATCGCCCTCGCCGACGATACCAACGCCCAGACCAGACTCGAATCCGCCCGAATCGCATTCGAGCTGGCAAAGGCAGAGCTTGAAGCCGCCCAAGCCGAAGTCGCTGCGACATCCCAAGGCGAAATCGAAATCGACACAGATAACTCGACGAGCCGGGATCAGCCCGAATCCGATGCCCAAGATGAGATCCCTGCAGATCCAAGCTCGTGGACCGATGGCTGGGACTGGAACGCGAGCGCCGGTTTCAGCGGGGCGTCAGGCAACAACGAAAACTTCAGCGCCAGAGTCTCGGTGGGCGGGCAACGAAACACTTCCAAGTATGAGACCTCGCTCTCGCTGTCCTACCTCTATGGCACGTCCGACGGCACAAAGAACACCGCACGCGGCGAGTTCAAGATCCACAACGATTGGCTCACCGATGGCAAATGGCGCTACTTCGCTCAGGGCGGATACGAGTACGATGAGTTCCAAGCGTGGCAGCACCGGTTTAGCGGAGCGGGTGGTGTTGGATATGAGTTCATCAATGACGACAAAACCACACTCATCGGGCGCGCCGGTCTTGGTGGTTCATATGAAGCGGGCTCAGCAGCGGACGAGAAGTTCATCCCTGAGGGACTCCTCGGACTTGACTGGACATACCAGCTCTCGACCAATACGAGCCTCAAGGCCTCGACGACTTACTACCCCAGCTTCGACGAGTTCGGCGAGTTCCGCTGGAACAGCGGCGCGGGCATAGAGGTCATCCTCGACTCCGAGACCGGCATGACCATGAACGCCGGCATCGAGCACCGCCATGACTCGCAGCCAGGGACAGGGATCAAGCCCAACGATGTGGATTACTACATGGGTGTTGGTTGGAAGTTCTGAGTTGAGAAGGAATCCTGAGTATTTATAAGCGGCTCAGGGTCGCTTATTTTATATCCAGTGATCGCTGCACAATAACAAGCAACAAGCAGAGGATGATGATCTAATCACCTACGCGCCAGTCACTCCCGTCACGATCCACACGCCGATACAGCGTGTCCCTCTCAACCGGCGTGTACCCCGCTTCGATGATCGCGCGCTTGAGATCGAGCTCTGTCGTTTCCTGATGTGTGCCTTCGCCGACGGCTTTGGTGATGTCGTACCAGACCACCGTGCCGTCGATGTCGTCGGCACCTGCTTCGAGCATCAGCTGCGCCATCGGGAGCGTCTGCATGATCCAGAAGGCTTTGACATGCGGGAAGTTGTCGAGCATTAATCGGGTGACTGCCAATGTGCGCAGGTTTTCGATCCCGGTTGGTCCGGGGAGATCTTCGAGTGCTGAGCCGTCGGGGAAGAAGGGCAAAGGCGTGATGGTTTGGTAGTACCCGCCCATCTTGGACATCGCCGGGGTTGGAAGCGATATGCCTTCTTTATTGAGCGTGACGACGGGCGCGGTGATCTGTTCGGATTCATGGATCCCCTGCGCGATGTAGCCGTTCTCGTCGCCCTCGTAACCCACCCGGTGCAGCGCCTGATCCTGAGATCTCCGGAGAATCTCCATGTGACGAAGCCGTTCGTCTTGCTTGTCGACATGGCCATAGAGCATAGTGCAGTTGGAGTTGAGGCCGAGTTCATGAGCAACGAGGTGGACATCGAGCCATTCGTGAGCGCCGATCTTGGTTTTAAACGCTTCTTTGTGAACGCGATCGTCGAAGACCTCTGCGCCCCCCCCGGGCAGTGATCCGAGCCCTGCTTCTTTCAATCGTTCGAGCACCCATCGCACGCCGATCTTCGGATCTTCGCGTTTGTACACCTTTGCGATCCTTGCCAGATGCACAAGTTCGACCGCTGTAAACGCTTTGAGATGCACCTGGGGTGCGACCTCGCGCAGAGCTTTGAGCATGTCGGTGTAGTACTCGAACGGGAGGTATGGATTGAGTCCGCCGACAATATGGAACTCGGTCGCGCCCGATTGGACAGCCTTTTGCCCTTGCTCTTTGATGTAGTCCAGATCTCGTGTGTATTCGCCATCGTCGCCCTGTTTGCGCGCGAACTCGCAGAACTTGCAAGAGAGAGCACAGACATTGGAATAATTGAGATGACGGTTGATGTTGTAGTACGCCACCCCGGGATGCATCCTGTTACGTACGAGGTTGGCAAGGTCGAGCACAGACCAGATGTCTTTGGTTTCGTAGAGGACCTTGCCGTCATCGAGCGATAGCCGTTGCCCAGCGTTCACCTTATCGCGGATGGATTCGATCGCGGGATCAATGCCCGGGGCTTGGCTGGTCGTAGGTAGTGTCGGCGCAAATGTGGTCATGAACAATACTAGATCGCGGCCATCGAGTTTTCAGTTATCCTTGAAAATCGATTCAATAGCTTTGATCATCTGGTTCACTGCGCTGGCCCTGTGGGAGACCGCGTTTTTCTCAGCGGGGGTCATCTGAGCACTCGTGCGATCAAAGTTAGGCCCGACCAAGAACAAGGGATCATACCCGAATCCGTTTTCGCCCATCGGCACCTCACCGATTTGCCCGATCCGCCCTTCGAACTCTCCTGCAGTGGACGCGAGGATCTCTCCGGATGGATCAGCCAGAACCATAGTGCAGGTGAACCGGGCTGTGCGCTCCTCGTCTGGGGTTTGGGAGAGCTCACGCATCACCCTTTGGCAGTTGAGTTCATCGCGTTCTTGACGGGTCATTGCGGCCGCCTCGCCATCGGCATCGCCGTTAAATGCGTAGTGAGATGAGATCACGCCCGGGCTTCCATCGAGCGCATCGATCATCAAACCGGAGTCATCAGCGAGACAATACATACCGGTCGCGATTGCGTAGGCACGGGCTTTGATTGTGGCGTTGTCTAGAAATGTCTCTCCCACTTCATCTGGTTCAGAAAAATCACGATCAAACGAATTTAACCCGATAATATCGATTACTGACCCCCCTAAAAGGGCTTGGAGTTCACGAATTTTCCCGGGATTCTGTGTTGCTAAAACGATTGTGGGCATTGATAGTCCTTTTCCTTTCAGGGAATGTATGGTATGCTTACTTAAACGCACGAAAGGACTTGCCTAAGCTTTGTTCCCAATGAATCCAGTCCATATGCAACAATCTGTGACCAGAACCGACCTTGCTCAGCATGCTGCCGATGCTCTCGAAGCCATTGATAACACCAGAGCGCTTTCGATGCGATCGCTCGTTGGGTTCGACGGGTTTGTTGACTCGATTATCCATGTCGTCGATAAACGCCATTCGATGGCGCAGGATGACTACGAACGCATCCACACCATCCCTGAATACGCAGCACGGTGCGGCTCAGCAGCTAACCGTTCAGCGAATCTCGAACTGGTTGTCCGCGATACCCGCTTTGGTGGCAACGGGCCGCTACTGTCGAGCGCGCTGGGCTCGTTGGGCTCTCCAGTCACCTACATCGGTGCGGTATCTACCGAAGACGATTGGAACAAGGTCGATCCGATCTATCAGCCCTTTGTTGATTTGTGCGAACATGTTATTCCCCTGTGCCCGCCCGGACGCACCGATGCCCTCGAGTTCGACGACGGCAAGATCATGCTCGGCAAGCCCGAGTCCGTTCAACGCGTTACCTGGGAACGGATCAAGGAAGTCGTCGGGATTGAAAAACTGATCTCGATCTTCGAAAGCGTCTCGATGATCTCGGTCGTTAACTGGACACTCGTCGGCGGCGTTGAAGGCATCTGGGAAGGGCTCTGCAACGACATCTTCCCGAATCTCAGCAAAGACCTCAATCGACGGATCTTTATCGATCTCTCCGACCCTGCAAAGCGCACCGATGCGGACATCGCACGGGCGATGAAACTTATAGGGAATCTGCAATCATTCGTCCCCGTCACACTGGGCTTGAACCTCGCGGAGAGCGGGCGCGTCGGGCATGTCATCGGGGTCGAGGCATACGACGATGAGCACAACCGCACACTCTCGGAGATGGTCCCCGAAGCTGCGATGATCATCCGAGACAAGCTCGATCTCGATTGTGTGGTGATCCATCAACACACCGGCGCCGGCGGGGCTGATAGCTCGGGTGATGCCCACTGGTTCGCAGGGCCTTACACAAGAAAGCCGCGGATCTCGACCGGAGCCGGAGATCACTTCGGCGGCGGCTTTAGCTTCGCCCAGATGGCCGGGCTGCCCCTTGGCGAATCGCTCGCAGCCGCCTGCGGCGTGGCAGGCGCCTATGTTCGAGACGCTTCGAGCCCATCGCGGACACGATTGATCGAGTTCCTGCGAGATTTGCCGGTGCCCGAGACACACTAAACGACGAATCCAGATTGATCGACTATCCTTCTCTCCCAGGAAGTTTGTGCGATTGTGCACACTCACAAAAAGAGAAGGAAACCACTCATGCCCTACGCGATTGACGAGACCCACGACCAGAACCTGAAGTCTTGGGTGGAGAGTGCCAACGATCCAAAGAGTGATTTCCCGATACAGAACCTACCTTGGTGCCAAGTTTTCCTTGACGACGAAGACCAGTGTGTGATTACTGCTGTACGAATTGGCAACAGCTTGGTGCTCGTCGATGTGCTTGCACATGCCGGACTACTTGATGAGGCGAACTCGGGCGAGTTCTCAGCCATCGACTCTTGTGATGAGCAGCCATTTGAAGATCGCATCAAGATTCGTAAGCAGCTTTCAAAGTTATTAAGCAAAGATTGTCCAGACCTTCGTGACAACACACAACTCCGTCAGCACTCGATCATGGAACTCGATGATCAAAATCTCGTTATCCCATTCTTCCCGGGCGACTACACGGACTTCTACGCCTCGCTCTTCCATGCGACGAATGTCGGGTCGATGTTCCGTCCGGACAACCCGCTGCTGCCCAACTACAAGCACATCCCTATCGGGTACCATGGCAGGGCCTCATCTATCGTCGCATCGGGCACCTCCATCAAACGCCCCGTCGGTCAGCAGGCACCGGCTGAAGAAGGCGGATCGCCGGGGTTCGGGCCATGTAAACTCCTTGATTACGAGATGGAGATGGGCGTAGTTGTCGGGCGAGGCAACGATCTCGGCGAACCGATTTCAATAGAAGATGCGGAAGACCACATGCTCGGGATGTGTATCCTCAATGACTGGTCAGCTCGGGATCTACAGAAGTGGGAGTATGTCCCGCTCGGACCGTTCTTGGCGAAGAACTTTGCTTCCACCGTGTCGCCCTACATCGTGACGATGGAAGCGCTCGCCCCGTTCCGGTGCGAAGCGCAAGAGCGAGACGCGAGCGATCCTAAGCCGTTGCCATATATGGACTCGGACGCCAACCGCAAGGCTGGCGGGTTTGATATCAAAGTCGAGGTGCATCTCGCATCCGCCAAGATGCGCGAACAAGGGATAGACCCGGTGCATCTCTCGACAGCCAACTTCAAGGACATGTATTGGACACTCGCCCAGATGCTCACGCACCACACCGTCAATGGGTGTAATCTTCAGCCGGGTGATCTGCTCGGGTCGGGAACCATCTCTGGGCCGACGCGGGATGCGCGAGGATCGATGCTCGAGCTCACATGGGACGGCGACCCATTCGCCAATCCGCCAATTGCAGCCCCGGGCACACAGCGCACGCCGATCGTCTTGCCTACTGGCGAAGAACGCAGGTTCATCGCCGACGGCGACGAGGTGATCATGAAAGCATATTGCGAGCGCGAAGGGTTCCGTCGGATCGGGTTCGGAGAATGCCGGGGGATCATCGAACCCGCACGCGAACTTTAAGGGTTCGAGACGACTTCTGGACAGAACGAGCAACGCTCACCAGCGACATACTCTGGAGCACACCGGAGCTTGGTCGTCAGTGCATGCCCGCAACCGGGACAGAACTTCGCGTTGTCCGACGGCTCAAGATCGTGGTTCACGCCCACGCGCTCGTCGAAGACATAGCAATCGCCCTCCCACATACTCTCGCTCTGGGGGATCTCTTCGAGATATTTAAGGATGCCACCTTCGAGGTGGTAGACATGCTCAAAGCCATGCTCGAGCATATAAGAAGTGGATTTCTCGCAACGGATCCCGCCGGTGCAGAACATCGCGACCTTTTTGTGTACCTTTGGGTCGTAGTTCTTCTCGATAAACTCAGGGAGGTCGCGGAAGCGTTTTATATTTGGATCGATCGCGCCGTGAAAAGTGCCCGCGTGGAACTCGTAATCGTTGCGTGTATCAATCAATACAACCTCTGGGTCGGAGATCACAGAGTTCCATTCAGCAGGTTTGACGTATTGCCCCACTACTTTGTTTGGATCAACATCTTCACCAATGCTGATCAGCGATGGCTTGACCTTGACCTTGGCCCGATTGAAAACATGCCCAGGGGCGTAGCTTGATTTGTATGGCAGGTCTTCGAGTCCTTCATGCTCACGCATAATCTTGAGAACTTGTTCGATGGAATCGGGTCGGCCACAGATCGTGCCGTTGATCCCTTCGGTCGCGAGCAGGATCGTGCCCATGATGTCTCGGTCGAGCATCTGCTCCTTGAGCTCCGAAGCGAAGACCTCGCAATCGTCGATCTCCACGAACTTGTAGAACGCGATGATTTCGTATGAATCTGTTTTCATGATAATCCCCCTCTTCTCAACGCGGATTGCTCATTGCGACCGGGTACAAACCGGCTCACGATGGATATCGCGGAGTAAGGAAAGTGGAGGACAGGGGACTTGAACCCCTAACTTCCAGCTTGCAAAGCTGGCACTCTACCAATTGAGTTAGTCCCCCAGCGGCATGATCCCGAGTCTATGACACGGTATCGGCTGCCAGGCGACATCAAACAGATGTCGGGGGCAACTGTAGCCCATTTATTGGTGTTTGGCGAGCCGAACCACCATAGGAAAAATAGTCCGCTAGACAGATGGGCCCAACACCCTCCTCAAACTCGGTATGATCATTGTCGAACGATCTCACACCGGGACTGGAAATCGCCAGCAGACACCATTATGAAGGATTACCGATGAAATCTCACGCTGCTCTCTTCCTCACTGCATTGCTCGCTGTTTCAGGGTCCGCGACCGGGTTTGCCTCGGGATCAGACCTTGACACATCATCCGCAGCTCAACCGGAAACTGCGTCCGAGAACCCTGATTCATCTCCGAAGGATGTCAAAGACGCCGGAGAGAACGAGGATCACAAGGTTACGGTTTCAGTCACTGCGCAAGGCACATTTGTCGATGAGTCGGACTTTGATTCCGATATCGGCACTTTCAAATATACCGCATTCAATCTTGGGCTCAACGCCAACCGCCGAATCGGTGATTCCGGACGCTTCAGCGTATCGTTCGATGCAGGGCTGATCAACTACGATATTGAAGCCTCACCGACCGCGATAGCTGGCGATGCCGCGAGCATCGGCGCCGAGTTTGATGATGTCACGACCCTTTCGCTCACTGGGATCTACGCAGATCAGTACAATGACTCGTCATCGTGGTACATCGGGGGCGGAGTTGTCTCGGGGAGCGAGGACGACGCAGATTTTGGAGACTCGATCGACGGAGTCGTCCTCGGCGGGTTCATTCATAAGGTGAACGACAAGCTCGATCTCGGGCTCGGTCTACTGGTTCGATCTCGCCTCGATGACGATGTCCTCATCGTACCGGTGCCTCATATCACTTACACCATCAACGAGTTCTGGAGCATCGAATCCAAAGGCGCGGGGCTTAAAATCAACTACAAAGCTTCAGACTCTCTCAATTACGGCGTCACCGGTGAGTACGCATCGACAACATTCAGACTGAATGATTCGCACAGTTTTGCATCTGATGGCATGGCCACACACCGACGCATTCCTGTCGCCTTCTATGCCCAATACAAAGCCAATGAAAAAGTTGCCATCACCGGGACGATCGGAGCACAGTTCGAAGGCGAACTCGAAATCCTCAACACCTCGGGCAACGAGGTCGCATCTCAGGATCTCGAGACCGGCATCTTTGGCACCGTTTCGATCCGATTCCGCTTCTAGTGTCTTACCTATCTGGCTCAGAGGGCAATGAGTCCGCTCCGCCATTGACCGCTTCTTGAGCACTCAACGGCGAAGCACGGTTGGCGATCGAGGGCGCGTCACGCACAAATGTTTCCTCGATCATCGGCGGATCGAGCGGGCGGTCGTTTGAGTCGACGGGCACCGCCGCGATCTTGCGGATCACATCTGCCCCAGAAACAGCCTGCGCAAACGCGGTGTACCGACCATCAAGGAACTCGGTGCCTTCTCTTGATAGACACACAAAGACCTGCGAACCGTTGGTGTTGGGATCTGCTGACCGGGCCATCGACAAGACCCCGAAGTCGTGGAGCAATGTCGTTTTCTCAAGATCTACCATGTACCCCGGTCCCCCCGAGCCAGTCCCAGATGGATCACCGACCTGGATCACAAACGGGCGCCCATCTGCGAGTGTTGCCACTACACGGTGAAAGATGATATTGGTATAGAAGCCACCCTCTACGAGATGCATGAAGTTATACGCGGTGTTGGGCGCAGCATCTGGACGCATCCGGAAGACTATTTCTCCGGCGCTCGTCTGCATAACGATTTCTTGCTCAACATATACACGCATCCCTGAGTAAGCTTTTTCGCGTTCGAGTGACTCGACTTCACCTCTTGCAAACTGAGTCGAGAGCCGATCGTCCTGAAAGACAACCTTCGCCTGAGAATCCTCGGACAGCTTCATCGTTGATTCTTCAACACGCGTAGCGATATTGGGCGTGACCAATGGCTGGAGCACCAATGGCGACCCGGTCGCTGTAGAATCCAGATACAGCTGAGCCAGCATCACCTGCTCACTCTTATCAGCCCAAATGGTTGGGAACAAACTGGTAAGATCGACACGCCCCTTTGCTGCCGGCGCACTGTGGATAACTTGCAATGTCCGCGGATCATGTAGTTTTATCGTCAGCTCTCCGTAAAAATCATCCGGCGAACCCACAGTCACGACAACACGCTGCCCTACGCCGATATACAACCTGTCTGGCGTGAGCTGCGCGCAGAGCGGATTGCTCAAAAGCCCGAGCAGGAATGTGGTCATCAGAACACGAAAGCGGACAGTGTGGAGGGTTGTGTGCATAGACAAGGATACGCCATCACGGCGACTCAAGTTGCATTCGAATATCTGTGAAGGCTCAGGTATGTCTGAGTGGATCAGCCGTCGTTATCGTCTGTGCCATCAAGGAGATCCCAAGTGGTATTTACCGAGTTTGAGATGCCGTCATTCCCATTGTCGCGAAGAAGGACATCTTGCGCGATTTGGTCGCCGATATCTTCGAACCAGTTCACCGCGAGCCCGGCCTGAAGGATATTGAATCCCCCTTCGTGGTTCAAATCCTCATATGAGCGAATGGTGTCTGATACGAGCGCTGCTGTGGGATCGATGTTGTAGAGCACTCTTAAACCGTTCGGACCTGCCCCACGGTAGAGATAGTTCACGATGATCTCTTCACGACCATCGAGGCTTTGCCATTGATCTACTGCATCTTCAAACATGAAGTTACCGTGATGGCTTGGGCAGTAAAATATGTTGGGCGCGGCGACATAATCTTGGCCGAAGAGCATACCAAGCCCGTCCCAAAGATCGTCGCTACTAAAGGCTGGATACTCAGCTCTACTCAGCCGAATAGTGTCCATCCGCTCTGGCGAGTTAGAAAACACCGCGTCATATCTTGGTTCAGGAAGGAAGACCGTTCCAGGAAGCCGCTCTTTGTTGTCCTGCGTGAATATGCTCACGCCCATGCCGAGTTGCCTCATGTTTGAGCCACAGATCACCTTGTGTGTTGATTCCCGAACCATTGATATCGCTGGGAACAACAGTGCGATCAGCACACTGATCACCGCCATGGAGACAAGCAAGTCCATCATCGTAAACGCAGAACGCGCACGAAGGTTAATATTGGATGATTGTGCTTTCCAATCCAAAGGCGACCCGATCACTCTGGTGCGTGATAACTCGTTTGAGCCATACGCATACCCCACTGCTACGAAACCGTAGCAACCTAACGCATTGATAATGTATCGAAAATACACCAAAAGAGCAACAAGGGAACTCCAAAATTGGGAGGTCCTAGAAGAATTATCCTTCAATACTTACCGAACATATGCCGTATATATAATGTTTTTTCAAAAAACGAGTCCAAGACAGCACTTGCAAGCATCCGCTTAATCGGGTACTCGTATAGGGAGCCGGTCTGTGGGGTGGTTTCACAGACTCCGGGCGCGCTCGTGACCCCCGGTGGATAATGAACAAGAACGAAAACAATCGTAAACCCGCGTCGGAATCCCCAAACGGGTCTTCGAATGAGGGCAATCCACGCCCGACTCCTCCGCCATTGCGGGCGAGTGATCTTAATGGCCAAGATAAGGTTGACTACGAATTAATGCAACGCGTCTCGACAAACCAGGAAGCTGCTGTCAGCGAGCTTTACGACCGATTTGGGTCGTTGGTATTCCGGATGGCATATCAGTCGATGCCAACTCGCTCAGAAGCAGAAGACGCGGTTCAGGAAATATTTGTTCGGCTCTGGCGTACAGCAGATAGGTATGACCCTCGAAAGGCCGCGCTGGTGACTTGGGTCATGCTCCTGACCCGTCGGCACCTCGTCGACAAGCTCCGCAGGAAGCGGGCACGGATCAAAACCGCGATGCTCGATGATTCATTGGCATCCGGGATCGGCGCTTGGAACGAATCCAACGCTGGCAAAAGAATGGAACACGACGAGCACTTCGAAGCGCTCGTAAAGAAAATTGAAACACTGCCCGAACTACAAAAAACTGTGGTGATGCGGGCCTACCTGGGTGGGCAGACACTCAGGCAGATTAGTGAAGAACTCGATACCCCTTTGGGTACCATCAAATCCGCTCTCAGCAGAGCACTGGTACGTTTGCGTGAACGAACCATAGAGGAAGTGAAGTCATGAATACCCACGAACTGATTGAATCCACGATGCTCCATGCGCTCGGACTTCTCGAAGATGCAGAACGAGAAGCATACGAAGCGGCATTCGCAGCTGCTCCGACCCCCGTCCAAATTCGCGTGCGCGAAGAAGCCCGGCGAATGGCCGACTTGGGCGATCTTGTTCCCGAAGCCGAACCCACATCCGAGCTGCGCTCGATGGTTCTCGCTGCTGTACGCGCAGCGATGCGAGAAGAAGAAAACGAAGCCCGGATCGCAAATGCCAATACAAACCCAAGCCCTGTCATAGGACGCATAGACGCGAACTCGGCCCCAGCCCGTGCGACCTCTCAGCCCAAGCTCTCTTCGAGTCCACGGGTCAATCGTGTATGGCGCGTTGCCGCGATCGGATTCGCCGCAGCCTCGATCGCACTAGGTGTGATCACCATCAACATGCAGCAGACCTTCGAACAAGCTCAATCGCGTGCTTTGGTCGCGAACTTGTACGATACCATCGGTGCCAAATATCTCGAATCGACCATCTTCGACGCCAACACCCAGCGCGTTGCACTCACTTCACAGACAAACACGCAGCAGGCAAACACAAGCGCAGTCGCAGCTGTCTGGACCAACCCAGATTGGGATACTGCCCGCCTGTTTGTAAAAAACTTGGTCAGTGAATCCGATCAACCTTACCGCTTGGTTGTACTCGATAAAGACGGCAACATCTTCCGCGAAATCGCGACCTTCTCGCCATCTGGCGAGTTCCAAGATTTCGATGTTGATGTCAATCTCACGACAGAACGCAACCTAGCGATCTACCCTGCGATGGTTGAAGATATCCAGAGCGCCTCGCCGTTACTCATCAGTTCCGACGGCACACTCTAATCTATCCAAGCCGAGCCCCAAAACAAAAAAACGCCGGACTCATCATGAGTCCGGCGTTTTTAGTTTCAATTTAAGGGTTTAATCAGGCGGGCATCTCCCACTGAGAATCATCAAAGAGCCCCTCGATACGAGAATCCTTTTCAAACTTGGCCTTGGCAGCGCTGAGACGCTTCCAAAGCACACCCCCGAGGATAATGGTCAACAGCATCCCCGCACCGAAGATCATGCCAGCAGTCTCGATCCGGCGGGTATCGAGTGGCGATTCACCCGCAAGGGCTTCATCTTCGATAATGGTCAGCGCGCTGTCCGCCCTGCGGGCTCGGGCGTTATTTGCAGCACTCGAGATCGCCACCGCAAAGGTATCTAGAACCCGCTGTGATCGGCTATCTCCGATCCCCCGGTATTCCATCACGATCGTGCCGGGCATCGCCGAGACAACATCAAGTGATGACTCCATCTCCTTGGCGAGTTCGCCTGGAACCGCGTACTCACTGATCCCCCGTCGCTTCATGCGATCCGCTGCGACTTCTAAGAATCGTGGGTCAGTGGTGAGCTGGGTGATGTAAACTTCCCACTGCGCCATATCTGTTTCGGACAACTTTGAATCGCCCGAAGCCGCAGCCATGGTCACTTTGGCAGCGTACATCCCTGGCGTGATTCGCCCGGACACAAACCAGCTTGTTGCCGCCAACACAAGCGTGATAGCAGCCATCCCGATCAACCCGAGGAACACACCCGAGCGTACTTCACGGTTATGGTATTTGTGCTGAGCCGACGCTATGGCTTCGTAAGCGTCTGCAAGCTCGGCCCGCTTGGTGAGCACCTGCTCACATTGGTCGTACCGTGACCGCAGCGCTTCGGTCGCCAGACGGATCTTTTCCGCATCGCCCTTGAGGATACGACGCATTTTCTGGAGCCGCGATCGGCGCTGAGTGCTCCATTCATCGGCATCAATCTTCGGTGCAGCCCTTAGTACTTCGAGCTGCTCGTTGAGCTGCTCGATTGTTGCAAACAGCTCGGCCGATTGATCTTCAAGTTCTTGCACCCGAGCATCACCCTTGGCAATCTGCTCATCGCGTGACTCGATCTGGGAACTCAATGCAAGAAGCTCAGACTCTGCTTGGGAGAGCTTGCTTGCCAGCTTGGTTGAGGCTTCATCAGCATCACTGAGTTGATTATTCAGTGATGTAAGCTCTTCTGGATCGATCTCTGGCTTGGAATCAAGCTGAACCTGCAGCAATGCCCGTTGTTCACCAGCATCCACAAGCTGCTGAGTAAGCGTTTCGATCTGTGATTCGAGTTCCTGAACATGGGCTCGCTCGTTCGTAAGCTCCTCGTCAGCACTCTGGGCGATCTCCCGCAGCTGCTCATTGAGCGATTCCACCTTTGCCCTTGAATCTTGGAGCTCCGCCGAGATTTCCCCGACACGCCCCTCGCTCTGCTCGCCAAGCTCGGTGTTCGCTGTGCGCATCGATTCGATCTCACTCGATGCCTTCACCAATGCGTCTTTCGCTTTCTCAAGACGCCCTGTGAGCTCTTCAATAACCGCTGTGGATTCAGAGCTTTCTTGCGAACGCTGGCTCTCGATAATTTCGAGCTGTGCTCCCATCTCTTGGATCGCTTGCTCTTGGATCGCAAGCTTTTCGTTTGAATCATTGAGAAGGTTGGTGTACTCGTCGCGAGCGTTGTTGAGATCAAGCTCGAACGAACCCGCTTTTTCTGCGAGATCTTCAAGGGTGTGTGACCGCTCCCGGAGTTCTATCTCCCGGCCTCGAAGCTTGGACTCCGTCGCTTTGAGTTCGGCGGATGTAGTTTCATGGAGTTCGCGTGACTGAGCAAGCTCTGCGTTGACGGATTCATACTCGTCGCTCATCTCACCGAATGAGGACTTGATCTCTTCGAGTTCGGCGATCGTGGATTGGAGCTTTGTCGCCGATTCATCCTCGCGAGCGATCTTTTCCTTCACTTCTGATTCGAGGGATTCGAGTTCCGCCTTGCGCTTTGAGAGCCCTGCTAATTGATCGTCGAGCTCTTGGATCTTCTGCTCAAGAGTTTTGCCTTGGGTTTCGATCTCGGCTTCTTGCTGCTCGAGAAGCTCAGCCTGCGAGGCAATCTTTGATTCACGCTGTTCGAGCCCACTGGCACGCTGGATAAGATTGAGCTCACGGGACTCAAAGTCCTGGCGCATCTCGGCGAGTTCTACCTCGCGAGTGGTCAGCTCTGACTCACGGCTCTCGAGTTCTCCAGCCTGATCCTCGATCTCACGCTTCTGCTTGCTCAGATCAGCCATCGCCTTGCGGTGCTCTTCGTGCGCATTGCGCAACGCACCGAGCTGAGATTCTACATTCTCGATCACATCGAGAACATCATCCTCCGCTTTGTGGATCTTCATCTCTGCTTGGGGATTAGGCTCGGGCTTCTTCGCACCCCGTGCCCGCCGATGTGAAGCATCATTGGTTGTTTGTTCGTGCTTGGGTTCCATGCACAACTCCTCTTGGTCCCGAAGACCGATCACCGTCCGCCCAGCTGAATCAGGATCGTCACCTATAAGCAGACAAATCAAATATCGACTTGGCAACCCCCTACATTCACTACAGCGCGGAAACTGCGCAAACCTACACCTGCTTGTAGGAGATGATCCGCCTTTGTCAACTCGGACAGTCATCCCGAGGTCCCAATATCTTGATTCCCATGTTCTCGGGTCTGGCAAACAGTGTGATCTCACCGATCGTGGAGGTCTACAGTCGTACATGGATCACCGATCAGACGACATCAAACTTGAGCTTGAGCGCCTGAAGCTGGTTGTGAATCCTCGTATCGGCGCATCGATTGTGTCGCTGATGCTCAAGGATGATTCAGGTGTATGGGCGCCTGTTTTTCGGACGATGAAGAGTGATTCAGAAACTTCTTCAGATGCAGGCTCTTTCGTGATGGCGCCGTGGACTAACCGCGTCAAAGACGCTCGTTTCTCCTATGCCAAAAAAGACTACGCGTTGAAATCAAACGCGGATGACCAATCCGCCATCCACGGCGTAGGTCGGGATCTCCCATGGACAATTTCAGACCGATCCCCAATCACCGCTCGCTTCGTGCTCGACTCACGCACCATTGATCCAAACACAGTCAACTACCCATTTAAGTTTGGAGCGATCCAGAGATTCGAAATTGGTCCGAGCAGCGTCGAGATAGATCTCTCGATCACGAACCTCGACGAGATCCCAATCCCGGTCGGATGTGGTCATCATCCCTACATCCATCGTCGACTGTTCTCCGAAGCTGACGATCTCCGCATCAAGCTCGATGTCTCGGGTCGGTATCCTACCCATGAGTGCATCCCGGTTGGTGAAGCGGAAGATGACCAGATATGTCAGTCATTGCGGGCTGGCGAGCCGATCGGAAACCCGGGTCTCGATGATGTGTTCTCTGGATTTTGCGGCGTAGCCGAGTTTGATTGGGCAGCGAGCAATGTCCGCATGACGATGCGCTGTACGGAAAACCTGCACCATGTGGTTATCTATACACCCAGGGACCCTGATGGCAGTTCAAACGAGTTTGTGTGTGTCGAGCCGGTAACGATGGTCAACGATGGATTCAACAGGCTCAACAACAATGAAGCAGACACGGGCGTGGTGATCTTAAATCCGAACGAGACCTTGCGCACCCGGATGACACTCGAGTTTTCACGCTGTTCGTGATGAGGCTTATCGGTACCCGCCGTCCAAGATGATCACCATCATGTCTAAAACCGAGCCCGGCCGTCCTGATGTTTATTCGCAAGGCAAGAACGCTTGGTCGCCGAGCACGACCGAGTTCTTTGGTCATCGCTCGTGTCGTTTGCGGATGGCATCGAACTCATCGCTCCGAGCCGCCACGAACGCTGGGACTGGCACATCATCGTTGAAGTAATGAAGGATGTAATCGAGCTTGCCGCTCCTGAACAAATCCGAGAACGCTTCAACACCCTGAGCCCAGTACCGCGTGCCCATTCCCGCTTCCAGCTCAACGAGCGCCCGGTGTGCAGCACGGTCATCAAGATCCTGACGGTACGGGCGAACGCTTGTCATCGCATCGAATGAATCGATCACCGAGAATAGCCGAGCACCGATCGGGATCTCCTCGCCTCGGATCTGGAACGGGTAGCCGAGCCCATCCCATCGTTCGTGATGGTACCGAACGATGTTGTGGATCGGTTCCTCCTCCACGCCAAGCGTAATGATCCGTGCCCATCCGGTGACAGGATGAAGCTTGATGATCTCAAACTCTTCATCTGTGAGTTTGCCCGGTTTCTGAAGGATCCGATCCGGGATATCGATCTTCCCAATATCGTGGAGCGCGGCTGCCTGAGTCGCCAGCTCGATCATCTCGTGGTCCACGCCAAACGATTCGAGAATCGCGCGGG